>ULTX01029179.1_pt1 | contig 15950 bp, 12 predicted proteins | sample 1958041 | NCBI WGS metagenome assembly ULTX01 (sample SAMEA4835747, study PRJEB28245) | human gut metagenome | biome: gut microbiome; material: fecal sample | place: Denmark | collected 2008
GGTGCTGCGGCTGAGTGTGTCGCAGAACTGTGCCGCAAACTCCTCCAGCCCGCCGATCAGGGAGTATTTTTTGAAAATGACCTCGCCGTCCCGTGTGGTGTAGATCTCCAACGGGTCGCCGTTGCTGACAACATTGGCACGGAAGACCTTGTCCGGACGGTTGGCAGTCTGCTGAACGATGGTGGCGGAGTCGACTTCTGCCTGTTCAGAGAAGGCGATAATACCGCCCTCCACAGCAACAGGGGTGTCTTCATCGGGCAGCGTACCGCAGTGCAGCAGCGTGTCGATGTCGGCCTTGAGCCAGACCTCCAGATGATCCTCGTAGACCTTGATTCTGTCGATGATGAGCTGCAGATCGTTGCGGTCGAGGTGCTCCTTGTGCAGCAGATCGTCAAAAACCTCCATGGCTGTTTTTGCGGCACGGTTGACCCGGATAATGGTGTTGCGCTTGTCGGCGGCCATCTGTATCTGATTTTGCAGGTTGGCGATGTGTCTGACCAGCTCGTCCTCCAGCTCGTCATAGGTGCTGTCCAGAATGGATTCCCGCTCCGGATGCCTGGCGATGTCGCGGATCCGCTGACGCTTGGCGGCCCTCAGCTCCTCCTGCGCATCCAGCAGCAGCTGTTCCAGATTTTCAGCAGTGCGCTCCGTCTCGGCCACGTCCTCCTGTTCCCGGGCGAGATCTGCATTGAGACGCTCCAGCATGGCGGCGGAGTTGTCCCGCACCTTGCGGATATAGCCCTTCAGCAGATCGTCCAACATATCCACCCGGATGTGGTGGCTGGTGCAGCCGGAGAGTCCACGGCGGTGGTAGGCGCCGCAGGTGTAGGCGGGGCGCAGCTCGCGGCGGCTCATGGCAAACATGGGGCTGCCGCAGTCACCGCACTCCAGAAAGCCGGAATAGACATTGTCATTGATCTTCACGCCGCGGTAATGGCTGGTGGTGCGCTGCTGCCGCAGGGCACGGGTGGTGGCAAAGGTGCGGTAGTCGATGACAGCCTGATGATGATGCTCAAACACCAGATGGTCGCTCTCGTCCCGTTTGACCTCGGATCCGTTGATCTTCCGGCGGGTGTATTTGCCCTGCCGCAGTGTGCCGATGTAGAAGTCGTTATCCAGAATGCCCTGCACCGTAACGATGGCCCACGCGGACCTGGCGGAGCGTTTGACGCTCTCGCCCTGCGCTTCTCGGCGATCGCACTCGGACATGCGCGGCGTGGGAACGCACTGGTCAGTCAGGTAGTTGGCGATCTTTTTGTAGCCCCAGCCGTCGTTGTAAAGGCGGAAAATTTGACGCACGATCTCCGCCTCGGTGGGGATGATTTCGAACTGCCTCTGCTTGTTGAGGATATAGCCGTATGGCGCAGCGCAAAGCCACGCGCCGTCCGCCTGCCGCCGCTTGATAACAGACTTGACCTTCTTGCTGGTGTCGGTGACAGGCATTTCGTTGATGAGGAACTGAAACTGGATCTTCAGCCAGTCATCATCGTTGGGAAAGTCAATGCCGTCGCCGATGGAGATGATGCGGACGCCTGCGTCGCGCAGATCCTCCAGCTCCACCAAGCCACGACTGTTGCGGCGAGAGAATCGGGAGAAGTCCTTGACGATGAGAACGTCATACCCGTGCTCCATCAGTCCGCGCCGCATGGTCTGATAGCTCTCCCGCTGCTCAAACGCATAACCGGAGCGATCGCGGTCTTCGAAAAAGGTCAGCGTGCTGTCCGGAAAGCGATGCTTGACAAAATCCGTGATGATGGATTTCTGGTTTTCGATGGAGGTGTTGTCCCGATCCAGCTCTTCGTCTACTGAAATGCGGCAGTAGCCCGCGATGGAATAGCGTTCGATCAATGCAGTTCACCGCCCTTCAGCGTTTTTGTTGCCCACTGGCGAAAGCGCGCGGCCTTCGCAGAAAATTCGGAAATTCTCTGTTCCATAGCACACCCCGATCTATCAATTTTATCGTTACAGAATAGTTATAGCACAGACCACATTGTAACATACGCCGCGATGGTACGCAAGATTAAATATGGGGAGGCCGATAGGCCTCCCCATATTCTCAAAGCAAGGATTCCCGTTCTGCGCGCACCTCTTTTTCGGCCTGCCGTCGGCGGTTTTCGACCAGCAGATCGCGGGTGTTGGCGTAGAGATCCTCCTTGCCGGAATGCATGACTGCGGCCATAAGCCCCTGCGCGCGGCACTTCGCGTAAACAGGCTTCAGATGCTCACCAACAGCCGGATCGGCAGATTCCTCCTGCGTCAGCCAAATCAGGGCAATACCACAGTCTTTGTTGATGTCAAGTTCCATATCGTATCCTCCTTACCGGGCAGTATTTCCGTTTGTGGGAAAAATTACACAGCGTCGCGTTTCGACAATTTTGCGCGCTAAAGTGCATTTTGGCTGTACCGTTCCGGGACAAGATGACAGCGTATCTTGCCCCACCATGCGGCAAGCGCACGGATCATCCAGCGAGGTGATGATCCATAACCGGGCAACCAGTGAACGATCCGCCCGTGATCTCTTGCTCCATTCCGGGGCAGATATACCACATGTTGCCATCCCCGCTGCGGCAGGGATAGCAGATGTCAGGACGACGGGGAGAGTCCCTTCCATTTCAACGCAAAGCGATACTCGTTGGGCTTACGGAAGAGCTTCATACTGCGTACCTCGATCCAGCCGCCGGCCTCCAGCTCGTGAATATACCGGCAGAGTGATGAGTGAGGGATGCCGTACTTCTCCGCCGCGCTCTTAGGCAGGCGGAATTCGCGCCGCGGCCCGGCCTCCATCGCCATACACAGATAGCAGTACCGCGCACCTGCGGAGAGCCGCCAAAACCGGTGGGACAGCAGAAGGGAGTTCCCCACCTGGATGAAGCGCTTTTCACGGCAGTCTGCCCGCGCCGTCAGCCACGGCTGAAGCGTTGCCCCGGCTTTCCTGCGAGAAGTGCTCATCACGTCACCTCCCGCGCGGCAGACACTGCGGCTTCTGTCACCGGCGTATAGGTATCGCAGATGTTGTAAGTGATGTGGGTGTTGGTCATGTGTGACCACCTCCAAAATGTTAGTCCGCTGCGCGCTGCGTCTAATGTCACGATAGCCGGTTTTTCGTGCTTTTTCAATACGACTGCCCGCATTTAACGCACGCAAATGCGATTATTCCTTTTTCTGCGGCTTCTGCCGCCGAGGAGCACAGCTCTACCTGTTCTTTTCCTTTCGCCGGTGCCGCGCAGAATACCTAGTGAATAAACGATTCAAGGCCGAACTATCATCCCGTATCTCAATCGCTTGAATAAGGCTGCTTCTTTGCACACAATGCTGATTACAACAGCTTCTTTGTTGCGCAGAGCGGTGAAATCGGGTATAATAGGGAAAATTGTGGAAGAGCCGATGGCCGACGACACCATCTTCAACTATGTGCGGAGCTATACGGATGGCGAGATCAGCCGCGCCGCCTTCTGGGAGCTAGCGCAGTTCAAGCATCCCACCCATCAGATCAGCTTCCACACCGCCAGAGCGCTGACGACGCTGACCTTTGAGAGGAGTTACGTGGTACATGCGTGAACGAAACCACAGCGGCCCGTTCTTCACCTGCGCTTTGGTGGAACAGCTGGCGAGGTATCCGTCGCCGCATAAACCCCGTCCGCTGGAGTTCATCTCCATTCTCACATTGCCCTTCGAAGGCGGACGCGCGGCATAAAAGCCACCGTGGGCCGGTGTTCTTGGCGGAATAGTCAGTTTTACGGCGTCGAAATTGTAGGATCTCACGAATTTGCCAACAAAAACAAATTGACAGTTGCTTGTGTGAGGTTGATTTGATATTATATCAAATATAGGGAGCCGATAAAGGACGTCCAATGGCGTGAAGGAGATAGAATGATTGGAAAAACAAAGGCGTTTTATACGAAGAACGACATGCTATATAGTCTGCTGAAGGACAATCTGCTTTCCGGTGCGTATCATCCGGGCGAACGCTTGGTGGTCGCCGATTTGGCCGCAGAGTTTCAGGTCAGCCCAATGCCGGTGCGAGAAGCTCTGCAGCGTTTGCAACAGGACGGCTGGGTGGAGATCACGCCTCATGTCGGTGCTCGCGTGGTGACCTTTGATCGGGAGAAATACCTGGAAATTATTGCCATTCGGAAGGAGTTGGAGCCAATGGCTGCCAGCTTGGCTGCGAAGCGAATGGATGACGCCCATGTGCAGCAATTATTTGAAATCGTGGCCGAGATGGAGGCTTGCACAGCAGAAGATGATACCAGCAATTACAGCAAGCTCAACCGGCAGTTCCATAATACAATATACAGCTGCTGCGGCAACGGGACGCTGCTGGGCATCATCAACGACTTGATTGCAAAATCCAGCCAGTCGCAGAGCATCTTTTACCGTTCTCCTAAGCGAATGCAGGTCTCCACGTTGCAACATCGCCAGATTGCGGAGGCAATCCGTTCCAAGGATTTTGAGCAGGCACAGCTTTTGATGCGCAAGCATAAAGAGGAAGGTTTTCAGCTGACAGTTGAATTGCTGGAGAACAGCGGGTAATGTTGTTTTGCTCTACATTTGATAAAATATCAAATCGAATATCAATTATGGCGCCGGCCGCATAAATAGAATACGGAGGTGAGATCATTGAGCAATAAATTGAACACCAAATTTTGCGGCGTATATTTCAAAAACCCCATCGTGGTGGCTTCCACGGATATCGGACGCACTGCAGAAGGCTTTGAACGTTTTGCCAAAACGGGAGTCGGTGGCATCATAACAAAGTCCGTCACGGATGCTGCCCCCCTGCAGAACAAAGGAATCACAATGTTCGACGTTCGCAACATGGATGAAACTCCAGTGGGCTCTGGCACAGGCGTACCGGACGACTACTATTTTTTCTCCCGCGGCGGTGCCATGATCTCCATGGATGCCTACGAAGCAACGGCACTGCAGATTCTGTCCATTGCCCGACAGTACGAGGTAATTCCCATCGCCAGCATCTGCGCCAGCAAGTTGGAAAACTGGGTAACGTATGCTAGGCGCTTTGAGGAAATGGGATACCCTATGCTGGAGTTGAACCTTGGCAACCCCCACGGTGAAGCAGCTAAGGATAAGCTGGGCTTTAAAATTAGCCAGGAAACACAGCTCTGCGTGGAGATTGCCTCCACCGTAACCCACGCCGTCAAGATTCCCGTGGTGGTGAAGCTGACACCGCAGGTAGCGGATCTATCTGCGCTGACACAGGCGCTGGAAGCCTCCGGCGTACAGGCGGTCACTATCATGCATCGCTACCAAGGACTGGTCATCGACCACCAAACGCTGGAGCCGGTAATCGGCGGCTACGCCGCCATCGGTGGCCCGTGGATGAAGCCACTGTCTTTGGCTAATGTGGCCAAGGTGCGCAGTGCCACTAACCTGTCCATCATGGGCGGCAACGGTGTCGATACAGCGCAGGACGTGCTGGACTTCCTGTTGGCCGGAGCCGATTTGGTGCAGGTAGGCTCGTCCATGATGTTGAAAGGCCCGTCCTATGCGGCCCGTCTGGTGCAGGCGCTGGAGACAGCGGTAGCCGCCACAGGCCGCAGCGTCGGAGATCTGACGGGTCTGGTGGCAGCAAAGATCATCCCCTACACGGCGCTGGCGAAGATTGCGGCCCGCCGGGCGGTGATCGACACAGCGGTGTGCCACTCCTGTCAGGAGAAGCCCTGTCTGGAACGCTGCTGCTATCAGGCACTGTCTCTGGCAGACGGCACGCTGACCCACAACAACGATTCTTGCAGCGGCTGCGGGATGTGCAAAGCGGTATGTCCCAAAGGTGCTGTCAGAATAGAAAAAATTTAGTTAAGGAGAAAAGTCACATGAAAAAGTTCCTCAAAGCGGCACTTGCGCTGGTACTGGCGCTGGTCATGGTGCTCTGTACAGCCTGTGGGGATACCAAAGCCCCTGTCGGCGGCGACAGCGTTGGCACGCCTGATGTGCCCCAGACGGTAGATACCATCACCATCGCCTCCGCCAACTCCGGCGGCGCGTGGTACACCATCGCCGGCGCACTGGCCGATCTGTTCCAGAACAACATCGACGGCGTTACCTCCACCGCCACCAGCGGCGCCGGTATCTCCAACATTTTCAGCGTCTCCGCCAATGAGGCTCAGCTGGGCTTCGGCTTCCCCGACGACGTGCTGGATGCGAAGAACGGCGTGGGCGACTTCGCGGGCAACGCGCTGAACAACGTGGTGGGCGTGACCGCCCTGTATCCTGGTGTGCTGCATATCGCAGTGGCCGCCAACTCTGGCATCACCACCATCGAGGATCTGGTGGGCAAGACCATCTGCACGCAGGCCAAGGGCAACGCCGCCTACAAGATGACGTGGAAGGTGCTGGATGCCTACGGCATCACCGAGTCCGACGTGACCATGAACTATGTGGGCTTCTCTGATGCCGCCGACCTCATCAAGGACGGCCACGCCGACGCTCTGTGCTATATGTCTACCTATCCCTATTCTGCCCTGCAGGATCTGGCGGAGTCCAGAGGCGTCCGCCTGCTGGAGGTGGACACGGAGCGTATGTCCGCAATCCTTGCTGCCTCCCCGGCCTACACCACCGTGACCATCCCCGGCGGTACCTACACCGGCACAGATAATGATGTAAACTGCCTAGGCTGCACTACTATCCTGTTCACCAACAGCGAGATGCCCGAGGATGTGGTCTATCAGATGACCAAGGCGATGTTCGAGCACTATGACGATCTCTGCATCGTCAACAAGTCTCTGGCCAATATGACCCCCGAGTTCGTGGTCAACAACATCGGCATCACCCTGCATCCCGGTGCTGAGAAATACTTCAAGGAGATTGGTGCTCTCCAGTAAGCATTGGTAAGACATCGTGCGCCGGGGTTTCGACCCCGGCGTCCACCCCTTACATGAAGGAGCGACTATGGAAAAGAGTAAATTCAACTGTGCCTTGATCTTCCGGTGGGTGGCCATTTTCATGTCCCTTTACCATTTGGGCACGTGCATTTTCGGCATTCCCGCCTCCCAGCTGCACCGGGCGCTTCATCTGATGCTGGCCTGTGTGCTAACCTTCGGCGGCTTCAACTTCAAAGGCAAAAAAAACGACGGAAGATGCCGCCTGACAGACTGGATACTGATCGCAGCCACAGTGTTTTCTATGGGCTATATCGTGGTAGAAAACAAGGTGCTGGAGAACAGACTTGCGTTCGTTACGCCTTTTACCACCGTTCAGCTGGTGGCTGTCATCATGCTGGTGGTGCTGGTGCTGGAGGCCACCCGCCGTCTGACGGGTCTGACCCTGCCCATCGCCTGCCTGATCTTTTTGGCGTATGCGTTCTGGGGAGACCGCTTTACTGGCGTTCTGGGCCATGCACCCCTGTCGGCCAAACGTATTTTGGAGCAGATCTCTATAACCAGTGAGGGAATTTTCGGCTCGTCACTGGGCATCAGTGCCACTTACGTGGTCATCTTCATCATTTTGGCCGGTTTTCTCGAAACTACCGGCGCGGGACAGTTCTTTATAGACATTGCCTCCAGTGCCACCGGCACCAAGCGCGGTGGGCCTGCCAAGATCGCGGTAGTGGGCAGTTGTCTATTCGGTTCTATCTCCGGCAGCTCTGTGGCGAACGTAGTTTCCACGGGCACGTTTACCATTCCTCTGTCCAAGAGCGTGGGCTATCCCAGTTACTTTGCCGGCGCGGTGGAAGCCGTGGCCTCCACCGGCGGACAGCTGATGCCTCCGGTCATGGCCGCCGTAGCGTTTATCATGGCGGACAACCTGAGTGTTCCCTACATTAGCATCTGCGGTGCGGCATTGATCCCTGCGGTACTGTATTACTGGAGTCTTTTCAGCATGGTAGATGCCAAGGCGGTGAAACTGGGTATCGCCGGCCTGAAAAAGGAGCAATTGCCCAAGGGTCGCGAGGTCCTAAAAAACGGTTGGTTTCTGGCGCTCCCCTTTCTGGTCCTCATCGCATTGATGATGATGAATTACACGCCTATGAAAGCCGGCTTCTATGCCATTATCTCTCTGCTGGTGATTCTGCTGATTTTTGATCGGAAGAAACTGAACTGGGCCAACATCACCAATGCGCTGGAAAACGGCGCCAAGGGCGTCATCAGCGTGTCCGTGACCTCTGCCTGTGCCGGTATCATTGTAGGCGTCATCATGATCACCGGCCTTGGCCTAAAGTTTACGTCCATTATCACCACCGTGTTCAACGGCAATCTGCTGATCGCACTGATCCTGTCTGCGGTGGTGGCCATCATTCTGGGTAGCCTCCGTTTTCTCAAAGGAGTACAAACTGCCCTCCTGCGTCGGTTGCTCATCCTTTTCCACTCGGTAGGAGACAGATTTGATGCCGGAATAGATACCGGGATCTGTAACCTCCACGTTGACAGTCACATCCCCATCATACACGCCATTTTCGTTGGCCTCGGCAGGTGTCAGCGTGACGATCGGCTTCTTCGTGTCCAGAATCGCACCATCGGACTGACGGTAGATGTAGTTCCCGGCATAGTCGCTGATCTTCGCATAGACCACCACACGGCTCTCCGGCGACACCTCGGGCTCTTCCGCCACGAATTCGGCATCATCCAATGCCGCCTCGCTCAACTGGTTGATTTCATTCGTCACATAATACGCATAAGTCAGCGGACTGGTGGCATCCTCGCCCTTAGCCTCGTACCTCAGATTCACGCGCTTGAATATTCCAAAGGTAATCTTGTTAAGCAGCTCATTCCACGTCTGTTCCCAGCTCGTGGTACCTTCTCCCACTTCCTTTGCTTTGACCTCGCCAGAAGACGGCGAGATGGTGTCCACCGTGAACGCCACAGGCGTCACACCCTCAGCGGTGCAGTCGGCAGCGCCGGTGGTCTTTCCGGCCTTGTTGGTATAGGCAATCTCACTGATATCCCATGTGTAGTTGGCATCCTTTGAGAATCTGACGGTAACGGTATGCTGATCACCATTGTCTTCCCATCTGGAAACGGTATACGCGTCCTCTACATCTGCACCGGCGGCATTTTTCGCTGTAATGGTGCTCCGGATGGCTGCGGCAGCCGCATCCCCGTCAAATGTACTGCCGCGGTCTGTGACAGTCACCTCAGCGGTACGCGCCGTGTTGAAGTAGCCTCTGCCGTTATTGTCTGTGTCCACATACACCGCCATGTCTTTCTCGAACTTCACGCTGACAGTCGACGTTGTTGAATTGACAGCAAACGTATAAGACGACGACACCGTGTTCCCTGCATTGTCGATGGCGGTAACGGTCAGCTTCACATGATCCGAATTGTTCAGACCGACATTGATTTCAATGTTCTGTTCCACCTCGCTGAGCAGGTCGGTCAATGCTGCCCCCGATTGGGCAGCGCCGGAATAGATCGTCCCGCTCTGGGTCACATTGGGGGTCGCTGCTGTACTGTCAGCCACGATCTCATAGGTCACGCTGGCAAGGCCGGAATATACGCCGGGGTCGACTACATTGACCTTCACCTCGAAATCACTGTTATAATAGCCATTTTCGTTGGCAACAGTTACGGGCGTAATCGTGATCTCAGGATCTGCCTTATCCACGACAATTCCCTCAGAACCGATATACGTGACATGACCCGCCATATCCGTCAGGCGCGCGTACGCCACAAAGCGACAGTCATCCTTGACCTCGATAGGCGTGTCGTTCCAACTCTCCTCGGGCAGCGCCTTGAGTCCTTCCTCGCTGACAACCGCGCCTTCGCTGTTGTAGTAGGCAACACTCACTCCGGAATTATCAACGATCTTATCCTCCGGCACAGTAACGGTCACCGCGCCATCCTTCCACAGGCCGAAGGTCAATGCACTCAGAATATTGCTCCAGAATGTCCCCTCGAACGCCAGCTCACCCATCGGAGCTTTTGTATCAATGACAAACGCTTCCTCTGCTCTGACCGCGCTGCTGTTGGCCAGATTCGTATAATCGACAGACCACTTGTAGCTGCCATCGCTGTTGAATTCCACCTCGGCCGTGTGCTTGGTGCTGTCCTCGGGATCCGTGATCCATTCGCCGATCATGCTCACTCTTTCACCGGCAGTCACAACGGCAGGCTCCTCTGTATCCTTTGTGCACCGCAAGAGCGCAATGGCAGCTGTGGCGCGCTCCGCATTGAATGTGCTGTCGCGCTCGATAATGGTCATGGTCGCAGTGCGCTTCTCTGCAAAGTACCTTCCGTTGATAACAGCAGTATTGTCAAAGCTTACGCTGATCTGGGGGACTTCCGTATTGATCTTCAGTTCCTGCTCCACAACGCTTTCATTGCCCGCGCGGTCGATCACCGTCAGAACCACCTTGACATCATCGCTGTTGTTCTTCGCGGCATCAACGATGATATCCTTCTCGAAGGACAACTGAATTGCGCCGGAATCGTATGTATACAGTTCCTCCGCCCGCGTTTCCTCTCCGTCGCAAATTACCCGATAGGAAATCACTTTGATGCCGGACTCGCTGTCCGACACAGATATGGCCAGCTTCGGATCGCTGTTATAATGGGTGATTCCCTCCGGCAGCGCCGCAGGGGTAATGACCGCAGTAGCGGCTGGTCTTGTCGACCACGATCTCAATAGGCTGCGCCAGCGTGATGCGGTGCCAACCGTCCGCATTCAGCAGGTCAACGGTGCTGATTGTTGTCGTTTCTGAAATGGCAAGCGAGCCGACCGGCGCCATGCCCTTGCCGCCATTGATGCGGACAAAGGTATAGCCGTCCCTTGCGGCCAATGCGAGGGGGCTTCCTTTGGCATACACGTTCTTTCCCGCCACCAGCGAACCATCCAGGTTCAAATACGCATACGTGCTTTCCGCGCTTGTGATATCGCCGGGCTCGTCGATTTTGTCGATTTCCTTAAACGCAGCGGTGATCGTCTGATCCTCTGCAACACCGGACAGCGTCACCGTCGCCGCGTTATCCCTGCTCCACGTCCAAGCTGTGCTGATGCCATTCACCGCAACAGTGTCAACATCATATCCATCCTTCGGAGTCACGGTTACAACAGCGCCCCCGCCGTAGTCCACCGTGTCATGATCTGCCGTGACCGAGCCATCTGTCGTATCCTGAATGGTAATTACATAAGTGTTCGGCGCGAAGATCACTTCTACAGTAGTCGTTTCCCTATAACTTGCCGCAAAATCCCTGTCATTCTCGGTGAAGGCTTCGGTATGACCGTTGACAGTCACACTTGCCACACGGTATCCGGTGTTGGGTGTTGCTTTTACGGCAACCCCGTTAGCGTCGGTCTTTTCCATCGACATTGTGCCGCCATTGGGCGCAGTGATGGTTCCGTTTTCACCGCAGGTCGCCGTCACCGTAAAATACTCTGTAAATACGGCACTGATACTCGTATCCTCGACAACAACTATTTCTTTTTCATAAGCGGTTTTTGTATTCGGAGCGCAGCCGCTCAAATCAGCGTGCCCGGTGACGGAACTGATCCAGAAGCTCTTGTCCGGCGTTACCGTTACCTTGACCTTGTCACCGTTTTTTACCTGCACGGTGTCCTTATCTGCGCTCTCGCCCAGACGTACTGTTCCACCCACTGCCGCAGTGGTCGTGACCGTCAGATATTTGGCAAAGGTCACAGAAATAGTCGTATCTTCGACAACGGTAAGCTTACCGGTATAGCCATTTTCCGGGCAGTCGGAGATACCGGTGCAGGAGGAGACGTACCAGCCCTCTGCCGGTATGATCGCAGCCGTTACTTCACTCCCCGCGTCAACAGACACTGCACCTGCAGCGCCATTCAACGTAATAGAGCCCTCTCCGGTCTTGACCGCAGACACCACGCACTCCTTGATGAGCGTCACAGCAATGATTCCGTCCGCTGGTATACCTGCTGTTGCCTCGACTGTTTTATACCCGGTCTTGGCAACAGAATACGTGATCTCGGCAGTTCCCGCCGGCACAGCAACTTCATATCCCGTCACGACACACCCCTCGGGCGCTATCACATTGATCACCGCATCGGTTATTTCCGCGTTCTGCCAGTCCTTTACGGAAAAGGATATCTTGTCGCCACTCTCTCCCTCCGCAAAGGCGGGCACGGGTACCATGCTCAGCAGCATGATCACGCATATCAGCATTGCTGACACGCGTTTAAAAAAATGAAGACTTTTCCCTGTCATATTCTGATCCCATCCTTTATATCTCGATGTTGTCAATTTCTCTCTGTTTCTTTGTCGTGCGTGACCACGATATCTCTGGTCTTTCTGAAAGTAAGTGCGGTTTTCTTTTTGGCAAGCTCATCCGTCGCGCCGCCTTGTGAAAGGACTGTCGTTCCCTCGTTCCGCTGTGCCTCGGCAGTATCCTGCAGCACCTCGGTGGCATCGGCATCCCGGAGCACCTCAGTGGCGTTGACATCCCGCAGAACCTCTGTTTCGTCTTCGCTCTGCAGCCACTCCGTTGCATCTTCCGGCAATACCGCATCAACCACCGTCCATTCGTCTCTTGCGGCAGGCGCTTCTTCCGTCAGCCTCTCTGTTCCCAGATAGGCCGTCGTCTCCTCAGGAGGAAGCAGTGTTGTGCCGATGGCATCCGTACCCCGGGACGTAGCGAGCTCTGCGGAGCTTCCTCGGCTCTTTTTGCCATCCGTCTTTCCCGTACTCCCTGTCGGAACCTTCTCCGTCAGAGGTCCACGCGCCCGGTTCAGCCGCCCCGTGCGGTATTTTCGTTCACCACGGGCGGCGTTGTCTTCGCGCATCCGTGCCATCTCCCGTGCGACTGTGCGTCCAGAGAGATCGCCGATCACAGAAGGGATCCGCAGAACGATAAACAGGAGCACCGCCGCAACAAACAAAATCCCCGCCAGCGAAAAGCCGCACAGCGAAATGATTCCCCATGTCTCTGCACTCATTGCTCTTTCACCTGCTCTCTATAGGCATTTTCAACGGCTTCGCGCCCAGCTCCGAAGCGGCTCTCGATCTCTTCTTTGAGAAACTGCGTTTTCTCTGTGGTTGTGCTCACCCGCTTTGTCTCTGTCTGCACTTCCTCCAGCGCTTGGATCACATCGTCCCTGGATATGCCGTCCGCCTTAAATTTCCTCGCGTAGTTTTCTATGGAATACTCTACCAGCCGATAGACCTCCAGCTGGACGATCTCATTCTCATCATCGCTCGTCCGGACAAATTCCAGCAGTGACTCGATATTGCCCCAGTATTCGGAATAGAGTCCCTGATCCGTAGCCTCCTGAATGCTCAAAGTAATATCGCGGTTAAACATGCCTGTGTCGCGGTAAACCGCGCTCATGGTATAGAAGCTATCCTCCGGACTGCCGTAACGCACGGCATCGTCAAACCACTGAATGGCACTTTTCATACGGGTAAGGCGGTTGTCCGATCCGTTCTCTGCCCCGTAACCGTAATAATACCAATAGAGCTTTCCCACCTCGAAAGCCAGCTCCGCATATTCGGGCTCCTGCTGCAGCGTTGTAAGATTGGCGTTGAGCTTCTTCTTGAGTATGCTTTCCTCCTCCACGGTGAAGTCAGCATCTTCCTTAAAGACATTGATCATGCCCAGATAGCCGGCTGCTTCCTCTGGCTTGATATCCACCGCCGCAATGTAGTGCGCCAGCTTTTCCTCCGGATCTCCGGCCTTGTCCCCCAACAAGATGTTCTCCTCAAAATCCGAATTGTTGCGCTGAGTCTTTACGGATGCTCCAACAAATCCGATGCAAAGGCTTATCACGCAGGCCAGCACCGTCCCCAGGAATATCTTCAGCTTGCGCTTTTGTGCTCCACGGTACGCCGCGCTGTACTCTTCATAGTGGTGCAGAGCATACAGCAGCTCCGCGCAGGATTGGTAGCGATCCTCCGGGTTGAACTGGGTGCACTTCAGAATGATCGCTTCCAGTCCGGCCGAAAGCTGCGGATTCCATTGCCGGATCGGATACATCTCATAGGGCGGCTCAGCCGGATTCTGCCCTGTCAACAGGTGATACAGCGTCGCGCCCAAACAGTAAATATCCGTTCTGGCATCCGTCTGCCCCTTCCCTCCAAACTGCTCCGGTGCAGCGTATCCTCGCGTACCGAGACATACCGTATCGGCAAGCCCCTGCTCCTTATATTCGCGGGCAATTCCGAAGTCGATAACCTTGATATTGCCGTCTGGCTTGACCATAACATTGGCCGGCTTCATATCGCGGTAGACAATAGGCGGCCTTCTGGTATGCAGATACTCCAGCGCAGAGCATAGCTGCATGGCCCACTCGATGACCAATTCCTGCGGCTGGGCGCCATTGTTCTCCAGAATGGAGGAAAGCGTCTCCCCTTCGATATAGTCCTCGATGATATAGATCACATTTTTCTCATCGATGATGTCCACAATACGGACAATAGCGGGATGATCCAATTGCTTTATCATGTTGGCTTCCGCCACAGCGCTTTGGATCACGATCTCGTTGTTGCGATCCCGCGCCCGCTTTTCGATTTCTTTGACAGCCCACTGCTTATTCAGCCGCTTATCCATCGCCAGATATACCTTGGACATGCCACCCTGACCGATCAGCTTCAGTATCTCGTATTTGTCATCAATGACCTGACCTATCGCAGCCAAATCCCTCACCCCTCCGTTGTTTTAATCAATACTGCGGAAATATTATCTTTCTCGCATCTTTTCATGTTCAATTCAATAAGCGCATTGATGTTGGCCTGCATGGCACGTTCATCCCGGTTGCTGCCTGGGCACAGCCGTTCTTTGATCTCATCGGGTCGTATCTCGTGACGGAAGCCATCGGAGCAAAGCAGAAAGCACTCATTTGCTGTGACCCGGCCTGTATAAAAGGCTGGCTCTACAATACGTGAAGCCCCTACACACTGCAGAAGGACGCTTCTTCGCGGATCGGTTGCTGCCTCCTCTTCTGTCAAGCGGTGTGCTTTTACCTCCCGGGCTACCAGTGTCTGATCCTCGGTTATGATCTGGATATTCTCATCGGATATCCGATAAGCTCTGGTGTCGCCCACATGTCCGACCAAAAAGGAGCCGTCAGGAAAGGCGATCCACGCCGTCACCGTGGTACCGGAGTGGATATGCAATTCCCGGCTCATGGCTCCGATCTCCTGATTTACACGCTTGATCATCCGCTCCCACGCATAGCGCACCTCATTTAGGTAGTCAGCCGTGCCAAGCAGAAACGGAAGATCCTCTTCAAACCAGCAGCCGAGCATTTCAACCATCTTTGCGCTGGCTACCTCGCCCTGCTCCAATCCGCCCATACCGTCGCATACGACGGCCATCAAGACCGTCCCTAATTCTGTCTCCGCCTCCTTGATGCAAATACTGTCCTGATTCACCGTTTTGACCGTTCCCGTATCGGTCCCGTATGCAGTCAAGAATCTCATTTTCTTGTTTCACTTCCCCCTGCTTAGTTGGCATCCCTCATGCGCAATCGTGTGTAGTTTCAAGGCTTATATTGATTTTTTACAGGAAATATATGGAAATGTGCCTAAATTTCTACTTTTTGCCACATCACACTACCCTATATTAACTCAATTGAGTTAAACATGTCAAGTACATTCGGGTATCATCAATAAAGAAAGTATGGTGAGGCCTTTTATGACAATCAACGAAGCCGTCCGTGGTCGGATCCTAGAGCTATGTGCGCAGCGTAATATCTCTGTAAATAAGCTCTGCAACATGAGCGGTGTAACGCAGTCCACGGTCAACAACATTATTTCCGGGCGAAATAAAAGCACAACTATTTCTTCTGTAAAGAAGCTATGTGATGGGCTCGGGATCACAATTTCAGAGTTTTTTCAGTCTGATCTTTTTTCGGAGCTGGAGCAGGAGGTAAAATAGTTTGTCTCATTGTGAAGTGTTTCATAGGACTTGCGTGCGAAAACTATATCACCGGCCTCGTCACTGATCAGAGTATTGATGTCGGCTTATTTTACTATGCTGTCTCTATCGACATCACCGGCACAGATAAAGCCGCCGGGGTTCGCT
>ULTX01053500.1_pt1 | contig 15768 bp, 14 predicted proteins | sample 1958041 | NCBI WGS metagenome assembly ULTX01 (sample SAMEA4835747, study PRJEB28245) | human gut metagenome | biome: gut microbiome; material: fecal sample | place: Denmark | collected 2008
CTGCTTCAAAGTTATCCTTTCATTTCCCAAAGAAAGAAATTTGTCCGATATTTGTATTACGGAATATCATTCCAGAACAAGTAATGTTACCGTTATCTGAAGGAGTGAGTTCCGCGGAAACGGCATGTGCGATTTTGTAACATGAAAATAATAAGTTGCTTCAGATTAAGATTCCTTAAGATGATGCAGGTTATTTTTTTTGAAGGTTACTAAACGTAAATAATGATAAGAAACCTAAATTCCGTCATAAAAAAACAGAAATATTTTTTCTTTTCACTATATTCGAGTGTACCTGACCATGTGGATATGGCAGGAAATTTTCAGACAACTTCAGAATATGCCAAACAATTTCTCCCATCCGCAATTTTTGTAACGAGAAAAATTCGGTGGGAGAAATTGTATGGCTAAATATTCGGGTGGGAGAAATTGTTTGGCCAAATAACGTATGGCGAGGTCACATAAGGAATTCAGACATGTCTTTGCCGGCCAGCAACCCGTCACGGATCTCGGTGGAGGAAATGTCCACTATCGGGGCATCGATGACCTCGATGTTGTAGGAGCGGAGAAGGGTCTCTTCAAGGCTTCGCATTCCGTCCGGGGCAATTTCTTCGGAATCAAGTACATAAGGTGCGGGAAAATCCTTGCACTCCTCGATCAGCCGATGCCTGATGCCATCCACATCGTACCCCTTGCGCGGGTAGACCGTCACTCCATATTCGGAAAGTATTCTCGGGAAATCCCTCCAGCGGCGGATGCTCTGGAGGTTGTCCGCGCCTATGACAAGAGTGAAATCGTTGTCAGGCTCGCGCTGCTTCAACGCGTCCAAAGTTCTGATTGTGTAGTGCGGCGGATCCATCTTGAGTTCGATGTCGTCCACCCAGACGTGCAGTTCCGGGTGACGTTTGACGGCGGCCACGGCAGCCTCATAACGGCTTTCACCGGAATCAGCGCTTATGGAATCCTTCAGGGGGTTCTTAGGAGACACAACGAGGTAAACCCAGTCATATTCCTTCTCCCTTGTCAGGTACTCCATTATGGCCTGATGGCCGATGTGCAGGGGATTGAACGACCCCGAATAAACGGCTATCTTCACTGATTCCTTAGATGAAAGTAGAGTAGTTCAGTTTCCCGTCGTCAAGAAAGTCCTCGACAACCTTCTCGGCCTCGGCGAAAGCCGTCTTGAGGTCGTCGTTGACAAGCACATAGTCGAATTTCGGAGCATAGGTCATCTCCTCGGCGGCCTTGGCGACACGCTCCTCGATGGCCTCAGGAGAGTCAGTCCCTCTTTTGACGAGCCTTTCCCTTAAAGCCTCAACGGACGGCGCCTGGACGAATATGGACAGAGCCTTGTCCCCGAAATATTTCTTGAGGTTCACACCTCCTTTGACATCGACATCGAAGATGATGACGTGTCCGGCCGCCCAGATCCGCTCCACCTCTGACTTGAGAGTCCCGTAGAAGTGATCCTCATAAACTTCCTCATATTCAACGAAAGAGTCCTTGGCAATCAGCTCGCGGAAGCGCTCCGGTGTGACGAAGTAATATTCCTTGCCGTCCTGCTCGGTGCCGCGTGGTGCCCTTGAGGTCGCGGAGATTGAGAACTCCATCTGATCCTTGTATATTCCGAGAATATGGTTCACTATAGTGCTCTTGCCAGACCCTGACGGGGCTGAGAAAATCAGTACTCTGTTGCTCATAATGTCCGTTTTGATGTTTACAACCTGTTGCAAAGGTATCATTTTTTGCTGAAAGTACAGGCTTCTAAATCGTTCTTTTCATTAAAAATGCTTATTTTTGTGGCCGCAGTCCCAAGACTGCCTAAACATTCAGATTTTGGCAAGAAAAAAACAGAACGCTTCGGCACCTGATCCGGATTATCTTAAGAAGCGCAGAGCATCGCTCCGTCGCACGCATAGACAGGTCATCTACTTGAACGACAAGGAATTGGCAGCAGTCCAGGAATATTGCGTCCGTTTCGGCATCAAGGAGCGTTCCACCCTCTTCCGCGAAGCCGCCATGGCCAGGATCCTCGCCCAGCTCGATGACAGCCACCCGACCCTTTTCTAAGCCGTTCTTCGCGACCCTTTACCAGATGAACGGCATTCCCGGGAAGTAGATCTTACGGCGTATCGCTTTACGCTAATATTTCGACTTTGCCATTGATCTGCATGACGTATGGCATTTTGCGTTTTTTAGGAATATTCGTATATTTGTTTTTAGAGGTCTGAAAGAGGATGTTTCGTTGTTTGAGGTGGAGGGGTTCTCGCTGATGACTTTAGTGACGATAATGGAGTAGTTTATACTATGAAGTTTGTGTGAGGTTGACATTGGGGGAGTAAATAACATTAACACTTAAATAATGAGTCCACTTGAGAAAGTCTTTTTTTGAAAAAATATGTGCTACACAGGTACTTCCAACGGGGGTAAAAAGTGGCGAATGGTACTTTTTCAAGTGGACTCAATAATTAACACTAAAAACGAATTCGACATGAAAAATCTAAATCCGACGATAGAACTGGAGCAGATTCTTGGGGGACAGATCTATGACGCGCTGCAGGGGGGAGTGGTTGAGGCGGTGCTCAAGAAGGCCAAGCTGAACAGCGGGGATGAGTACTGGAGGAGCAACATGGAGGGACACAGCATCAAGATCACGAAGCCGTTGCTGGGGGATCTTTATGCGCTGTGCCATGAGGTTAAGGAGAGACTGGGCTTCGAGGAGGCTGTTGACTTCTATGTGTCGGGTGACTCGACGGTCAACGCGTTTTCTGTGGCGGCCGCTGAGGAAGGGATGCCGCACATCGTGAACCTGAACTCCTCGCTGGTCAGCCTTATGACCGAGGATGAGCTTCGGTTTGTCATCGGACATGAGCTGGGACACCTCATCAACCGGGACAGCGCGCTCAAAAGACTGATAATGTTCGTGTTCCCGCCGGACAACACAGCGCCGCCTATGACCCTTCATTACAAGATCAGGCTTCATGACCAGCTGGCCGAGCTTGTGGCTGACCGCTATGGCTACATGGCTGTCGGGAAGGTGGACGCATGCGTGACGGCTTTCTTCAAGATGGCGTCCGGGCTGGATCTGGCCAAGATGAATGTCAGCATGGATGCCTTGCTGGAGGACAACAGCAGACATCTGGACTATTTCCTTAAGGACAAGGGACTCAACCGAGCGTCACATCCTGTCAATCCGATCAGGGTGCAGGCTCTGAATCTGTTCGCCGGGGCGGAGTCCGAGGAGGAGCTTTCAGCAGGCATGGAGCCGCTGATCTCGATCCTGATGAAGGTCGGGAACTCACCGATCGACGAGTACATGGCCGATTTCATAGCCTCGGTCGGACTGATAGTGGCTGGAGTGGACAACGAGGTCACAAGCGAGGAGGTCAACCACATCATCAGCACATTGGCCCCGATGACGATCTTCCCGCGTGTCTATCTGGATGAGATCGCGAAGGCGAATGTCAGCGAAGTGTTCTCCAAGGCGATCACGGCCATTCTGGATATTGATCCGGGCATGAGAGGTCCCATGCTGCGCTATGTGATGTCTTTGGTGCTGTCTGACAAGGACATCGCAGAAAAGGAACTGGAGTTCATCTATTCGTTCGGAGCCAATCTTGGATTCGGCGAGAAGGAAATCTCGACGATGTTCGCCGAAACAATCCAGCGGGAATATGTCCCGAGCCTTAACTCGATCTGTTAGCGTCTCTTCGGTCTGATGATCGACAAGGTGATACTGGACATCGCGCACAGCGATGACTACACGGACTATCTTTTCATGACCGCCGCTCTGACCAACAGCAGGGTCATTCCGCTGATTGATCCTTCGGCGGAGGAACTGAGGAGGCAGAGCGACGGCAACGCATTCATATTCAAGTGCCGCAATTCCAGAAAGACTCTTGAAAGCGGGGACGTGACAGTCCGTGCGGATCAATATTCACACACCATTCTGGTGCTTTCGCGGATTTATTTGGATGACGATGGGGAGATTGACGCAGGCAATGCCGAGATCGTGAGGAGCCTGATCCAGAAGGCCGCCACCGATGTGCTGGAGTCGGCGGAAAACCTCAAGGAGGTTTACAGGCTACACTTCCCGACGTTCTGGGCTGAAAGGGAGCGGATCTACGGAAATCCGAGGTTTTTCTACGCCCGCACGGGAATATTCAACCGCCAGATCTACAAGGAAGTCCCTTTGGGCGTGATAATCAAGGCGATAGAGGAAGCGCCCGATCTTTTCAGATCCGGGTCCATTGGTGGCTGCCATTGCAAGGAAAGGCCGATTCTCATTGATTATGAATATGATTACGCAGCCCTTGACGAGTGCGTCCTGCACACATGGTGCCCGGCATGCCGTTCAAGGCGCGGCTTCAAGGTGCGGAACTTTGATCTTGAAAGGGCATGCTCGGCATTCATCGGACGAATCCATAATGAATATGACAAAGGGCAGGGATTCAGCACATTGAGCCTGTTCGACGTGCTGGACGCTCTCTCATCATAGTCTTATCATAGTCTTATCATAGTCTTATCATAGTCTCATCGTAGTCTCATCGTGCAGACCCTGCCGGAGCGTGACATCCAGCCGGAATTTCTCCTGTACGCCTCCGCACTTTCGCAGACCCACAGGATCTCCGCCTTGAAATTGTCGGGAATGACGGGTGGGGGAGCCTCTCCGTCCGTGACAATGACCAGACCGTCGTAGCCTCCTTTCGCCGCATAGTCCACCGGCACCTGGAAATCCGTTCCTCCACGGCCGAACGCAAAAGTTTCCTTGAGGGCATGTTTGAGCCTGTCTTTGACCGTGACATACATCTCGAACTGGATGACGTCAATCTCCGTGATTCCGTACTTGAACGCGCTGTTGGCAACGCCCAAAAAATAGCCAGCGCCTCGCTGGACACCGAACCGCTGACATCCAGCGCGACAAGAATACGGCTTGTGAACCGACGGACGGAACCCATGTTCTCGAATCCTGTCCTGCGTGACGGGCGCATCCTTGTCAGCCTTCTGTCCATTGAAAGCACCGAGGATCTGAACCCCGCAAGCACGTTTTTCCAGTTGATCGATGCCTGGGATGAGGCCTTCACACTTTCCAGCAGGTCGCCGGTCAACGATCCCCAGTCCTTTATCCCTTCAAGGACTCCGTTGACGAGCGCTATCTGGAGAGGGTCGTCGTCCCAAAGTTCCGACACATCCCGCAGCGAAGGATCGCCTGACGGAATGACGCCTTCTTCCATGGCTTTCTCGACTTTTCGGGAATATGCCTCATAGGAGAGTCCGGCCTCGAATCCTGAACCATCTGCTGTCTGCAGGTTGAAACGGGAGAACGTGTAGTTGTCGCTGATCACAAGGTCGCTTCCGAAGACCATCGCCTCCCTTCGGCAACCGTCCGGACGCCGCTCGTAGGGGTGCTTCAGCATGATGCGTAGCACTTCCGTCCTCAATGCCTCCTCAAGGGCGTCATCGGACATCTCCCGGACAAAATCCGGATTACATTCGATCCTTCCGCCTCCGCTGCGCACGGGACAGCGCATCTTGACGTTCCCGGCGATCTCATGCGAGCAGATCACGGCGAAAAGTGCGGGCTCGGTGACGAACCAGCGTTTGATGATCCTCTCAATGCGGTCTTCCATCTACTTGAGGCCTTTGACGAAACGGACCAGTGTGATTGTCAGAGTCCGGCATTCCTTGGCCATGAAAGCCACGGCCTTGGGGTAGGTCTGGCGGACATAAAGGTTGGCGAAATGCGCGGCGGCTTCCTTGTGGGAGCCAGTAAGGCATTCAAAATAGTCCACGAGGTTTTGTTTGACATTCTCCATGTCGGTCTCCGTGACTTTCTCGACCTCAAGGCATCTGAATATGCTGTCGTTCACTGTTGACAACTCGTGCAGCGAGTAGCCGTCGATCCTGTCCCTGACGGAATGGAAACTGTACAGCACATCCTTTCCGCTGGCCAGCCTGTTCATTGTCACGCTGCTTCGGAACGCGACGGTGGCCTTTGCCCCGACAATCGCCGCGATGGCTTTTTGATGGACAGGAGTCATCGTCTCGACTCCTGAGATGATGTCTGACACTCGTTTCCATGCCCTGCGGTCCGGGGTCTTGTCCAGCCCGGTGTCCTCGTTCTCTTTCATGTCCGGGTTCCTGTCCAGCCAGACAGGATTATCCTCGATGAAATCCATGACCCGTCTGTCCACTCCGTTGCGTCCCGCCCACAGAAGCCATTCCTGGACTGTAGGCTGGAAATTCACAATGTCGAAACGGCTGACCAGAGCCGGGTCCAGGTCCGTGAGCTGGTACCGGTCGCCCTCGTTGACCGCGCTGATGATCCGGCTCCCTTCCGGCAGCCGGCGTCCGGCCAGTGTCCTGTTGAGGGCCAGGTCCATGATGGTCTGGAGAATCTCCGGACGTGCCCTGTTCAGCTCGTCCAGAAACAGGACGATCGGCTTGCCGTCCAACGGGAACCAGTAAGGGGGCATGAAGTCGGTCTTGCCGGTCTTCTCGTTTCTCGCCGGGATGCCTATGAGGTCTCCGGGATCAGCCATCTGGCCGAGGAACAGAGGGACAACGGGCATGCCGCGAGAGTTGAAATATTCAGTGAGAATCTCTGACTTCCCGATCCCGTGCCGTCCGACCAGCATGATGTTGTGGCTGGCAGGTATCAGGTCAAGGAGCTGCAGAAGCTCGGTTGTGTTTACTCTTATGTTAGACATGGCCATTCGTATTCAGAAACCGATCTTCCCTTTCTTGGAGTCCCATTTGAAGGTCTCGATGTCGGCCAGCTGTACCTGATGGGACTTCGGTGGCCGGGCGAGGCCGGATTCGCGGAGGATTACCTGCTGGTAGATTGTGCGTGACATGAGTTTCATGGTTCTGGCCGACGCTCCGATCGATGAGTTCAGGGATTTCAGGAAGCCTTTGATGTGCCTTTCGGCGGCCGGACTGAAGCTGACCAGAAACTTTTCGAGACATCCGCAGAGAATCTGGAAGAGCTCGTCAGGGGTGAAGTCTTTGAAGACCAGAGTGTGGTCGAACTCATAGACTCCGCCGTCAGAGAGCTGCTCGGCCACGTTTTTGTTAGGAGCGTCCAGCTCGGCGAGGATCAAGGCGCATTCGCCTCCGCTCTCGATGGTCAATTCCTTGACTTTCAATCGGATCTGCTCGACGCTGCGACCGTAATAGCTTCTTGTGCCGTCAAATTTGGAATCATCCACGTCAATGAATATCAATCCGTTGCAAGACTTCTTCACCGCCTCCTGAAGCACGGCGTCACAGTCTGACTCTGAGACATTGAATATTCGTTCACCCTTTATCTCGGTTATGTGGCTGTTCGCGATGAGGCGCATCCCCTTAAGGATCTCCGCCATAATCTCCGCCACCGTGCTCTTGCCGGTTCCGCTCTTGCCGATGAATCTCCAGGACAGAAGCCCTTTGCCGACGTAAGGCTCGCCGATAGAGTGGAGGTAGCGGGCGGATTGGACAAAATTATGGATCGCCTGCTTGACATTTGGCAAACCCGCGAGGCTGTCAAGTCTCTTCAGTGCCTCGTCGATCGCCACATCGTCAAAGATGACATCTTTCTGGGCCTTGTTGACCACAACATCCTCGGGTAGGATCGTGCTGAGATCTTCGGCGGTGGGATTGTCCATCTTTGCTGTCCTTGCCCCAAGAGTCGCGAGTATCTCGTTCTGCAGGAGATTGGACACGAAACGTCCGTTGCCGAAGCGAGGGGACGGCTTCTCGGATTCGGCCCGGATGATGGCCTGCATATTCAGTTCCGCCCCTTCGGTCAGGTTGAATCCTTGCCTATGGATCATCAACTTGCCTATCTCAAGGAGCTCGTCGGTCGTGTAGTCCTCGAAATTGAAGACATTCGGGAAACGGCTTTCTATTCCTTCATTGCTTTCCAACAGCTTTTTCATCGGAGCCGTGTAGCCGGCAAGGATCACGACCATGTCAAGGTTGTTTTTGCCGAGTTCCGTAAGCAGCGAGTTCATCACTATCCGCCCGAAATCACTTTTGCCGCCTTCGGCCAGTTGGTAGGCCTCATCGATGAAAAGGATATTGCCTCGTGCCCTGGCCAGAAGATTGTTCATCTTGTACTCCGTTTCCCCTATATACTGTCCGACCATCTGGCTTTTCTCCGTGCGGATGACCCGCCCGACGGACAGGATCCCCCATTCGGCGAACACCTTGCCTATGATCTCCGCGACTGTGGTCTTTCCTGTTCCGGGATTCCCGAGAAAGGCCATGTGCAGACGCGGCATGCTGGTCGGGAGACCGAGTTCCATCCGCCTTGATGCCAGCCTCACGGCGTTGAGGTAGTCCTTGACCCTTGTCTTTATCCTCGCAAGGCCTATGAGGTCATCAAGTTCCGCCATTCCGTCACCAGAGCTGCCATTGATCGAAGGGATGCTTTCCGCCACGACAAGCCCCAAGTCATCGGCGATCTCGGGATCCTCGCTGTCCGCTATCCTCTTGTACATGGCCGGGATGATCCTCTCGTCAAAAAGACGCTGTACAAACCTGGCGTTCTCAAAGTTCGGTCCTCGCTGGTTGTACTTGTGAAGGAGGAACATCTCAAGTTTCTTCTTTGCCTGCGGGGCAAGATGCACATCCCTTTCCTCGCAGCATCTGTCCACGATCCGGTACAGTTCCTCCGGCTTGAAGTCCTCCATGTAGACCGGTTCCTGGAAATGCTCCCTGAGTTCAGGATAAGCGGCGAGCAGGGACTCCATCCCCTGTGGCTCTCCGGTCAGCACGAGCATCCAGTTGGATTGTTTCGCCGGGTCGTTCAGCTCGTCGATGAGACTACGTACGATCTGTTGCTCGTTGTCGATGGGCTTGTTCTCGCTGTGATAGAGCTCATGTGCGTTTTCAAAGACGAGGACACCTCCGATGGCGTAGTGTATCTCACTGGTGATGGTGCTGTTGGACACTTTAGCAAGATTGGTCAGCCTGATGCTGTTCTCGGGCAGCATGCCGAGGGCGTGATAGATTTCCGCCAGATACTTGACACAACAGGATTTCCCGGTGCCGGGATTCCCGATGAGTATTGTGTGCATCGTGGGCAGATTCTTCTTCAGCCCTAAGGCGTCCCGGATTTCCGCGACACCATGGAGGCTGATGATACCCTCCATCCTTCTCTTGAGGTTGTTCCAGCCCGGCATCTCATTCAGCCTGCCCAGAACCTCTCTGGCCGAGAGATCTTCCGGCTCCGATGATTCCGGCTCCGACTCTGATTCCGTCTCGTTTTCGGTTTTGTCTTCCGGGACGGAGTCAAAGGCAAGCATTTTCTCCAGATCTTCATCGTATTCCGATTCGGATTGTCTTTTCTGCCCCAACTTCCAGAGTGCGTAGGACATGCAGAAATGGAAAGATGTTTCGTCCATCAAATCCCCGATCAAGGACTCCTCGATGTCCGATCTGTCCATTCCGTCTTCTATCCTGCTGTCAATCAGCTCCATCAGCCTCTGTTGCTCGGGATTGGGATTCTTGAACATCTCTGAATGATCGGTAGGCAGTGTGAACATGATATCGTGTGGTTTGTTATTCACGTGCAAAAATAACAAATTAATCCCTCAAATCACCACACGTGACGATGAATCATCACAAATGTCACATCATCCTGCCGAATCGCCGCAGGTCGGAGCGGTAGCGGGCGTAGAAGAAGATTCCAGCGAGGGTGAGGCCGATAGGGAAGCCCATCCATATTCCGTGGATGCCGAGACCTGCCTTGAAGCCAAGAAGGTAGGCGGAAGGGATGGCGATGAGGTAGTAGCTGACAAAAGCCGCGTACATGATCGGCTTGACGTCCTGGATGCCTCGCAGCACATTGGCGAAACAAAGCTGGAGGCCGTCGCCGAACTGGTAGGCGAAGAGCAGGAAGAAAAGCGACACAGCCATCGCCGAGACCTCAGGGGAGTCTGTGAATATTCCGGCGGCCTGGTAGCGGAAGCAGTACAGCAGTGCTGAAAGCGTGGCGGAGATGCCGAGTGTCATGAAGTAACCTTTGCGAGCATATTCACGGACAGACCCTAAGTCCTTTCTGCCGAAAGCGTTGCTGACGAGGATCGAGACTGCGAACGAGAGCCCCTGCATCATCAGGAAGAAGAGCTGCGAGATGGTGATGACCACTTGGTGAGCCGCCAGTTGGATGACTCCCAGCCAACCTGCCATCACAGCCGCGAACGTGAACGTGGAGGATTCCAGGGCCATCTGGATGCCGACCGGGTAGCCCATCTTGAAGACCCCCTTCATCTTGTCGCGGGAAAGGAGAGCATCCTTGATCGCGCGGGCATATTCATTCATCTTTTTTGACTTGAATATGTACACGGCGAACACTATGAGAATCAGCACTCTGGAGACGAGTGTGCTGATGCCGGCCCCCGTGAGACCCATCTCCGGGAATCCGAGTCTGCCGTAGATCAGCACCCAGTTTCCAAAGATGTTGAGTATGTTGCCGATCATCAGCAGCGTCATAGAGATCATCGGGCGGCAGATTCCGTCTGTGAACTGTTTGAGGACATTGAATCCGAGGGCGAAGACAGTGGAGATGCCGACTATGATGAAATACGGCTTGATGTAAGGCGTCAGTTCCGGAGCCTGGCCGAAATGGTCGAGGCACAAATAGATGATTGTGAGGAGTATGAGGCTGATTCCTCCAATGATTCCGTTGGTCACGAGACCGTTCTTCACTGTTATCCCGATTCCTTTGATGTTTCCTGTTCCGTTGTCCGCACCGATCATCGGAGTCATTCCGGCGGCGAATCCCAACTCGGTAAGAATGAACAGGTTCATGACATTGTTGACGAATGATGACGCGGCGAGCTCATCCACGCTGTGCCACCCGATCATGATGTTGTCGGCGAACGCCAGAATTATGACGCAGGCCTGTCCGAGCATGATCGGCAGACCGATCCTGAGTATTTCCCTTATTTTCTGCATGATGACAAATTTCGCCGCCTATGCGGTTGCTTTTCCCTTGCTGAGGATGATTGTGATCACAGCCGTGAGGATCAGCAGGATGCCGGCGACGAGGTTGACAGTCAGGGCTTCGTGGAAGACTGTGAGGCCGATCACAACGGCCGTCAGCGGCTCAAGTGCTCCCATGATGGCGGTCGGGGTGGAGCCGATGATGCGCACGGCGATGCCCATCGAGACGAGCGAGAAGACTGTCGGGACGATGGCGAGCATCAATGAATATCCCCACTCACGTCCTGTGGCAAGAGGCATGAGGTGGCGTTCCGGAGAAGTTAGCGAGAAGAGGACCATCGACACGGCGCAGACGATCAGCACGTAGAAACTCAGCTTCATGGCGGACATGTCGAGCCTGTGGATGGTCGCCCTGTGTGGCAGGTATTTGGAGAACCTGTTGTGGCTGGCCTCCAGCCCGGATTCCGGTGCGGAGGCACGGTTGGCCACAATGATGTAGAGGGCGTAGCTGAGGGCGGAGACCATCACGAGGAGCACTCCGACTGTGCTGAGCACGGTCTCTCCGTCACCTTTATAAAGAAGCAGCACTCCGACCAGTGACAGGGCGATGGCGGCCGCGGTGGTTTTCGTGATTTTTTCGCCGTAGAGCATGGCCATCAGGACGGCGGTCATTACCGGGTAAACGAATAGCAGTGAGCAGGCTACTCCGCTGTCCATGTAGAGGAAGCTGCAGTATAATGTCAATGATGAGACCACGAACAGCAGTCCGAGTGCGATCAGCGTCGAGAGTTCGCCACGGCTGACCTTGAAGGATTCATATCCGGTCGCTTCGACAGGCTCGGTGACCGAAGATTGTGGCTCTGTGGCCGATGGTGTTCCGGTCGTTGAGCTTGCGGTGCACTGAGCTTGCCGAAGTGTCGAAGCGACCTTCCTTCCGGTGATGATCTTCCCAACCATGATCACCCCGATGATAAGCGCCGCCAACCCGTACCTGTAGAACAGCACCGACTCCACATTGAACCCCTCCTCGTAAAGGTACTTCGCCCCCAAAGGATTCACACCATAACTGACCGCGGCCAAGATCCCGAAAAAGAAACCTTTAGCCTTGCTTTCCTGTGCCTTAACCATATTCCTTCTTCAAAAAATCGGTCGCAAAGATAGCATTTTTCTTTTTCAGTGTCACTTCGGAATCGGCAGCCACTTCGGAAAACGTCTTGAAAATGTGAGAAAACTTGGAAATGTATGAAAGCATTGGGAAAATAATCCTAACTTTGCGCCCGGTTTTTGGTTTTTGGCATAACACTAAAATGAACGGTAAGATTCAAAAAGTAGCCGGACTGGTCGCGACCGGCAAATTCTGGAAAGAAGTCGTGATCATGACGTTGGGCATGCTTGTCGCCGCAGCGGCCGTCTATTATTTCCTTGTGCCGAGCAAACTCATCATCGGCACCATCTCCGGTCTCTCGATCGTTCTTTCGGGAATATGTGAGGCTTTCTTCGGAATCCAGATCAAAGTCTCCCTGTTCGTGGTCATCATCAACGCCATCCTGCTGGTCCTCGCCTGGCTTCTGATCGGGGAGGAATTCGGCGCCAAGACCGTCTATACGGCAATGATCCTCGGTCCGCTCATGGATTTCTGGGCTTGGGTGATGCCTTACCAGAGCCTGATGGAACCAGGTACGACATCCGTGATGGGCGACATCTGGTTCGACCTTTGCTGTTTTGTGCTCCTGCTCAGCGTGTCGCAGGCCATTCTGTTCAACATCAACGCATCAACCGGCGGCCTTGACATACTCGCAAAGATTGTCAACAAGTACCTTCACTTCGACATCGGGGCGTCCGTGTCCGTGGCGGGCGCTATCATCTGCTGCACAGCTTTCGCCATCAATCCGTTCAGGATGGTGATCATCGGCCTCATCGGCACATGGATCAACGGCCTTGTCGTGGACTATTTCACGGCCAGCCTGAACAAGCGCAAGAGGGTCTGCATCGTCTCGCATGACTACGAGAAGATCCGCCGCTTCATCATCGACCAGCTTGGCCGCGGCTGCAGCCTTTATGAGGTCATCGGCGGCTACACCGGCGAAAAAGGCTATGAGGTTCAGTCCCTTCTTACCCAGGAGGAATTCTCCAACCTCATGGAATATCTCAAGCGCGAGGACATCAAGTCCTTCGTGACCGCCGGCAATGTCAGCGAGGTCTATGGCCTTTGGCTCAAGCACAAGAAATTCCATTTTTAGGTTTTTTTGCCTATCTTTGCTTTTCAGTTTTAAAATCGTAAGTTATGGCGGAGACCGGCTCAGTCTATCCTCTCGATTCCGAGAAGGTGTATTATTCGATGGATGAATTGACCCTTGACACAGACGAGGGGCCAAAGACGTTGAGGGTCGGTGCATGGCTGAACTTCGATCCGGTCAGAATCCACAGGATGATTGTCCGCGAGAAGACGATGCAGGTGGATCAGTTCGAGGTCTATAACCCTTTGATGAGCAAGCTCCGCAGGGCTGACCAGCAGTACTACAAGCAGTTCATGGGGCTTGGTCTGACCATCGACTTCCCGGGCTACACGTCAGAGATTCTGGCGAGGATTCCTTTCGAGAACGACCCGATCGGTTTCTACAAATGGTGGCGCAAAGGAAAGCACGAGGACAAGGTCTATCTTTCCAAGGCCAATCAGTTCAAACTGTTCCAGAAAGTCGCCTTGATGGAGCCGAGGATAATGCTCAAAAAAGATCTCGACTTCCTGAAATCTTTCTGATAGAAGGAAAAATCATTTTTGAATATGCAAGACTGGCTACAGGCTCTCAGACTTGACACGTCGGCCGCTGAAAAGGACCGCGCATGTGATGTTTGGGACAATGACAATTGTTGTAATTACTCCGCCGACGGCACAAAGCTGCTGGATGCGGAGAACTATCCGGGCGAGGTGCACGTCAAGGACGGCACGAAAGTCATCTGCGACGGGGTTTTCGCCTTTCAGCCCTATATGGCCGAGGACAGGAAGATCGGCGAGGATATTCCCGAAGAGGAAAGAGCTTCGTTCCTGGACAAGATATTCCTTCCTCCAACAGTCACGCACATCGGCCGCGAGGCTTTCCGTGAATGCGGTTGGCTGAGAAGTATCCGTCTGCCTAAAGATTTGATATTCATAGGCAACGGAGCTTTTTTCGGTTGCTGGGAACTTCGTTCCGTAAGTTGCCCGGCCGGATTGGCCGCCATCGGAGACGGGGCTTTCGAGGAGTGCTTCTCGCTGGGCAAGGTGAAGTTCAACAAGGGCTTGAAGGCCATCGGCGCGGGCGCTTTTCTGGCATGCGGGTCGTTGGAGGAGATCGTCCTTCCGGCCGGCCTTGAGTTCATCGGTGAAGACGCTTTTTACGGAGCGTCCTTGAAAAAGATTTTTGTTCCGAAAAGTGCCAGAAGCCATCTGACTGAGCTTTTACCTGAAAACCTGCACAGGAAAATCAGCGACATTCGTTGACGGTGTTTTCAAATTGAAAGTTTTTGATTACATTTGGAATTGTGATTTTTAAGAATATTACTGAAAATGAATAAATTTTTAAATTTCATCGTCGTTTTGGCCGCCGCTCTGTCGGTCTCGGCATGCAAGACAACGGTACAGAAACCAGGAAAAGTGGACTACCGGATGGAATATTCCGTCGGGGATGTCACGTTTGACATGGTCAAGATTCCTGCGGGGCACTACACGATGGGACTTTCAGCGGACAACCGCAGGAAGATCACGAACGGAATCCCGCATGAGGTCGCCCTTGACGGTTTCGTCATCAGTGCCAAGCCTGTCTCTCAGGCTCTGTGGACGGCTGTGATGGGCGGCAACCCGAGTTCTGTGCAGAGCCCTGACGCTCCGGTGGATATGGTTTCCTGGGTAGATGCCGTGAAGTTCATCGGCAAACTGAACAAGGTCACAGGCAAGATGTTCATCCTTCCGACCGAAGCTCAGTGGGAATACGCCCAGAGGCTGCGGAATGGAAAGGATTTCACCTCTGTCGCCGAGTGGTGCCTTGACAGCTATGACGCTGTGCCGGAGGGGGTTACGGGTAATGAATATTTCAAGCCGATGGAACTGGCCGTCAATCCGGAAGGTCCGGCCGAGAAGGATGGCAAGGTCGTCCGTACCGTTCTGGAAAGGATGGAGGTGGAAAGCCACACGCGCAGGGCAAAGGTCGGTTTCAGGCTTGCCCAGCCGACTGAAGAGGTTTTGACAGGCTCCATTTTGGATCCGATAGAAGGAACTACGATTGACCGTGAGAAAATCGACGCTTCGGACGCCAAGCCGGAAGTCTTCACTGTCGGCGAAGTGACATTCAAGATGGTCAATGTCAAAGGGGGCTCTTTCTCAATGGGGTTCAATGACTACGACGCGCCGTTAGCGGCATTCTCTGTTCCTGAAAATGAGCAACCGACCCACACTGTGACCGTTGACGATTTCGCGATAGGGGAGACCGAGGTGACCGTCGCCCTCTGGAACGCGGTGATGGGATCTGTCCCTTACCTTAATGACATTGATGATCCGAAGAAGCCTGTCGGGAACGTCTCCTGGTACAACTGCCAGACCTTCATCAGCAGACTGAACGCCCTGACCGGCCGCAAGTTCCGTCTTCCGACCGAGGCTGAGTGGGAATATGCCGCCAGAGGTGGCCAGAAGTCCCGTCACTACGGCTTCAGCGGCTCCAACGCCTATGACGCTATGTGGTTTCTTGACAATGCTAAGTCTAAACCGCAGGATGTCAAGACCCGCAAGGCCAACGAGTTGGGAATATACGACATGAGCGGTAACGTCTGGGAGTGGTGCTACGACCGCGCGGCGGAATATTCAAAAGA
>ULTX01048704.1_pt1 | contig 15717 bp, 10 predicted proteins | sample 1958041 | NCBI WGS metagenome assembly ULTX01 (sample SAMEA4835747, study PRJEB28245) | human gut metagenome | biome: gut microbiome; material: fecal sample | place: Denmark | collected 2008
CACGGCGGGCGAGAGCCCCTTGCCAAACCATATCGCCCACGATCCCTGGCGCGCCATGCGGTAGCCCGTGTTGTCGAGGATGTAGAAGATGATATAGACCACGACGGCCACGATGATAGGGATGCCCAGTCCGCCCTTGCGGATGATGGCTCCCAGGGGCGCGCCGATGAAGAAGAAGATGATGCATACCAGGGCGAGCGAGAACTTGTTGATATACTCTATCTCGTGCTGGCGTATGTCTTTATCCAGGTCGCTCGTGATCATGCTCTTGAACTGCAGGTCGGTCAGTTCGGCCTGCACGGTGCTCAGCGCCCTGTCCACGCACATGCGGCGTGCGTCTTGGCTCTGGCGTGCGAAGAGCGTGTCGAAGTCCATTGTCTTGGCTGCCGCCTCCCGTCGCGCCATCTTCAGCAGGTGGGGTGTGAGGGGACGTCCCTCGTAGTAGAAGTTGTCGGCGTCGCGGAGGTACATCTTGCCGATGCTGTCGCCCGAGAGGTTGAGCGAGTCGATGTCGGTCTGTATCTGCTGCAGGCTCTTCGTGCGCGCGTTGCCTGCCAACCCTGCCGCGTCGGTCAGGCTGAAGTCGCCGTCGAAGTCCATGATGAGGCGTTTGTGGACGAACGTCTCGCGGCGGTAGGGCACGGCTGCGCTTCCCGAGAGCTCCTCGGACCGCATGTTCTCAAACCACTCTCCGCTGTAGAGGTTCATCACGAGGTGCTTCTTCTCGGCAGTAGATTGGAGCATGCCGGAGTCGGCCAGGATGATCGCCTGGTCCTCGTACGACTCCGTCATGCGGTAAATCATGATGTTGTAGAGTTTGCCCGTCTGCAGGTCTTTCTTGCCCACGTAGATGTTGGTCTGGGGGATGCCGTCGTAGAAGATGCCCTCTGGTATCTCCAGCTCCGGACTTTTCTGCTTCATCGACAGCATGAGCTGGGCGAGCTTCAGCTGGGCGTTGGGGGCGACGTTGTTCTGGAAATAGAACGAGACGAAAGCGATGCAGACGCTCACGACGATCAGTCCGCGCATCGACTGGAGCAGGGAGATGCCTGCCGCCTTGATGGCTGTCAGCTCGCTGCTTTCGCCCAGGTTGCCGTAGGTGATGAGCGAACTGAGCAGGATGGCCAGGGGGAGGGCCTGCGGCACCATGATCAGGGCCATGTACCAGAAAAACTCCGCCAGTACATCGACGGAGAGACCCTTGCCGATAAGCGTATCGACATAGCGCCACAGAAACTGCATCATCAGCACGAAGAGGCTGATGAAGAACGTGCCGGCAAACAGTTGGCCGAACTGGCGGGCGATGAATAGGTCTAATTTCTTGATCCGAAACATATCGTTGGTGGTCGCCCGTGAGCGTGGGCCGCCCCCGCAAAGGGGGTGGCGGCATGGCGCAAGGCGGTTACGAAATGCAAAATTACGAAAAATATTCGACGTGTGCTTCTTTTTTCGTTTTTTTAATCCCAAATCGCTCGTTGAGGCCTTCTTGCGTTTTTGGTTGTCACATTTTTGGTCCTTAATCGCTTTTCTTCATGGCCTATATGGCCAGGCCTTTGTCTGGCGAAAACGAAGAAGTAGGAGGCTGGCGCCGTGGCGGTGCTTGCCTCCTACTCCGATAGGTTGTGTGTCCTCGTCTTTAATGAGGACTTTATCGCTTCAGGACCTTCTTGCCATTGACGATGTTGATGCCCTGCTGCAGCGAGCGCAGTCTCTGGCCCTGAAGGTTGAAGATGCCCTCCCGAGGAGTGGTGGCGGGCTGGTCGGCTACGCCCTGGATCGACGTGGCGGGCAGCACCTTGGCCTTGGCGGCCTGCACGATTTCTCCCGTCGCGCCGTCTATGAGCAGGACGGCGGCCCAGAGGTTGTCGTCCTCGTCGTGGTAGGGAGCGTCGATGGAGTAGGCGTGCTCATAGGCTTGCTCCGCCTCGATGGTCTGCGGGAGCACGTCCTCCATGCCCTCCGGCGAGGGGTAGATGCCGAGTGCCACGTCGTCCACCTTGATCTCCGCCTTCTTGGGCAGGTCCTCGAAACCGCCCATCTCGCCATTCTCGCCGCCCGCATAGTAGTTGTTCTGCGTGATGGGCAACTGGTCCTCACAGACGACGTAGGCCATACGATAGTTACTCTCCTGCTTGGTGGTAAGGAACGTCGTGGTGGTATGGAAACTAATGGTGCCGTCGGCCAACTGTGCCGTGAACTGGATGTCGCACTCTGCCTTCTCGTCCATCGCCTTCAGACGGCGCTCCAGGTTGGCGGCCTCGGGGATGAAGGCCTTGCCGCTGCGGTTGGCGAGGCAGTTGGGATAGCCGTCGAAATATTTCGCCAGCCAGGTCTTGTAGTTGTTGACCGTGTACATGTCGCCGTTGTGTACGGCAATGCCGATGAATTGGTCGGAATAGGTCGCGTTCATGTAGCGCAGGCCCACGATGCCCTTCACGCACCATCCGCACCAGGCGCCCGTTCCCTCTTCCACTACCATGCGGCGCGTGTAGAACGACTCTGCGCGCGTGATGTTGACGTAGGAGGCGTCTGTTGCCACCTTCTGCGGCTGGGCCTCGTCAATGAGTTCCACTTCGAGGCGAACCGTGCCCTGCTTGGCGTCCTCGCCCAGCACCTTGTCGAGGTCAGCGGCAGAGATGTGGATGGCCACGGTCTGCTGATCCTGCCCCTTCAGGCCGTTGGTCAGCACCGTCTTGCCCACCAGCTTCCCGTTCCATGTGCAGACGACGGCGGGGCGCGCCATCATGGTCTGCGACTGGTTGGCGATGGTGGCATAGAGGACGGCGTCCTCGTCGAGGTGCAGCAGCGAGGTCTCGGCTTGAGCGGCAAGGATCTTGGCTCCCTCTGCTTCGCCTGCCTGGATGAGGCTGGCAGCCGTCTGGTTATCGCGATATCCTGCGTCCGATCCGCCCGTATGGGCAAGGGCGGTCTGTCCTCCTATGCCCATGAGGAGTGTGAGGAACAATGTGGCGTAAATGCTTTTTCTGTTCATGATCTTGATAAATTGATGAATATTGTGATCGATTTGTTTGGTAATGGTGTCTTGGTGCTGCTGTGGCGGGCGCAACAAGGGGCTCCCCTCCTATGGCCGCGTGCAGCTTGATTTATTCGCATGCAAAGGTATTGTTTTTTCTCCAACCTATGAAATTATGCCGAGATATTTTTGCGCGTGCGCCATCGCGTCGCTTTAGAATACTTGATGACGAGCAGGAAGTGTTCACGATTCGTTCACGATTCGTTCGGGATGGTCTCGGGATGCGTTCGGGATGGCGAAACCCTCGAAAGGGGTGCTTTTGTGCTTCTCTGAGGGCGGTAAAAACAATAAAAATGGCTTCTTGGATAAAAAATCATGCGGAAAATTTGGACGGTTCGTTTTTTCTTCGTAACTTTGCACTCGCTTTTGAAAATCATCCACTAGGGTGAGAGTTGTAGAAGCAATGTTGGCGGGATAGCTCAGCTGGTTAGAGCGTCGGATTCATAATCCGGAGGTCGAGGGATCGTGACCCCCTCCCGCTACATTTTAAGGAGAGTTGTGCTTAGCATAACTCTTTTTTTTTATCTCCCCCTACAGTCTTCAGAGTCGATCCCAAGTATTGCAAGAGGCAAAAAATCAATCTTTGCAAGTGGAACGTTTCGATACTCATTTGGTGAACTTGTACTATGCGTTTTTGTCAAAATGGTAAAAATATTCCTCCTTTATTTGTTGTGTTTGTTTACAATCGAAATCCGCCATGGGGCGCATATCGTGACGGCAGGTGTCGTCGGAAGTATCTGCTTGCTTTTGGGCAGAACTTAGGGGAGAATATGGAAAAAGGCAGTAATGGACAGTTTTTGGCTGATGCGGCCTTTGTTAAACGGATACGGAGAAAAAGTTAATGGGTCGTTAATTCATGCTAATCGTCTTGCATTTGGCAGGGCGTGGGATTATCTTTGTATAGTTGCTGCGCCTTGACTATTGATGTGTCAGTCATCTTTGCATGAAAGATGGGGTGTAGCGAGTAAACAAAATGTAAAACATAATACAAAGAAATATTGATGAAAAAGTTAAATATCTTGTTAAAAACCTCAGTTGGGAGTCGTCTCGTATCATTCTCGTATCGATCCCGTATTGATCCCGTATCGTTCTCGTATCGTTCTCCTATCGTCCTCCTATCGTTCTCGCTTCCGGAAGCGGAAACAATACGGAAACGATACGTAAACGATATTTGTTCGAACGAAGGTTGATACGTGGTTGATACGTGGTCGATACGTAGGGGATACGTGGAGGCAGGGTTCCTGGGGCCCTGACTATCACTGCCAAGGTAGCAGGTGTGGTGTCTCAGCTCACAGCGGCAAGAGAGTGTTTACCAACCTAACGATCGAAAGTAGTGGGCATTCTTCGCTTATTGAGCAGTGAGAATTTCCTCCAAATAGGGCTGCAGGACGCAGGCCCAGATGCGGTAGCCCGCCTCGTTGATGTGGAGCCCGTCTGTGGTGAGGTCTGCCCGCATGGTGAGTCCGTCCTCGGTAGTGAAGAGCGGGTGGAGGTTGATGAAGGTCAGCTGCTGCCGCTCGCAGTAGTCCTGCAACCGGTGGTTGATATCGACGATCTTCGCCTCCTGTCCCTCCAGTATCTTCCACAACTCCACCTCCAGGTTCACGGGCAGCAGACTCTGCACCAGGAGACGCGTCTGTGGGGTCTGCGTGCGGATGGCGTCGATCACGCTGCGGCATTTCTCGAAGATTTCCTCGTCGGTCTCCTCGCCCGTCACGTCGTTGGTGCCGACCATCAGAAAGATAGCCTTCGGGTGGTGGGGTGTGATCTGATAGAGTCGGCGGAGCATTCCCTGGGTGTTGTCGCCCATGATGCCGTAGTTGACGATGCCGGGCCTTCCCAGTTTTTCGCTCCAGTCGCCTCCAAACTCGGTCAGGCTATTGCCCAGCATGACGATGGTGGAGGTGTCGATATCGTTGCGGTTCTCAAATTGTGTTACCATGTTCGTATAGTGTTCTGACGGTCTCCACGCGTCCGATTGCGCTGACAATGAGAGGTGGGAGGCCAGGAGGATGGCGATGGAGAGGAATAGCTGTTTTGTTAGAATCATGTTGACTACATTATGACGGCCCGTCCTTGTGCGATCATCCGAGTGGGGTGGGGGCGAGGGTGCCTGTCGGCTCGCTGCCTTGTGGCAACCTGGCGAATCTTTGCCCTGTGTGGCTACCTGATGGTTCTCTGCCCCGTTGCATATCGGGCGTGGCCGCTAAAACGAGGGGCAAAGTTACGTTTTTTTTCTGTATTATCTCCCCCTTCCGCGAGGTTTTTGTCCCTTTGTTGGCAAATTGCGCCTTAATTTACCTCTTGCATAATTCTTTAAAGTCAAAAAATATAGCTAACTTTGCACCCACAAATGCGCTTGTGGCGGAATTGGTAGACGCGCCAGACTTAGGATCTGGTGTCTCCCGACGTGCAGGTTCGAGTCCTGTCAGGCGCACCAATAAGAATCCTAACTACTTGATAATAAGTGGTTGGGATTTTTGCTTGTATATTTTTGCCGAGTTATTGCCGAGTTATTAAGAGATTACCTGTATAAGCCTCGGCAAAAGTGTCATAATATCAATTTCAACATATTATTTTCACACATAAAAGAGAAAACTACCCTACAGTTGTGCTTTCTCATTAAAATCAGTTATCTTTGTAGGCGAAATGGCAATAGCCAAATATAAATGGTACAAAGCGAAATACGTCTAAGATGATAAAGGAAACAATATCTCCTGTTCGAAATAAAGGAGCACAAATGAGCCAAGAAGAAAAACCTTGGTTTAACCATTCGCAGATGATAGCCAATATCATGTCAGCAAGAATGAAGGAACTTGGAATGACTCAAAAGATGTTGGCAGAGAAAATGAATTGTACCCAACAGTACATTTCAAAAATATTAAAAGGGCGTGAGAATCTTTCGCTTGAAGCCATAAGCAAAATAGAGAATGCCTTGGATATTCATTTTCTACAAATGAATGAATAGCCATGTTCCATTTCATGGCACGTTTTCTCGCCATGGCAGAGCTTAAGTAAACTTAGCTCTGCTCATCTGGCTTAACGAAAACCTTCTTATAAGTGTAACGATAAAAAAGATAAGATATGTCTGTACAAAGTGAAGCTGCCCTCGAAAACGGACTTATTGCAACTCTTCAAAAGATGAACTACAAGTATGTTCATATTGAAGAGGAGAAGAACCTGTCTGCCAATTTCAAAAGGCAGTTGGAGAAACACAACAAGAAGAAATTGGAGGAACTTGGACGCACAGAGTTTACGGAGTCTGAGTTTGAAAAGATACTTATCTATCTTGAAGGTGGCACTCGCTTTGAAAAGGCAAAGAAACTGCGTGACCTATTTCCGCTTGAACTGGAAAACGGCGAACGTCTGTGGGTGGAGTTCTTGAACCGCACTCACTGGTGTCAGAACGAGTTTCAAGTTTCCAATCAAATCACGGTTGAGGGCAGAAAGAAATGCCGTTACGATGTGACTATACTTATCAATGGTCTGCCTTTGGTTCAAATTGAACTGAAGCGCAGAGGTGTGGAACTGAAGCAGGCATACAACCAGATACAACGCTATCACAAGACTTCTTTCCATGGACTGTTTGACTACATCCAGTTGTTTGTCATATCTAATGGTGTAAACACTCGCTATTTCGCCAACAACCCGAATAGTGGCTATAAGTTCACATTCAACTGGACGGATGCCGCCAACGTGCCGTTCAACGACTTGGAGAAGTTTGCCACAGTGTTCTTCGACAAGTGTACGTTGGGTAAGATTATCGGCAAGTACATAGTATTGCATGAGGGAGACAAATGCTTGATGGTGCTTCGCCCTTATCAGTTCTATGCGGTGGAGAAGATTCTTGACCGTGTGGAAAACTCCAACGACAACGGCTATATTTGGCATACTACAGGTGCTGGCAAGACCTTGACATCATTCAAGGCAGCCCAACTCGTATCCGAGTCGGACGATGTGGATAAGGTGATGTTTGTGGTTGACCGCCACGACCTTGACACGCAGACCCAAGCCGAATACGAGGCTTTTGAGCCTGGTGCCGTTGACAGTACCGACAACACAGACGAGTTGGTGAAGCGTCTGCACAGCAATTCAAAGATTATTATTACCACCATTCAGAAACTTAATGCCGCTGTCAGCAAGCAGTGGTATAGCAGTCGTATTGAGGAAATACGTCATTCTCGCATCGTGATGATCTTCGATGAATGTCATCGAAGCCATTTCGGAGATTGCCACAAGAACATCGTGAAGTTCTTCGACAACACGCAGATATTCGGCTTTACTGGCACACCTATCTTTGTTGAGAATGCGGTGGACGGACATACCACAAAGGAAATCTTCGGCAACTGTCTTCACAAATATTTGATAAAGGATGCCATTGCTGACGAAAACGTGCTGGGTTTCCTTGTGGAGTATTATCACGGCAATGAAGATGTGGACAATGCCGACCAAGGCCGCATGACGGAGATTGCCAAATTTATCCTTAATAATTTCAATAAGTCAACATTCGAAGGAGAGTTTGACGCATTGTTTGCCGTGCAGTCCGTGCCTATGCTCATCCGTTACTACAAGATATTCAAGGACCTCCATCCGAAGATTAAGATTGGAGCAGTCTTCACATACGCAGCCAACAGCAGCCAGGACGACGCCTTGACTGGCATGAACGCTGGCCGCTATGTGTGCGAGAGCACGGGCGAGGCCGATGATCTTCAAGCCATCATGGATGACTATAATGATATGTATGGTACAAGTTTTACTACTGAGAATTTCCGTGCGTATTATGATGACATCAACCTCCGCATGAAGAAAAAGAAGGCAGATATGAAGCCGCTCGATCTCTGCCTTGTAGTTGGAATGTTCCTTACTGGCTTTGACAGCAAGAAACTCAATACGCTCTATGTTGACAAGAACATGGAATATCACGGCTTGTTGCAAGCGTTTAGCCGTACCAACCGTGTGTTGAACGAGAAGAAGCGTTTTGGTAAGGTGGTTTGTTTCCGTGACTTGAAAAGCAAGGTGGACGAGTCTATCAAACTTTTCAGCAATAGAAACCCAATAGAATATATTGTGCGACCACCATTTGATGATGTAAAAACCCACTATCAAGAACTGACAAAGGACTTCTTGGAGCATTATCCCGAACCGCACTATGTGGACTATTTGCAGAGCGAGAACGACAAGAAGCGGTTTGTCCTTGCCTTCCGTGACATCATCAAGAAGCACGCCGAGATACAGGTATATGAAGAGTTTGAAGAGGATGCTCCAGACCTCGGAATGAGCGAGCAGCAGTTTATGGACTTCCGCAGCAAATATCTTGATATCTACGAGTCGTTTGCTGTCAAGAATGATGAATCAAAGAAGAGTTACCAGACTCCTGAAGAAGAATCCTGCATGGCATGTGAGCCTGATCCTCAGAAAGAAACAGCCACGGGGCTTGGAGATATTGACTTCTGCTTGGAACTGCTACATAGCGATATTATCAATGTTGCCTATATCTTGGAGTTGATTGCAGATCTCAATCCTTATAGTGAGGACTACGAAGAGAGGCGTAAGCACATCATCGACACCATGATCAAGGACGCCGAACTTCGCAGTAAGGCAAAACTCATTGACGGATTTATCCAGAAGAATGTGGATGATGACCGTGACAACTTCATGGCTCGCAAACAAAAGGCTGATGGCACAAGCGACCTTGAAGAACGGTTGAACAACTACATCGTCACCGAACGCAACAATGCTGTCAATATGCTTGCCAAGGATGAGGATTTGGATGCTTCCGTTCTCAATCATTACCTCTCGGAGTATGACTACTTGCAGAAAGAGCAGCCTGAAATCATACAAGAGGCATTGAAGGAGAAACACTTGGGACTGATAAAAAAACGCAAGGCATTGGCTCGTATAATGGATAGATTAAGGAGCTTAATTAAAGTATTTAACTGGGAATAAGATAATGAGTTCGATAAAAATAATAAATTCTATAAAGCTAAATTCCAAAGGTGTCCTTGCAAAGGATGCTAATGGAAAATATGTAAAGTTACATAAGCGTCAAGGGGACATGGATGGAGCTTGCTCTGTCTATTCTTTGGCGATGGCATTGTTGTGTCTTGGCATTGTAACTGAGGATGACTTATATATTTACAACAAACCAGACAGACGGACTCAAAAGGGAAAATTCCTAAGCCATTTCCTTGAAGAACAAGGCTTAATAAGGAACGGATATTACTTTTCCACACTTGCGAAAGAAATCAATGAACAAGACTTTGGTGTTGTGGCAACACGAAAGTGTCGGAAAGATGCCAATGACATTATTGATATAATAGCCGATACACTTGATGAAGAAATGCCTGTTATTATATCGACTGATTTCCCAGATGGTGGGCATGCAATGCTTGCAGTTGGTTATGAAACGAACAACGAGGAAGATGCAATAACAAAAATTCTGTGCTTAGACCCAAGTGAAGACGCACCTAATTTCTCATCGTGGAACTGCATCATTGATGTTGCACATAAATACAGCAAGTCTGAATATCCATTTGACAACATAACTAAATCCCAATCATATAAAGTTGCATTGGGAGACGTTTTAATAATCGAAAAAAAGAAATAACGATATGTCTGAAGAGTTACAGCAAAATCTAAGAAATCAACTTTGGGAAGTTGCCAACAAACTGCGTGGCAATATGTCTGCCAGTGACTTCATGTATTTCACCCTTGGCTTTATCTTCTACAAGTATTTGTCGGAGAAGATAGAGAAACACGCCAATGATGCATTGGTGGATGGTGAAGTCACATTTAAAGAACTGTGGGCAATGGAAAAAGACGAAGATATAGAAGAACTTCAGGAGGTTGTCAAGACCGAATGTCTGGAGAACATCGGCTACTTCATTGAGCCGAACTTCCTGTTCTCGTCTGTCATTGAGAGCATTAAGAGAAAGGAGAATATTCTGCCGATGCTCGAACGCTCATTGAAGCGTATTGAGGACAGTACCCTCGGACAGGACAGCGAAGAAGACTTTGGAGGTCTATTCTCTGACATTGACCTTGCTTCACCCAAGTTGGGCAAGACTGCCGATGACAAGAATACTTTGGTCAGCAATGTTCTTCTTGCCCTTGATGATATTGACTTTGGTGTGGAAGCATCACAAGAGATTGATATTCTCGGTGATGCCTACGAGTATATGATTAGCCGGTTTGCTGCTGGAGCAGGCAAGAAAGCTGGTGAGTTCTATACTCCTCAGGAAGTGAGCCGTATCTTGGCAGAGATCGTAACCATTGGTCACGCTCGTCTGCGCAATGTCTATGACCCAACTTGTGGTAGTGGTTCGCTGTTGCTCCGTGCAGCAAGCATAGGCAATGCCAACGAGATCTTCGGACAGGAAAAGAACCCTACGACCTACAACTTGGCTCGTATGAATATGCTACTGCATGGTATCAAGTTCAGCAACTTCCGCATTGAGAATGGTGATACCTTAGAGGCCGATGCTTTTGGCGATACACAGTTTGACGCTGTGGTAGCAAATCCTCCCTTCTCTGCCGAATGGAGTGCTGCCGATAAGTTCAACAACGATGATCGTTTCAGTAAGGCAGGACGCTTGGCACCACGCAAGACAGCCGATTACGCCTTTATTCTCCACATGATTTACCACCTCAATGAGGGTGGCACAATGGCTTGTGTCGCTCCTCATGGTGTGTTGTTCCGTGGCAATGCCGAGGGCGTAATTCGCCGTTCCCTCATTGAGAAGAAGAACTATGTGGATGCCATCATCGGTCTGCCTGCCAACATCTTCTATGGCACAAGCATCCCGACCTGTATCTTGGTGTTCAAGAAATGCCGTAAGGAGGATGACAACATTCTGTTTATTGATGCCAGCAAGGAGTTTGAAAAGGTCAAGACCCAGAACAAACTCCGTCCGCAGCATATCAAGAAGATTGTTGACACCTATCGTGAGCGCAAGGAGATAGAAAAATACAGTCATCTTGCCACACTGCAAGAAGTGGCTGAGAACGACTACAATCTCAACATTCCTCGTTACGTTGATACTTTTGAGGAAGAAGAACCTATCGACATCCATGCCGTGATGAAGGAAATCAAGGAGTTGGAAGCCAAACGAGCCGACCTTGACAAGGAGATTGAAAGGTATTTGAAGGAATTGGGATTGGTGGAATGATTTTTTTGTACCAGGTTGGGACAATTTTAGAAGAACGTTTTATATGGCTGAGAAAGATAATATACCAGAAATGCGTCCTACGTTTGATGCTATCCGCAGGACTGACAAAAACAACAAGGAATATTGGAGTTCGCGCGACCTTTGTAATGCTATGGGATATTCTACTAACTGGAAATTCCAAAATGTCATAAATAAGGCAATTGCCGTAGCCAATCAAAAAGGCATGAAGATTGATGACCATTTCAACCAAACGGTTGATATGGTCAAGCTCGGTAGTGGTGCATATAGAAAGGTGAACATATTCCGTTTGTCTCGTATGGCGTGCATGATTATAGCTGAAAATGCAGACGGAAAGAAACCTCTGGTGCAACAAGCAAGAGAATATTTTTCGCAGTCCGTTTCTACCACAGAACTTATCCAAAACTCACTGGAATCCAACATATTGCTGTATAAAACAGCACAAGGTGAAACCCGTATTGAAGTGATATTCAACAACGAGACATTTTGGATGTCGCAAAAACGCATGGCAGATTTGTTTGGCGTAGACCGGGCAACGATTGCTTATCACCTTTCTCAAATTTATGAAAGTGGAGAACTTACAAAAGAGGCAACTTGTAGAAAAATTCAACAAGTTCAACTTGAGGGTGAGCGTGATGTGGAACGTACTCCTTTGTTCTATAACCTTGATGCCATTATTGCCGTAGGTTACCGTGTGAACAGCTATCAAGCAACTCAATTTCGTATATGGGCAACTTCTGTGTTGAAGGAGTTTATCATCAAGGGGTATGTACTTGATGACGAACGCTTGAAACAAGGCAAGCATTTCGGCAAGGACTACTTTGATGACTTGCTGGAACGCATCCGTGAGATACGGACGTCTGAACGTCGCTACTATCAGAAGATAACGGATGTATATGCAGAGTGTAGTGCTGATTATGATGCAAAATCAGAAAGTACCAAATTGTTCTTCAAGATGGTGCAGAATATGATGCACTTGGCTGTCACACATCATACCGCAGCAGAGATTGTCTTTAACAGAGCTGATGCCGAACAACCACACATGGGGCTTACCACATGGAAAAAAGCACCTAACGGACGAGTACAAAAGTCGGACACAATTGTAGCCAAGAACTATTTGTCGGATACCGAACTTAATCAACTCAATGGCATAACTACTTCATTCCTTGACTTTGCTGAGACTCGTGCCCAACGCCATATCATTACAACAATGGAAGATTGGCGAAAGCGACTTGCCCAGTTCCTTGCGGCAATGGACTATGAGGCAAACCCTTCGGCAGGAACTGTTTCGCAAGATGAAGCAAGAGCAAAGGCTTATGGAGAATATGAGAAATATAAGCTCATCCAAGACCGTTCATATATTTCTGATTTCGACAGATTTAATAATGGTGATGACGATATGCCTCTGCTTCCTTTCGACCTCAATCCAAAGGAAATTTAAAATAAAAATTTGTCTACCAAGCTGGTAGACTATTTCAGAACCATCAATTAAGGATTTAAAATGACAACAAAAATAAATAACGAACATAAAAAACTTAATGTCCCAAATCTCAGATTTCCTGAGTTTCAGGGGGAGTGGGAGAAATGCAAGTTGGGAGATTACGGAAAAGTTGTAACTGGCAACACCCCTCCAACTAAAGATATTGAGAATTACGAAAATGGAACATATCTTTGGGCTTCTCCTGCTGATTTAGGGACAATAAAGTTAATTTCAGAGACAAAGACAATGTTGTCCGCAAAAGGCTTTTCAAAAACAAGAGCATTGCCTAAGGGTAGTGTTCTTGTAACCTGTATTGGCTCGACTATTGGTAAAACGGGAATGGCAACAAAAGAGATGTCAACTAACCAACAGATTAATTCCATTGTAGTCAATGAAAATAGTGACAATGAATTTGTTTACTACTCTATACAGAGTGCTTTTCCTCGTTATTTGTCCTCCATTGCAGTCCAAGCAGTTCCCATAATTTCAAAATCAGCCTTTGAATTGTTGCCTAACCAAAGACCTTGCTTACAAGAACAAAAGAAAATTGGTAAAATGCTCTCTTTGCTTGACGAGCGTATCGCGACCCAAAACAAAATCATTGAGGACTTGAAGAAACTAAAGTGCGCAATTGCGGAAAGACTATTCAAGGTTACAAATGGTGAAGTCGTAGCACTGTCAGAGGTGTGTAACATACAGAAAGGCAAACAAGTTAATGGTGACTGCCTTTCTGAAACAGGAACATACTACGTTATGAATGGGGGAACAGAGCCATCTGGATATTACGAACAATGTAATGCTCCTGCCGACACTATTTCTATCAGCGAGGGCGGCAATTCATGTGGATATATACAATACAACAGAGAAGCTTTCTGGAGCGGAGGGCATTGTTATACTCTTACAGATATTCAACCTAACGTTTGTAATCTGTATCTCTATCACTATTTAAAGAGCAAGGAAAGCGCAATAATGAAACTAAGAATAGGCACAGGACTTCCCAATATTCAGAAGAAAGATTTGGAAAAGTTCGCTGTTCTTTTGCCACCAGTAGCCAAACAAGTAAGAATATCAACCTTTCTCACTGCGATAGAGCGTAAAACCACGAATGAAGAAATCTTGTTAAGCCATTTCCAAGAAGAGAAACAATACTTGCTTCGCCAGATGTTCATATAAACAATTCAAAAAGCCATCAAGCGTTTCCGAATAACACTATTATCTGCATCAGAATAGGTTTATCTGCATCATTTTAGTTACTAACGATGCAGATATTTAGGTTTTGATGCAGATAATTCGAGAAATCCTTGTACTTTTGCATCTGAATATTGAGAACATAAATACTGTGTTTATATGCATGCATTTGATTATAAAAAGTTGCCAGAAAAGTTGTTAACACCAGCCATTGTCAATCAACTTTCCATGCTTCATGAATTTCGTGGCAAGCAAGATTTATATATTTCCGCAAAGCCAGATGCACTCTCTGCGCTGCTTGATATAGCTAAGATACAAAGCACAAAAGCCTCCAATGGCATTGAGGGTATCTTTACTTCAGACGACCGACTACAGGCACTTGTAATGGATAAAGCCGAGCCTCGCAGTCGTTCTGAGGAAGAAATAGCAGGCTACAGAGAGGTGTTGTCTATGATTCATGAAAACTATGAATATATTCCGCTTCGCTCAAATAATGTGTTGCAATTGCACCGTGACCTATATTCATACGGAGGCAAGGGAATAGGAGGCAGATTTAAGAATGTAGACAATATCATAGCAGAAGTAGGTAAGGACGGCAATGAACACGTGAGATTTACTCCAACTCCAGCTTTTCAGACACCAGATGCAGTAGATAACCTCTGCCAGGCTTTCAATGAGGCTTTAGATGAGAGCAAATACGATGCACTGATACTAATTCCCATGTTTGTACTTGATTTTCTATGCATCCACCCATTCAACGATGGCAACGGACGTATGAGTCGTCTGCTCACCCTCTTGCTGCTATATCGTAGCAACTATATAGTGGGCAAGTATATAAGTATCGAGATGCTGATAGAGCATTCTAAAGAAACTTATTATGAGGCTTTGAGGCAGAGTTCCACAGGCTGGCATACTGGCGAAAATGATTATCAGTCTTTTGTTAGTTATTATCTCGGTGTTTTCGTAAAGGCATATCAAGAATTTCAAGACCGTGTCGAGCATTTGCATGGTAAGACACTGTCAAAAGCAGAGAGAATACGAGCTGTTTTTCGCAAGCGTATAGGAAAAATATCCAAAAGTGACATTGCGACTCTCTGCCCCGACATCAGCTTAACCACTATAGAGCGCACTCTAAAAGAAATGCTCGATAATGGTGAGATACAGAAAATTGGAAGTGGAAGAGGAACAGGCTATTTGATAAATTCCTAATCATGTCGCAATACTTGCTCCGCCAGATGTTTATATAAACATTTGGCGAAGCAGATACTGCTTCTGCTTTTCATACAGAGATAGGATATTACATTCTGTTTCAATCTTGCTTTCTAACTGGTATATTCGTTTACCTATTTCCGCTTGTTCGTCCATGTTAGGAATGAATATGGGTATGTTGCATAAGCCTTCAAATGAGAGACAAAGACGCACACTACCCTCTAAACGCTTCTGCATTTCCTTGAAAAAGTGATTTGTTGCAAAATAACTTTCCAAATATTCTGGAACAATACCATCTGTAACTTTGAAACAAATATACATAGGGCTAACAATGCCCTTGTCAAATGACTTTAAACGAGCAATAGAACCAACGTTGATTCTTGCAGGGTTGTACGCGAAATCGTCTTTTAAAACAACCTTGTAATTGGATGTATCCTCACTTGCAACCGTTCTGTCTTCAAATTGTTCATCTTGGTTTATGAACCCCAGTTTATTATTCACGGACAGAACAGTATTTACAAGATATCTCTTATTCCTCTGTGATACTTGCTCTATTATATCGCCAATGCGATACTCATACCCCTTGCCATTATATACTGTTTCAATAATTGCGCACTTTA
>ULTX01019669.1_pt1 | contig 15705 bp, 14 predicted proteins | sample 1958041 | NCBI WGS metagenome assembly ULTX01 (sample SAMEA4835747, study PRJEB28245) | human gut metagenome | biome: gut microbiome; material: fecal sample | place: Denmark | collected 2008
ATATATTAAGGGATTACCAACCTGAAATATCCGCTGACCCCTAATTATGAAGAAAATAGAATTGTAAGATATTGATTGTAAATCGCTTTTAGTGGGAGCTAAAGACGCAAAAAAGTTGCGTCTCTACACGGAACGGGGCAGATTCAAGATAGGTTATCTGATCCATCTCCGTGTAGAGACGCATTCAAAACATGTGCTGACTCCTGAGCAGGTACGCGCTTACTTCTTCAAGCGCAACACGCGGATGCCTGTCCATTTATCGTTGTTCTTCAGCATCTGCGACAATGCGATACGCGATACAGTCACCTTTTTCTCGGTAGAGGAAGCATGAAGCAATCCCAGTTTGCCATCCACATAGAATGCAATGCCCATGTGGGCAATGTCTAATCCCGGAATATTGGTGGTAATGGCTATGATATCGCCGTTCTTAATCCACGGCAGTCCGTTGACCGGAAGTTTGTCTTCAGGGATATAATGAATCTCTTTCTTTGACAGTTCATTTTCTATTTTCTTGATCTTTCTCATGTCCTCGGGCGAATCGGCCAATTTCCAGTACTGTTCCGGATGGGTGCTCATGTAGTTGACCGTCACTTTCTGCGTATAAGGGCTCTTCTTTTCGGTGATGTCTTCCAGAAAACCGTTCCGGATGCCATTCTCCGCCCAATCGGTGATGTAATGCAAACGCGACGCATATCCGTCGATACGTCCGTCACGATAACGGATTCGCTGAACATTGTTTGCGAAATCGCCCTCGGCCACCTGTCCGTCCTCGGTCGGCGAAAGCGCCATGGCCAGCGTATATTCGACAAACGTGGTGCAATCCATTTCGTCGCAATTGACAACCAGATCTTCCTTGACTTCCCCGTCCAGCGTATGGGGCACATAAGGGACATCCAGGAAACCGAGGCCATAGCTCAACACCGCCTCACCAGGATCTTCCTGAGCATAAGTCGAAATAAAAGGTATAGCCATACACAGTATGCTACACAAAGTCTTTGTAATTATTTTCATCGATTTATCAAAAAAAAGATTGTTACATTTTTATTCTACGAACTTCAAACCTTCGCGAAGCCATTTTTCCAATTCTCCGGTCCACTGACGCTTGTACGTAAAGTCGTCACGGAATCCCCAGCCATGCCCGCCGGTAGGATAGGCATGAAGAGTGGCAGGAACCTTCTGCCTGACTAAGGCCAGATAATAGTTGATGCTATTGACGGGAGGAACAGCGGCGTCATCCGTCGAAAGCATAATGAATGCCTGCGGAGTGTGTGAAGTGACCCGGTTTTCAAGGGAATACTCACGCACCAGTTCCTCTGTGGGGTTCTCTCCCAGCAGATTGACCCTGGATCCCCAATGGGTATCCGCTCCCATGGTAATCACCGGATAAAACAGAATCTGAAAATCGGGACGGGTTTCGTCGCTGCCGTAAAGTGTAGCCAAGGAGGCCGCCAGATGTCCACCTGCCGATGCACCCATAATGCCTACGCGCGAAGGATTAATATTCCATTCGGCCGCATGCTGACGAACAAGACGAATAGCCTGTTCGGCATCGGACAAGGGCACTTCGCGATGTCCGTTCGGCATTCTGTACTTTAAAACTACATAAGTAATGCCTTGAGCATTGAACCACGAAGCCATGTCGTGTCCTTCGTGCCCCAAAGCAAGGCGGGCATAACCGCCGCCCGGACACATAATAACGGCCAATCCGTTGGGACAAGCCGCCCGATAAACGGTGATGGTAGGCGTCACGACGTTGGCCACACGTCCACCGTCCAAATCTTCCTGCTCTCCGGTCAATCCGTTTGTATTGGGTGCCCCGTCGGGCCATAATGGAAGCTCGACAGGCTTTTGCGCATATATCATAGTCGTAATGATGAATGAAAAGAATAAAACTAAAATTTTTTTCATGGCATTCGGTTTCTAATAATTATTTTATCTTCATGGAAGCTTTGATAAAGTAGAAGATAAGCACGGCATAAGCCACAAGTGACAATACTTCCGACCAGGAATTGGCAATCCAGGCCTCGTTCATCAGATTGATGTTGCCAAAACGCATGGCAGCACTGACTACTCCCATCAGCGCACCGCCGGCAATGAAACCGGAAGCCAACAGCGTTCCTTTCTCACCGCGTTCGGCATTGACAGCGGCATCCTTGCTGCGGCTGGTAACGTACCAGTTGATGGCTCCACCCACAATCAGAGGAATGTTCAGTTGCAAAGGAATGAACATACCCAATGCAAAAGCCAGTGCAGGCACCTTGCAGAATGTCAGCACAATAGCCAGCAAGGCACCGATGCCGTAAAGCAGCCAGGGAGCCCCCACGCCGCTCATCAGCGGCTCGATGACAGCAGCCATGGCATTGGCCTGCGGGGCAACCAGGTCACCGCTTGTGAATCCATAGGTTTTGTTCAGAATGATCATCACGCCTCCTACGGTAGCCGCCGAAACAATGGTACCCAAGAATTTCCAAGTCTCCTGCTTGACCGGAGTAGTACCCAGCCAATAGCCGATTTTAAGGTCCGTAATGAATCCGCCCGCCATGGACAGTGCCGTACAAACCACACCTCCCATCACCAGAGCGGCTACCATGCCCTCAGGACCTTTCAGTCCGACAGCAACCATAACCACGGAAGCCAGAATCAGTGTCATCAAGGTCATACCAGATACAGGATTGGTTCCCACAATGGCTATGGCGTTGGCAGCAACAGTCGTAAAGAGGAATGAAATGCCGGCCACAAGCAAGATGGCCACTACGGTATGTATCAGGTTGCCCTGCATCACATCAAAATAGAAAAACAGGAAAACCAGAATCAGCGTAATAGCAGAACCTACAACAATAATTTTCATGGAAAGGTCGCGTTGGGTACGCTTCAGATTGCTTTCCACATTCGACTTCCCGCCCATCTCTTTGGCTGCCAGTCCCACAGCACTCTTAATGATGCCCCAGGACTTGATGATGCCGATGATACCGGCCATGGCAATACCACCAATGCCGATGCTCTTGGCATAATAGTCGAATATCTGTTCGGGAGTCATGCTGCCGACAGTCGCCGTGATATCCGGGTTCCACTGATTGAGCACTTCATTGCCCCAAATGAGCGACATGCCGGGAATAATAACCCACCACACAACTAATGAACCGGCACAGATAATGGCCGCATACTTCAATCCTACGATATAGCCCAGACCAAGCACGGCAGCACCCGTATTGACCTTGAAAACCAGCTTCGTCTTTTCGGCCAGCATTTCACCCCAGCCGCAAACACGGGTCGTGAAGTTTTCGTTCCACCAACCGAAAGTAGCTACAATGAAATCGTAAAGACCACCAACAAGACCAGCCATCAGAAGAGGTTTGGCCTGATTGCCGCCCTTTTCGCCGGATACCAGAACCTGTGTCGTGGCAGTCGCTTCGGGAAAAGGATATTTTCCATGCATATCACTGACGAAATACTTCCGGAACGGTATCAGGAACAGGATGCCCAACACACCTCCAAGCAGAGAACTGATGAACACCTGCATAAAGGTGACCGTAATCTCCTTAGGATAAGTTTCCTGTAATATATAAAGAGCCGGCAACGTAAAAATGGCCCCGGCTACAATAACGCCCGAACTTGCACCGATGGACTGTATGATCACATTCTCGCCCAACGCATTTTTCCGTTTCCCGGCACTGGAAATTCCGACCGCAATGATGGCAATGGGAATAGCAGCCTCGAACACCTGTCCGACCTTCAGCCCTAAATAGGCTGCCGCAGCCGAAAAGAGGATAGCCATGGCAACACCCCATAATACCGACCAAAGATTCACTTCCGGATACTTCCTGTCGGGACTCATCAACGGATTATACACCTCTCCCGGCTTCAATTCTCGAAAAGCATTTTCCGGTAAACCGGTCTGTTTTTCTTGTTCTTGTTTCATGATTTAGCAGTTTTTTTATATTTAATTTTCTAATTTACAGACCTATACATTTCCATAACGAAACAAAACAGGCACGGATTGCATAACAAATCACGCACTACGAACTCGGTGTTTCGTGACGGTTTGTGCAATCCGTGCCTAAAAATACACTAAAAATCTGATACCTCCATCATGTGGTATCAAAAAATTACCTATTTATTTTCTTTTGCAGTCATATCGCCTTCCACATACAACCGCATCATCTCGGTTTTACCGTTCGTACGCAGCGTAATGGATTTCTTAAAATGTCCCGGATATTTGCCTGCTCCATTGTACGTAATCTTTATAGTACCGGTCTTTCCCGGCAAAACGGGCTCTTGCGTATATTCGGGAACCGTGCATCCGCATGAAGCAATGGCCTGATGGATGACCAACGGAGCATCGCCTACATTGGTAAACGTAAAGACACAACTGACGACGGGATCATCCTCGGAAAATGTTCCGAAATCATAGGATGTCTTATCAAACTTAATGTCGGCCTTTCCCTGTGCAAAAGCATAGCTGATACCCACTAAGAGCATCGCCATATACAAAACAAGCTTTTTCATTTTATTCGTTTTTTTAGATTCTACCGCGGCAAAGTTAGCCCTTTTTTATGGAAATGGAAGTTTCCGTATGCGAAATAGTATTAAATAGAAGGTTTATTCGGACCGTTTCCAACCCTTTTTTCCATACCTTTGCAAAAGAAATGAGCCTGCATGCCTCGCTTAAAAGTTTGGAATATTGTGCCCGAAATCTGAAAACAACCTTTTTTTGATATGCTACACGTGAATACAGAAACCATACATATCAGCAATCTGTCCATCGGATATACAGGAAAAAAGAGTATAAAGGTGGTAGCGGAAGGCATTCAGGCCGGCATCAACCGCGGAGAGCTGACCTGCCTGTTAGGAGCCAACGGAGTGGGGAAGTCCACGCTGCTCAGAACCTTATCTGCCTTCCAGCCTAAATTGTCCGGACAAATACGCATTTTGGACAAGGATATCGAGACATATTCGAACCAACAGATGGCCAAGGTAATCAGTGTGGTACTGACCGAACGGTGTGACGTGCAGAACCTATCCGTCACCGAGTTGGTAGGATTGGGGCGAAGTCCCTATACTGGCTTTTGGGGAATATTGTCCAAAGACGACAAAGCGATAGTGGGTCGTGCCATTGCCCTGGTAGGAATCGGACATTTAGCCGACCGAATGGTACATACCCTGAGTGACGGTGAGCGCCAGAAAGTAATGATAGCCAAAGCCTTGGCACAGGAAACCCCCATCATCTACTTGGACGAACCAACGGCCTTCCTGGACTATCCGAGCAAAGTGGAAATGATGCAATTGCTGCATACACTCAGCCGCCAAACCGACAAGACCATTTTCCTGTCAACTCATGACCTGGAACTGGCCTTGCAGATAGCAGACAAAATCTGGCTGATGGACAAACGTAAAGGAGTCGTCATCGGTACCCCCGAAGACCTCTCGATAGACGGCAGCCTGAGCGACTTCTTTGTACGCAAAGGCATCGTCTTCGAACCTGAAACCGGTTTGTTCGGCGTGGAGCATGAATGTACCTCGCACATAGGGCTGAAAGGGCAGGGGCAGCGGTATGCCATGGTACGCAAAGCACTGCTACGCAACGGAATTGAAAGCAACAGCGACCTGACCGATACCTATATTGATGCCGACGAAAACGGCAGTAAAAGCTTCGGTCTGCACCGGCAGGGGAAAGAAACCGTCGAAGCCAACAGCATCGAAGAATTGCTCAGTGCCGTAAAAAGGCTTCTGTTTCGCACCTGACAAACAGGAAATCCTGAAGAATGAAGACTATTTTCCTTAGCAAAAAAGTCAAAAAGAGGTTTTGAGTAAAGCTAATTTCTGCAACTCATTAACCATTACGAAACCACCGGCTGTAACTTCTAACGAAGCGAAGTGATAACTTCTACGACTTCTTAACCTCGAAAGAAACAGTAAACTGTAACTGATATATACCTATTATATTATGCACCACTCAAAAGACAATTATACTTACCTGACAACGACTTCCGTACCTCGGTTAGTCATATCGTTGGCCATCCCCACCATTATCAGTATGCTGGTGACCTCGTTCTACAACATGGCAGATACGTACTTTGTGGGGAAAATCAACACACAATCCACAGCAGCCGTAGGCATCGTGTTTTCGGTCATGTCCATCATCCAAGCCATAGGATTCTTTTTCGGCCACGGCTCGGGCAACTTTATCTCGCGCAAGTTGGGGGCCAAAGACCTGGACAGTGCACATAAGATGGCAGCCACAGGATTCTTCCTGGCACTGTTTATGGGAGTGTTGCTGACCATTACGGGATTGCTGCTGCTTACTCCTCTGTCTCTGGCATTGGGATCGACTCCGACCATCCTGCCGTACACCGAACGCTATTTGGGAATTGTTCTGTTGGGAGCCCCCTTTATGACCTCGTCGTTGGTACTGAACAACCAGATACGCTTTCAGGGAAATGCTTCGTACGCCATGGTTGGAATTGTTACCGGAGCCGTCATCAATGTCATATTGGACCCGATTCTGATTTTCGGACTCGACATGGGGATATCCGGAGCAGCATGGGCTACCGTTATCAGCCAGATGTGCAGCTTCACCCTGCTGATATTCATGAGCCGCCGGGGTGAGAACATACGTATCAGCTTCCGGAACTTCACCCCTTCGCTGGCTTTTGTCAAGGAAATCATCGGTGGAGGAAGTCCTTCCCTGGCGCGTCAGGGACTTGCCTGCATAGCTACCATTCTGCTGAACATTGCAGCAGGTGCCTATGGAGATGCCGCTATTGCCGGAATGTCCATTGTGACCAGAATAGCCATGTTCATCAATGCATTCCTGATAGGTTTCGGACAGGGATTTCAGCCGGTATGCGGTTTCAACTACGGAGCCGGCCTGTATGCCCGTGTACGTCAGGGATTCTGGTTCAGCGTAAAAGTAGGTTTTGTATTTCTGTTGGTCTGTGCCGTATCGGGCATGGGATATGCCGAAGAGATAGTGGAACTGTTCCGTAAAGGCGATCCGGAGGTTGTTGCCGTAGGTGCCGCGGCATTGCGGTGGCAATTTATCACCTTCCCATTAGGCTCCTGGATCATCGTCAGCAACATGATGCTGCAAACCATCCGTAAACCGGTACGTGCTACTCTGCTGTCATCGGCCCGTCAGGGACTATTCTTTATACCTTTCATCTTTATCCTGCCTCATTTCTTAGGATTGCAGGGAGTTGAAATGTGTCAGGCCTGCTCGGACGTGCTGTCTTTTCTGCTTGCCATCCCATTGACATGCGGCGTACTTTCCGAGATGAAACGGAAAGAAAAACTTGGCAATGTGCCGACGGCGTAAAGAAGAATAATCATCCGCGAAATTCCGTGTTATCCGTGCCTAAAGAAAAGCGGTTCCTTAATTTGACACACTTTCTTCCTCCTGTAAGAATGCCTCTGCCTTGGCCAGTGTTTCAGGTTTCCCGATATCGAACCAGTGAAACCCTTGAAGAGGATAGCCCTGTATCCGGACTTTTTCGCACACAGACAGGTAGAAGGGGATGATGGAAAACTTGCCGCTCCACTGATCCTCCTCCATAAAACGGAAAAGAGCTGGGGATATTACATGAATGCCTCCAAAAGCATACTCCCGAAAGCGGTCCGGATCGGGGACAAAACCCTGCGGCTTTACTTCGCCCGTAGCCTTGTTGGTCCACCCGTGCAACCGGTTGTCGGCATCGAACAACAAATAACGCGAAGTTTGCCGTCGGCTGACCAACAAGGTGGCATCGGCTCCGCTGTCGCAATGGACACGGTAAAAACCGGCCAGATCGATATCGGACAGAATATCAGCATTATGAACCAGAAACGGTTCGTCACCCTCTAAAAACGGACGGGCTTTCCGAATGCCTCCACCGGTATCGAGCAATTCATCCCGTTCGTCGCTGATGTGTATATTCACTCCAAAATGATGATGAGCCTCCAGAAAATCGATAATCTGCTGGCCCAAGTGGTGTATGTTGACGGTAATGTCATCGAATCCCGCTTCTTTCAGCTTCTCGATGACCCTCTGAAGCATCGGTTTCCCGCCCACCGGAACAAGTGCCTTAGGCGTATAATCGGTCAAAGGCCGGAGACGCGTACCCAGTCCGGCTGCAAAAATCATGGCTTTCATAACTATAAATCTTATACTGAACAAAAAACGGATTATAAACTTACGGAGATATGCTGCTCCCGATGAACGAGCCGCACCTGTACACCAAACTTCCGATGCAGATGTTCGGCCACATGCTGGGCGCTGTAAACAGAGCGATGCTGTCCGCCGGTACACCCGAACGAAACGGAGAGGTTAGTAAACCCACGCTCCATATAGCGCTTGACAGAAGCATCGACCAGGGCATACACATGCTCCAGAAAGACCGTGATTTCTCCGTCATCTTCCAGAAAACGGATCACCGGTTCGTCTAATCCGGTGAGCGACTTATAACGTTCGTACTTTCCGGGATTGTGAACAGCCCGACAATCGAACACAAAACCGCCTCCATTGCCGGACGTATCTTCCGGAATACCTTTTTTATACGAAAAACTGGTCACCGTGACAACAAGCGGTGATTTTTTCTCCGTAAACCGATCCAGTTCGGTCAGCCGGCTCAATACCTCACACAAATATGGATATTCCTGATAAGGCCCACGAAGCAACTGGCGCAAACTGTCTATGGCATATGGCACACTTTCCAGGAAATGTGCCTTCTTCTCGAAGTACCCCCGAAAACCATAAGCTCCCAATACCTGCAAGAGACGGAACAAAACAAAATGACGCAGACGCTGCTGAAAATCTTGCTCGCTAACCGTCATGTACTTCTGCACAGCAGACAGATACTCCCGGATCAGTTCCTGCCGAAGCTCTTCCGGATAGCGTGCTTTCGCCTGCCACAAGAAAGACGCCACATCGTAATAGACAGGTCCCTTGCGGCCTCCCTGAAAATCGATAAACCACGGAGCACCGTCTTTTATCATCACATTGCGGCTCTGGAAATCGCGATACATGAAGGTTGGCGTGCTGTCCTGCAGAAGCACTTCCTTCATTTGCTCGAAATCGTCTTCCAAACGGTCTTCCTGAAAATCGAGTCCGGTAGTTTTCAGAAAGCAATACTTGAAATAGTTCAAGTCCCACAGAACGCTGCGGCCGTTGAACTGTGCCTGTGGATAGCATTCGGAGAAATCCAGCCCGTCTGCTCCGGCAAACTGAAAGTCGGGAAGCAGACGGATGGTCTGACGCAACAGGTCTTTTTCCCTTTCGGAGAACACCCCGGTGCTGCGTCCCTGCCCGATGGCATCGAACAGAAGGACATCGCCCAAATCGTCCTGCAGATAAAACCGACCGTCTTCCGAGCGGGCCACAACGTTAGGTACCGGCAAACCTTTGGAGCGAAAATGGCCATCCAAATAAAGGAAAGCCTTGTTTTCATCAACCGATTCACCTTCGACTCCGATTAAATCTGTCACTCCCTTCAAACGAAAATACCGACGGTTGGAACCCGCCGGTGTCAATCTGACAATTTCTTCCGGATCCTGTCCGGTATGGTTTCTATAAAGTTCTCTAAGCTCTTCTGGTATCATAAATATCTTTTTATTCTATCATTATATTTCAATACTGATGATCCCGCCATAAGGCGTCAAAGCACTGAAGGCCTCCTCCGGCCTCACTAATCCGGCATATATCTGTGCACAGATAAGGACGCCTCCATGAGCAAACACAGCAACGCGCCGATAATCTTTCTCTTTCAGTTCGTCCAGAAATCGGCTGACACGCTGGTACTGCATGGCAAAGGATTCGCCTCCGGTGGCTGCCACGTTCAGATAATCGGCGTACCACTCCTTCAGACGGGGATCGTCGTTCGTCTCGAACGGTTTCATCTCCCAGGCTCCGAAATTTATCTCCATAATACGACGGTCGCGCTCGGCATCCGGATAGCCGCAATAAGCAGCCAGCCTGACACAACGTGTCAGCGGACTGGTATATACCTTATCGAAAGGTTGAAACTGCTTCAGATCTGCAGCCGTGGCAGCCGCTTCCTGTTCGAAAGTTGCCTTCAGAGGCACATCGGTCTGCCCATAGCACACCCCGGGTGGAACATCTACTGAAGTATGCCTGATAAGAATCACTTCCATACGTTATGACTGTTTCATTTTTAATAATAGTAATACATCCACAGACTTCCCAAATAGAAAGACAATTCGCAAAGCAAAAACATGGCCCCGCAACAATCGCCCGTATATCCGTTCAGGCGCCGCTTCATCAGCCAGCACACCCCTGCAAAAACTACTACCGGAAACAGGGCGACCGGCCATACTATGACCGGAAATACGCATATCAAGGGGAGTAGGCCGCTGGCCAAAGCCAACAGGAACTCGCTTACCCTCATGCGCTGATACACGACGTGTGCCTTGCTCTCTTCTTCCTTTCGCGCATAAGGAAGGAAATTGATCAGTTGCGAAGCTGTAAACTTAGACCAGCAGTCACCACAAAAGGCCAATGCGCAAAGAAGCTCCAATGGCAAAACATGCAACTGAAACAATAACAGGAAATAGACAATCAGGCCTATCACCCCGTAGCTGCCAATATGCGAATCCTTCATAATGGCCAATGTCTGCTCGCGCGTACGCCCTCCGCCAAACCCGTCAAAGAAATCGGCCAAGCCGTCCTCGTGCAGGCAACCGGTAAGCAGCAAACGGGCAGTGATGGCACAAAGCCACGCCACCGACATCGGGAACACCTGTGCAGCCAGCCACAAGACGGCAGCCATCACGCCTCCGGTCAGCCAACCGACTACCGGCCAATAGGGCACCACATGCTTAAAACTGTCCGAAGAAACCTCTCCCAGCTTCCAGAAAGGCAATCGGGTGAAAAAGATAAAAGCTGCTAATACACTCATTTCCGCTTAGAAATATTTGGTTATGGAAGCGTGAGCAAAATTGTCCATCTCGTTGATCATCCGCACTGCCGAATCGACAATGGGATAAGCACAGATAGCACCCGTACCTTCGCCCAAACGAAGCCCCAGATGGAGCAGGGGAGTCGCCCCCATGGCATCGAGCAGCAGCTTGTGGCCGGATTCGTCGCCGCAGTGCCCGAAGATGGCATAATCGAGAACGGCTGGATACAGCTTGCTTGCAGCCAGCATACAGTTAGTCATGATAAAGCCGTCCACCAGAATCAGCATCTTCAGTTCGGCCGCCTGAAGCATGGCACCTACGGCCATCACCATCTCCAATCCACCGAAATAGCGGATCACGTCGGAGGGAGAAAAATCGCCTGCATAATGCTGCAAAGCCTGCTGCAACACCTGATACTTGTGGCGGATGCCTTCGGTGTTCAGTCCGCTGCCGGCACCTACGCATTGTTCCAAAGGAATGCCGGTGAAACAGGTCATCCACAACGATGAAGAGGACGTGTTTCCGATTCCCATTTCTCCGAAACTAAGCACATTGCTACCTTCTTCGTAACAGCGCCTTACCACCTCGGCTCCGCGTTCGATGCACAGCTCCATCTCTTCGCGGCTCATCGCTGCCTCGTGCAGATAGTTACGGGTCCCGCGACGAACCTTCATATTGATGATGCCCTTCTCGTAAGGCAAATCATAATCGACACCGGCATCAACGATTTTCAGTGTAAAACCATGCTGACGGCACAGGAAGTTGACTCCGGCGCCACCATGCAGGAAATTACTGATCTGCTGCCATGTCACTTCCTTGGGCGAGAGGCTTACGCCTTCTTCCACAATGCCGTGGTCGGCAGCAAAAATGATATTCTGCGGATGATGCAGGGCAGGCGACAAGGTCTGCTGCACTAATCCTATCTGGAGGGCAAGAGCCTCCAACATGCCTAAAGAGCCTTTGGGCTTGGTCAGGTTGTTTATCTTATCGACCAATGCCTCCCGGATAGCCATATCCGGACGGGGTATATTGAATGTTTTCATGCGGTAATTATAATGGTGAATGATTAATGGTTAATGATTAATGGGGTACAGGGCTATTTTATTTTCACCGGAATGCCCGATACCATCAGCACGACCTCATCGGACTTTGCTGCCAGATATTGGTTCAGCCAGCCCAGCATATCGGTGAATTTCCGTTGTATTTCGTTTCCGGAGGTGCCGCCCATACCTATTTCGTTGGTGACAAAGATAAAGGTGGCGTCTTGCGCCGTGAAACGGTCGAACTCCTGCCTGGCGGCTTCGAGCGACCGATCGACATCGGCTTTCAGTTCGTAGAAGAAATTGGTAGCCCACAGGGTGACACAGTCTATCAGCACCACACGGCCTTCTACCGCGTGCCTGCTCAGTTGCTTTTCTTCCTCTATATTGGTCCATTCTTTTCCCCGCCGTGCCTGGTGCCGGAGTACCCTTTGCCGGAACTCCTCGTCCCAGATGCGGGCAGTGGCCATATAGACGGGAGAGGAGGAGAGAGACAGTGCCAACGTTTCGGCATAAGTGCTTTTACCCGACCGTTCTCCTCCGGTGATAAGTATGATTCGTTTCATGGTTGCTTTCTTCTAAAATTGGAAATCACACACAAAAGTAGGAAATAAATTAGGAAATGCTTGATTCTTTCTAAAAGATTTTATTACCTTTGCCGACGTTTTAAAAGGGAGGTCGCGCTCCCGATACATACATCTTGCGGCAGTAGCTCAGTTGGTAGAGCATCAGCTTCCCAAGCTGAGGGTCACGGGTTCGAGTCCCGCTTGCCGCTCCCTCAGAACAATGGAGGGTGTGTCAAAATGAAAAGTAACTGCTATATTGCTCTTCAGGCACGGATTACACGGAAAAACACTGAGAAAGAAGAATAATCATCCGCGAAATTCCGTGTAATCCGTACCTAAAGGAAAGCTGTTTCCTAATTTGACACACCCTCTTTTTTACTGCAAAGCTCCCCGGACGCCCCTGCCGGAAAAGCGTTCGGAACCCCGCCCCAAAGGACATACACCACCTTCCAACCCGACTGCTGATAAAAAAACTGCTGAATGAATGACTTTTGCAAAGAATTTCGTAATTTTGCGTCCTGTTTGAAAACCGTAATAGGAAAAACTTATAATAAACGAAATAAAAATGGCAGTAGAACTGAAAGACCTTACCAAACGTAGCGAGAATTATTCTCAGTGGTACAACGAATTGGTAGTGAAAGCCGACCTGGCAGAACAGTCGGCTGTGCGTGGATGTATGGTTATCAAGCCGTACGGTTACGCTATCTGGGAGAAGATGCAACGTCAGCTGGACACAATGTTCAAGGAGACCGGACACGTCAATGCATATTTCCCCTTGCTTATCCCCAAATCATTCCTTAGCCGCGAGGCCGAACACGTGGAAGGCTTTGCCAAAGAATGTGCAGTAGTAACACACTACCGTCTGAAAAACGATCCGAACGGGGGTGGAGTAGTGGTGGATCCTGCTGCCAAGCTGGAAGAAGAACTTATCATCCGTCCCACATCGGAGACCATCATCTGGAATACGTACAAGAACTGGATCAACTCTTATCGCGACCTGCCCATCCTGTGCAACCAATGGGCCAACGTATTCCGCTGGGAGATGCGTACACGCCTGTTCCTGCGTACAGCCGAATTCCTGTGGCAAGAGGGTCATACAGCCCACGCCACCCGCGAAGAAGCCGAAGCTGAAGCCGTAAAGATGCTGAATGTTTACAGCGACTTCGCCGAAAAATACATGGCTGTTCCGGTTATCAAGGGTGTAAAGTCGGCCAACGAACGCTTCGCCGGTGCCCTCAACACTTACACCATCGAGGCCATGATGCAGGACGGTAAGGCGCTGCAAAGCGGTACATCACACTTCTTGGGACAGAACTTTGCCAAAGCATTCGACGTGCAGTTCGTCAACAAGGAAAACAAGCTGGAATACGTATGGGCTACTTCCTGGGGTGTGTCCACCCGTCTGATGGGAGCCCTGATCATGACCCACTCCGACGACAACGGACTGGTACTTCCACCTCACCTGGCTCCGATACAGGTAGTGATTGTGCCCATCTACAAGAATGCCGAGATGCTGGCCAAGATCGACGAGAAAGTGGCAGGCATCGTAGCCAAACTGAAAGCAATGGGCATCTCCGTGAAGTACGACAATGCCGATAACAAGCGCCCCGGATTCAAGTTTGCCGATTACGAATTGAAGGGTGTTCCCGTACGATTAGTAATGGGTGGCCGCGACTTGGAGAACAACACGATGGAAATCATGCGCCGCGATACGCTGGAGAAAGAGACCCGCTCGTGCGAGGGAATCGAAGAATACGTAAAAGACCTCCTCGAAGACATCCAGGCCAACATCTACAAGAAAGCGCTCGATTACCGCAATAAGCGCATCATTACCGTGGACAGCTATGACGAATTCAAGGAGAAGATCGAAGAAGGCGGATTCATCCTGGCTCACTGGGACGGCACGACCGAAACCGAAGAAAAGATCAAGGAAGAAACCAAAGCGACCATCCGCTGCATCCCGTTCGATTCGTATGTACCCGGCGACAAAGAGCCTGGCAAGTGTATGGTAACAGGCAAGCCTTCGGCATGCCGTGTGATCTTTGCCCGCTCGTATTGATATCCGTCGTGACGAACGATATACACACAACCTAAAAAACAACAGTACGTAGTGAACCGACCGCAAGACCTTCGCTACGTACTGTTTGTTTTATATTCTCATATCTGTTCGAATGGTTCTTTTCAACGAGGAGCATTGTCATACACAGTCTGCAAGGTATAAGAAGAATCATCTGTCAAGAAGCCTTTTTTCATAGCTTCCACAGCATCAAAAGCACCCGGCTGCCAATCGCCTGTAGAATGATTGAACAGACACAATTCTTGCCCACCATTGTCCCAATAGAACGAGGCCAACCCATTAACTCGAGCCGCCTTATAAAAAAATTCCAGATAGTATTTCCTAAATGCTTCCTCTTTGTCTGTAGAACGCCGTACACATCCCATCTCTCCGATATATACAGGAATCCCCTTCTCTACAAAATGTTCTTTCAATGCTTTGAACTGTCTGACTATCTGTTCTTCATTGTCACCCGAGTTCTTTTTTAACGGATCGGCCGTATGTCCCCATTCAGTATATTTATTATCTAACGTATAACCCATCGGATCATAACAATGAACCGACACCAACAAACGATCTGAAACAACATCTTTAGGTAATACAAAATTTTGAAGAGTAAGCTCAATATTTGTCACATATCCCGGCACGCACAAATATCGATCGGCATTTTTGCCTCCAGTAGCACGAACGACATTAACAAACAGCTGATTCCATTCATTTAAAATCGCATACTGCCGACCTCCATCTTTTCGATTATCTCCCCATCCCCAACCACCGTCATGTACTTCATTCATTGATTCAAACAATAGGAAATGTCCTTTATCTCTGAAACGTAAAGCAATTTGCGTCCAAACAGCTTTGAATTGAGACATAATCTTTTCATTTTCTTCTTCACTTTGTGCCGCAGCTTTTATACTGAGCCAATAGGAATCATCATGATGGGTATTCATTATCGCATTCAATCCCGCCTTTTCGGCATAGCCTACCACCTCTTCCACACGACTCAACCACGCTTCATCCAATTGGTACTCAGGTGCAGATCCGATATGCCCCATCCACGTGACAGGGATACGGACAGAAGTAAAGCCGGCTGCCGCCAAACGATCAAAAGTATGTCTTGTACTGATATAGGTAGACACATTTTAATAACAAA
>ULTX01037528.1_pt1 | contig 15527 bp, 16 predicted proteins | sample 1958041 | NCBI WGS metagenome assembly ULTX01 (sample SAMEA4835747, study PRJEB28245) | human gut metagenome | biome: gut microbiome; material: fecal sample | place: Denmark | collected 2008
GAAATGTGGAAAAGGCTATCAAAAATGCCCTCAGATTGCTTAAAAACAGGCTGGAATGAAGAAAAATACTATCAGACAGCGAATTATTTTATAAAATACTTGTTTTGTAACAATAAAAGTGCTTACTTTGCGCTCTGTTTGAAATAAGCAAGATAAAAACTATAAAAATAGAGATAGAAATGTCGAAAATTTGTCAAATTACCGGAAAGAAAGCCATGATTGGCAACAATGTTTCACATTCAAAAAGAAGAACTAAAAGAACGTTTGATGTGAACTTGTTTAACAAGAAGTTCTACTATGTAGAGCAAGATTGTTGGATCAGCCTTAGTATTTGTGCTAATGGGCTGCGTATTATTAATAAAAAAGGATTGGATGCCGCTTTGACCGAAGCTGTTGCTAAGGGATATTGCGATTGGAAAAGCATCAAAGTTATTGGCTAAAAAGTAGAGGAGATACTGATTATGGCAAAGAAAACAAAAGGTAACAGAGTGCAGGTAATCTTGGAGTGCACAGAGCAGAAGGATAGCGGAATGCCGGGTACTTCTCGCTATATTACTACAAAAAACAGAAAGAATACTACTGAAAGATTGGAGTTGAAAAAGTACAATCCGATCTTGAAAAGAGTAACAGTGCATAAGGAAATTAAATAAAAGAGTATAATCCATGGCAAAGAAAACAGTAGCAAGTTTGCACGAAGGTTCTAAAGAAGGTCGTGCTTATACGAAAGTTATCAAGATGGTGAAGTCTCCGAAAACAGGTGCTTATATCTTTGATGAACAAATGGTTCCTAATGAAAAGGTACAGGAATTCTTTAAAAAATAAAAGTTTGGGATGATTCCCTATCGGAATTTCCTGATAAAGTAAAAAATCCTCTTATCGATTCGTCGATGAGAGGATTTCTTTTTTTAAAATAAGGATAGAAGTATTTATTATTTGTCGGTTTTATTATATCTTTGTAGCATAATGTTGTCGTACAAATATTTGAATTATGGGATTTTTTAGTTTTTTCTCAAAGGAAAAGAAAGAAACTTTGGATAAGGGCTTGTCCAAGACCAAAGAGAGTGTGTTTGGAAAAATTGCCCGTGCTATAGCGGGCAAGTCAAAGGTGGATGATGAGGTGTTGGATAATCTGGAGGAAGTTCTTATTACATCGGATGTAGGGGTTGAAACTACGTTGAAGATAATTGAACGTATAGAGAAACGTGCAGCAGCCGACAAATATATGAATGCGACAGAATTGAATCACATTTTACGTGATGAAATTGCCGCTTTATTGACTGAAAATAATTCGAATGATGTGGATGACTTTGAGGCTCCTATTCCGAAGAAACCTTATGTTATAATGGTAGTAGGAGTAAATGGCGTTGGCAAGACTACGACAATTGGAAAGTTGGCCTATCAGTTTAAGAAAGCCGGTAAGTCTGTTTATTTAGGTGCGGCAGATACGTTCCGTGCTGCGGCAGTAGAGCAGTTGATGATTTGGGGAGAACGGGTTGGTGTGCCAGTGGTGAAGCAGAAAATGGGAGCAGATCCGGCATCAGTCGCTTTTGATACACTCAGTTCAGCTGTCGCCAATCATGCGGATGTGGTGATTATTGATACTGCCGGACGACTTCATAATAAGGTAGGGCTGATGAATGAGCTGACAAAGATAAAAAATGTAATGAAGAAGGTTGTTCCCGATGCCCCCAATGAAGTTTTGCTGGTTTTGGATGGCTCTACAGGACAGAATGCTTTTGAACAGGCTAAACAGTTTACATTGGCAACAGAAGTGACGGCAATGGCTGTAACCAAACTGGATGGAACGGCCAAAGGAGGTGTGGTGATAGGAATATCGGATCAGTTTAAAATACCCGTAAAATACATTGGATTGGGAGAAGGTATGGAAGACTTGCAGGTGTTCCGTAAAAAGGAATTCGTGGATTCTTTGTTTGGAGGAAATGCATGAGACGGAAAACTATAGATATCGTAACGTTGGGGTGCTCGAAGAATTTGGTAGATTCGGAGCATTTGATACGTCAATTGGAAGCAGCTGGCTATCATGTTACTCATGATGCTGAACATCCGAAAGGACAGATTGCAGTTATTAATACCTGTGGATTTATAGGTGACGCAAAAGAAGAGTCTATTAATATGATTTTGGAGTTTGCCCAAGCTAAGGAACAGGGAAAACTTGAGAATCTGTATGTTATGGGATGTCTTTCAGAACGCTATCTGAAGGAACTTTCTATTGAAATTCCCCAGGTTGATAAATTCTATGGAAAATTTAATTGGAAAGAGTTGCTGGCTGATCTTGGAAAGACTTATCATGAAGAACTTCATAATGAGCGGACATTAACTACTCCTAAGCATTATGCTTATCTGAAGATATCGGAAGGGTGCGATCGTAAATGTTCGTATTGTGCCATCCCTATCATAACCGGACGACATGTATCGAGACCGATGGAAGAAATATTGGAAGAGGTCAGGTATCTTGTTGCACATGGCGTAAAGGAATTACAGATAATAGCTCAGGAACTGACATATTATGGCGTTGACCTTTATAAAAGACAAGCATTGCCGGAACTGGTAGAGCGTATTGCAAATATAGAAGGTGTTGAATGGATTCGGTTGCATTATGCTTATCCGGCTCACTTCCCTAAGGACTTATTTAGGGTAATGCGGGAGTATGACAATGTTTGTAAGTATATGGATATTGCTTTGCAGCATATTAGTGATAAGATGCTGGAGAAAATGCGCCGTCATGTGACGAAGGAAGAAACTTATCAACTGATAGATGAATTTCGTAAAGAAGTGCCGGGCATTCATCTGCGTACAACGCTTATGGTCGGACATCCGGGAGAAACAGAAGCTGATTTTGAAGAGCTGAAAGATTTTGTCCGTAAGGTACGGTTTGACAGAATGGGAGCTTTTGCATATTCGGAAGAAGAAGGTACATATGCAGCATCCCATTACGAGGATTCTATTCCGCAGGAAGTGAAACAGGCTCGTCTGGATGAATTGATGGCTATTCAGCAAACTATATCAGCAGAGTTGAGTGCTGCTAAAGTCGGGCAAGTGATGAAGGTCATTATTGATCGACTGGAGGGGGACTATTATATAGGAAGAACTGAATTTGATTCTCCGGAAGTGGATCCTGAAGTTCTGATTGAGAAAGATGATAAGGATTTGCGCATTGGTAATTTCTATAATGTGAAAATTGTTGGTTCAGACGATTTTGATCTATACGGAGAAATCTGTTCTAATTCTGTGAGTTGATAGGGGAGAGTGAGCTGTTTCGTATTATCGGGTAAGCTTACTTGTAAGATTGCTTTTAAAAACTGTTGAATGTTTACTAATAGATTTATATCGGATATTTAAGAGAATAAGGCTTTGAATAATAAAGAGTTTGTAGCAGAATTAGCTTCCAGATTAGGATATACGTTAAAAGATACATCGGAATTGATATCTTCTTTGCTGGTATCTATGTCGCAGCAGTGGCAGGAAGGTAATACCATTTCCATTCAGGGGTTTGGTACATTTGAAGTGAAAAAAAAGATGGAACGGATTTCTGTGAATCCGGTCACTAAACAACGTATGCTGATACCTCCTAAGTTGATTTTGACGTATAAACCCAGTTCGTCCTTGAAAGATAAGTTTAAATAAGATCTCCTTGAATAATATGTCGGATAAGCTGAATTTACAGGATTTGATTGATTTGCTGGTCGAAAGACACAGTATGAACAAGCAGGATGCAGAAAGCTTTGTCAGGGGATTTTTTGATTTGATTGAAGAGTCTTTGGAGAAAGACAAATATGTGAAGATTAAGGGATTGGGTACATTTAAACTAATAAATGTTGAAAGTAGGGAGAGTATAAATATAAATACGGGAGAACGTTTTGAGATAGAAGGGCATACCAAAATTTCGTTTACTTCTGAAGCAATGTTGAAAGAAGCAGTCAACAAGCCTTTTGCTCATTTTGAATCGGTACAGCTGAATGACAATGTATTTTTTGATGATATGACTGTTGCTGACAATGGAGCTACGTTGGATGAAGGTGAGAATGAACTAAAGCAAGAAATTAATTTGCCCGCAGAGAGTTCGGATGATGTAGAAAATGAAAGAGGGGGTCAGAAGGGGGACATTTCTGAGAAGCTGGAGACGGAGAAAAAAAGTGAGCTGAAAGAAGAAGGGGTACATATATCTGAAAAAGAGGAACCAATAGCAGAGGGAAATGTAGGCTCCTTCGAAAATGAAGAGGGAGATAGTGAGCCTGAAATGATAGCGAATGATCCAACTGTTTCATTAAAACGTGAAACGAATTTCATTAAATATTTTGTAGGTGTGGCTCTTGTTATTGTGTTGGCATGTATTGTAGGAATTGCTTTTATGTATTGGCCGGATTTGATGAAGAAAGAAGAGCGTACTAATCTTGGTCAGACTCATGATGTTATTGTGCAAAAGCAAGATTCTGACAATGTCGTACCTGATACCACAAAAGCTACTTTATGGGTGGAAACAAAAGCAGGTTCTTCAGATACGATAGCAAAAACCATAGAGAAAACTGTTGAGAAGAAGGATTACGATGGAGCTGTCTTAAAATCGCGCGAATCGGTTGCACAGAAAGAAGGAAAGAATGTTTCTGTTAAGACTAAGGCGGTATTTACTTCTGATTCCGTAGGTTATGATATTATTGGTACAGAAACAACTTATACATTGAAAGAAGGAGAAACCCTGACGAAAGTAGCTTTGCGATTTTATGGAACGAAAGCATTGTGGCCATATTTAGTAAAGCATAATTCTGACCTTATTAAAAATCCGGATAATGTTCCGTCGGGTGTTACGATAAAAATACCTAAGTTGGAAAAAAAAGCAGTAAAATGATGCTGCTTTTTTTGTGTGAAATACTAAACTCTATGAAAGTAGTTTAATCTGAAGACTACACAATGTTTTTTTAATAAAAATTAATTGGAGTGGTTGATTTATTCCTGTACTTTTGAAAGCGGAAATAAAAAATGCCGGTCGAATCCGGATGATATGAATGAATGTAAAAATATAAAAATAAGTTGATTTATGGCTGAAACAGTAGATATTCGCGAACTGAATGAGCGAATTGAAAGACAAAGTGCTTTCATCACCAATCTTACAACAGGTATGGACCAAGTAATTGTTGGTCAGAAACATTTGATTGAATCATTGTTGATCGGTTTGTTGTCTGATGGACATGTGTTGCTGGAAGGTGTTCCTGGTCTTGCTAAAACGTTGGCAATTAAAACTTTAGCGTCACTGATCGATGCCCAATACAGTCGAATTCAGTTTACTCCGGATTTGTTGCCTGCTGATGTGATAGGAACAATGGTTTATAGCCAGAAAGATGAAGCTTTTCAGGTGAAAAAAGGACCGGTTTTCGCGAACTTTGTATTGGCAGATGAAATTAACCGTGCACCTGCTAAAGTGCAGAGTGCATTGTTGGAAGCGATGCAGGAACGTCAGGTTACTATTGGTAAAGATACATTCAAGCTCCCTGAACCATTTTTGGTACTGGCTACACAAAATCCAATTGAGCAGGAAGGTACTTATCCCTTGCCTGAAGCACAAGTGGACCGTTTTATGTTGAAGGTCGTTATTGATTATCCGAAGTTGGAAGAAGAAAAACAGATCATACGTCAAAATATAACTGGGGATAAGATTGTTGTCAAACCTATATTGAAAGCGGAAGAGATTATTGATGCTCGTAAGGTTGTGCGCCAGGTATATTTGGATGAGAAAATCGAAAAATATATTGTGGATATTGTTTTTGCAACACGTTATCCCGAGAAATATGATTTGAAAGAATTGAAAGATATGATTGGCTTTGGTGGTTCACCGCGTGCTTCTATCAATTTGGCATTAGCAGCAAGAAGTTATGCTTTCATCAAGCGTCGTGGCTATGTTATTCCTGAAGATGTACGTGCGGTTGCCCATGATGTATTGCGTCATCGTATTGGTTTGACGTATGAAGCAGAGGCAAGTAATCTGACATCTGATGAAATCGTAAGCAAAATCCTGAATAAGGTTGAGGTGCCCTAAACAATATCTGCAACTTTTAAGGATAATGAATGTTTGGATTGAATAATGGAAACAACTGATATATTAAAAAGAGTTCGTCAAATTGAAATTAAGACACGGGGGCTGTCTAACAATATCTTTGCTGGCCAGTATCATTCGGCCTTTAAAGGTAGAGGTATGGCTTTTTCTGAAGTGCGTGAATATCAATTTGGGGACGATATTCGTGACATCGATTGGAATGTTACCGCTCGTTTTAATAAACCTTTTGTGAAGGTATTTGAAGAAGAGCGTGAACTTACGGTGATGTTACTGGTTGATGTTTCCGGAAGTTTGGAATTTGGGACGATCAAGCAAATGAAAAAAGATATGGTGACAGAAATTGCTGCAACGCTGGCATTTTCGGCCATACAAAACAATGATAAAATTGGTGTCATTTTCTTCTCGGACCGAATAGAAAAATTCATTCCTCCTAAGAAAGGACGCAAGCATATTCTTTACATCATTCGTGAATTGGTTGATTTTCATGCAGAAAGCCGAAAAACTAATATAAGGCTTGGGCTGGAATACCTGACGAATGTAATGAAGCGTCGTTGTACGGCTTTTATCTTATCTGATTTTATCGATCAGGAAGACTTTAAAAATGCCATGACAATTGCAAATCGTAAACACGATGTAGTGGCAATTCAGGTGTATGACAGACGTGTTGAGGAATTACCTGCAATAGGAATGATGAAAATAAAGGATGCTGAGACTGGACATGAACAATGGATTGACACTTCGTCGCGTGCAGTACGTCGTGCACACCATGATTGGTGGGTAAAAAAACAGGCTGAATTGAATGAGACATTTACCAAAAGTAATGTGGATAACGTATCTGTGCGGACAGATCAAGATTATGTCAAGGCATTGATGAATTTGTTTGCAAAACGAAATTGATCGTGAAATGAAAAAATATATATTTCTGATAACTCTGTTTGGAGTATTGACCGGCAGAATGGCTGCTCAGTCGGTTGCGGTAGATGCTAAAATCGACTCATTGCAGATTTTTATTGGAGAGCAGGCCAAGATTACTTTGGAAGTATCCACAGATGCAGATAAACGTGCGATTTTTCCAGTTTATACAGATACGATAGTAAAAGGTGTAGAAGTTATAGATGTTGCTAAACCTGATACGCAGTATTTGAACGATAAGAAACGTCTGCTGATAAAACAGGAATATACAATCACATCGTTTGACTCTGCTTTGTATTATTTACCGCCAATGCAGGTCTTGGTGGACAACAAGCCCTATCTGTCGAAAGCTCTTGCGTTGAAGGTGTATTCAGTGCCCTTAGATACGTTACGATTTTACGGACCTAAGCCTGTCATGGCTGCTCCTTTTGTTTGGAAAGATTGGTATGGAGTTATAGCATGTGGAATTTTGTTAATTCCTTTTGGCTTTCTTTTGGTCTATTTGATTATGAGAATTTTCGATAATAAACCGATTATTCGAAAAGTTAAGGTAGAACCCAAATTGCCTCCGCACCAATTAGCAATGAAGGAAATAGAGCGCATTAAAGCAGAGAAGGTTTGGCAGAGAGGCATGCAAAAGGAATATTATACTGATCTGACAAATGCCATTCGTGGTTATATTAAAGAACGTTTTGGCTTCAATGCTTTGGAAATGACTTCTTCGGAAATTATAGATAAACTATTGGAGGTTAAAGATAAAGAGGCTATCGCTGACTTGAAGACATTGTTTACAACTGCTGATCTGGTGAAATTTGCCAAGCATAATCCATTGATGAATGAAAATGATGCAAATCTGATTAATGCCATAGATTTTATCAATGAAACGAAGATGCAAGAAGATGAAAATGCCAAACCTCAGCCAACCGAAATTACCATCATTGAAAAACGTTCATTGAGAATGAAGATTTTGTTGGGAGTAGGAATCGTGGTGTTGGCTATAGCTGTAATAGCTTCGTTGATTTATATAGGTACAGAATTGTACTCCTATTTTTCGTGATGAGTAAGTGTCGAGGATGAAATATTGTAAATTGTAAAAGTTATAAATATCATGGTCTTTGCCAATATAGAATATTTATTTTTGTTGATACTGCTTATACCTTACATCGTATGGTATATTTTGAAGCGGAAGAAGTCGGAAGCAACGCTTCAGATTTCGGATGCTCGAGTATATGCACATACTCCTAAGAGTTATAAGAATTATTTGTTGCATGCTCCTTTTATACTCCGAATTATTGCGCTGGTACTGATTATTCTTGTTTTGGCCCGCCCTCAAACAACCAATAGTTGGCAAAATAGTGAAATAGAAGGTATTGATATAATGCTTGCTATTGATGTCTCTACCAGTATGTTGGCAGAAGATTTGAAACCTAATCGTTTGGAAGCCGCAAAAGACGTTGCTGCAGAGTTTATTAATGGGCGTCCTAACGACAATATTGGTATTACTTTGTTCGCAGGTGAAAGTTTTACGCAATGTCCGTTAACAGTCGATCATGCAGTGCTATTGAATATGATTAAAGATATAAAATGTGGTCTTATTGAGGATGGCACAGCTGTTGGAATGGGGATCGCTAATGCTGTGACACGTTTGAAAGACAGTAAAGCAAAGTCTAAAGTTATTATTCTGTTGACAGATGGTACTAACAATAGAGGTGAAATATCTCCATTGACAGCTGCTGAAATAGCCAAGAGTTTTGGAATCAGAGTCTATACGATTGGTGTAGGTACTAATGGCATGGCTCCTTATCCTTATCCGGTAGGGGGAACAGTTCAGTATGTGAATATGCCTGTAGAAATAGATGAGAAGACATTGACTCAAATTGCTGGGACTACGGATGGAAATTATTTTCGTGCTACAAGTAATTCCAAACTGAAAGAAGTTTATGAAGAAATAGATAAATTGGAAAAGACAAAACTTAATGTAAAAGAATATAGTAAACGTCAAGAAGAGTATCGCTGGTTTGCCTTGGCTGCTTTCTTGTGTGTACTTTTAGAGGTATTATTGAGAAATTCTATTTTGAAGAAAATACCATAAATTGTTTATCTACGTCTTTATATAATAATGTGTATAGAATATTATAAGTTGTAGAATTTAAATCTAAGTAAAAATGTTTCGATTTGAAGAACCTGCATATTTATATCTGTTATTGTTGTTGCCTGTTTTGGCGCTTTTCTATTGGTATTCAAATTATCGAAAACGAAAGGCTATTCGTAAATTTGGCGACCTGGAACTGATAGCTATGCTAATGCCGGATGTTTCAAAATATCGTCCCGACATAAAGTTCTGGATTATATGGGTGGTAATAGGGTTGTTCTCTTTGTTGTTGGCACGCCCACAGTTTGGTTCAAAACTCGAAACTGTTAAGCGGCAGGGGGTAGAAGTAATGATTGCATTGGATATTTCTAACTCAATGCTGGCTCAGGATGTTCAACCGAGCCGTTTGGAAAAGGCAAAAAGATTGGTCGCACAATTGGTGGACAAAATGAAAAATGATAAGGTAGGAATGATTGTGTTTGCAGGCGACGCATTTACTCAGCTGCCAATAACAAGCGATTACATATCGGCTAAAATGTTTCTGGAATCAATAGATCCCTCTTTGATTTCCAAACAGGGAACAGCTATTGGGGCTGCAGTTAGTTTGGCTACACGCAGTTTTACTCCACAAGAAGGGGTAGGACGTACAATAATCGTTATTACTGATGGTGAAAATCATGAGGGGGGAGCAGTTGAAGCTGCAACGGAAGCTGCGAAAAAAGGTATTCAGGTAAATGTGTTGGGCATAGGATTACCAGATGGAGCACCTATTCCTGTGGAAGGAACAAATGATTACCGTAAGGATCGTGAAGGAAATGTAATTGTGACGCGACTTAATGAATCTATGTGTCAGGAGATTGCAAAGGCAGGAAATGGACTTTATGTACGAGTGGATAATACGAACAATGCGCAAAAAGCCATTGGGCAAGCAATTGATAAAATGGACAAGGCTGATGTGGAGACACAAGTCTATACGGAGTTTAATGAACAGTTTCAGGCTGTGGCATGGTTTATATTCGTATTGTTGCTGGTGGAGATGTTAATATTAGAACGTAAAAATCCATTGTTTCGGAACATTCATTTATTTTCAAATAAGAAATAATTATTATGTTACAGAAAAGATATATTGGAACATTTTTGATACTGTTTACAGTGTTATTTTCTGTTTCAGCGCAAAAGGCTGAACGTGAATTTATTCGTAAGGGAAATCGTGCTTTTAAGGATAGTGCTTTTGTTGATGCAGATGTGAATTATCGGAAAGCTTTGGAAGTAAATCCAAAATCAACGATATCAATGTATAATTTGGGAAATACATTGGTTCGACAAAATAAACCAAAGGAAGCCATGGAACAATACACTACTGCTGCTAAAATTGAAAAAGATAAATCCAAGTTGGCATATATTTATCATAATATGGGGGATATTTTTCAGTCACAAAAAGATTATGCTAAAGCTGTAGAGGCTTACAAGGAATCTCTACGAAATAATCCGAAGGATAATGAGACTCGGTATAATTTGGCTTTGGCACAGAAACTGTTAAACGAACAAAAACAGGATCAGCAAAATCAAGATCAAAATCAGAATAAGGAGCAGGAAAAGAAAGAACAAGAAAATAAGGAACAGGAAAAGCAACAGAATCAACAAAATAATCAGCAACAGCAGCCTCCCAAAACTCAACAGCAAAATAATGAGCAGATGTCTAAAGAAAACGCTGAACAGTTATTGAAATCTGTCATGCAGGACGAGAAGGATGTACAAGATAAAGTGAAGAAGCAGCAACAGGTAATTCAGGGAGGACGATTAGAGAAAGATTGGTAAATAAAAAAATAAAATAATATATGAGAAAGTTTATTTTTGTGTGGATAGCTTTAATGCTTGTTTGCGTACATGCAGTAATCGCTGATGATAAGGTAACATTTACTGCATCGGCACCTGATGCTGTGGCTGTGGGCGATCAGTTTAGGTTATCTTACACAGTGAATACACAGAATGTGAGGGATTTCCGCGTACCCTCTATTAAAAACTTTGAGGTGCTGATGGGGCCTAGTCGGTCTTATAGTACGCAAATCATTAATGGAGTGAAGAGTGAAACTTTGACCTTTACGTATATTTTAATGGCCAGCAAAGAGGGTACATTTACAATCCCCGGTGCTTCTATAACAGCCGGTGGTAATCAAATGATATCAAATTCAGTAACCGTAAAAGTCCTTCCGGCTGATCAACAAACATCATCAGGAACAACTCAAAGTAACAGGTCTGGTCGGGCTTCTTCAGGTTCTTCAATATCGAAAGATGATTTGATCATTACTGCTACTGCAAGCAAACTGAATGTATATGAACAAGAGGCCTTCTTGTTGACTTATAAGATATATACTTTGGTTGATTTGAGAGGGTTTGAGAATGTTAAGTTGCCCGATTTTAAAGGCTTTCATTCTCAAGAAGTAGAATTACCTAATGATCGCCGGTGGAGTTTAGAGCATTATAAAGGAAGGAACTATCAGACAACCATTTATCGTCAGTTTGTTCTTTTCCCACAACAATCCGGTAAGCTGACTATAGAGCCTGCCCGTTTTGATGCTTCTATAGCTAAAGCGGTGCAAGTAAATGATCCGTTTGAAGCATTTCTCAATGGAGGGAGTAATTATGTGGAGGTCAAAAAAACTTTGATGACGCCTCAAATTACGATTAATGCCAAACCGTTGCCTGCAGGTAAACCTGAAGGTTTTTCAGGAGGAGTAGGGGACTTCAGCATCTCTTCTTCAATTAATGAAACAAAAGTAAAGACAAACGATGCTGTTACTCTGAAAGTTGTCATATCAGGAACTGGAAATTTGAAATTACTTTCTACTCCGGAAGTGAAATTCCCCGATGATTTTGAAGTTTACGATCCTAAGGTAGAGAATAACTTCCGCTTGACTAATGCAGGACTTTCTGGAAGTCAGGTAATAGAATATTTAGCTATTCCTCGTAATGCAGGTACTTTTAAAATTCCTCCTATTAAATTTAGCTATTTTGATATTCAATCTCATTCTTATAAGGTATTGACGACTGATGAATATACATTGCAGGTAGAAAAGGGAGCCGGTAATGCTGCTCAGACAATAGCTAACTTTACAAATAAGGAAGATTTGAAGGTCTTAAACGAAGATATCCGCTTTATTAAACAAAACGATGTGGTTTTAGTTCCTAAGGGTGATTTCTTTTTCGGTTCAACGGGATATTATTTATTCTATTTGATTCCGGGAATAGCCTTTATTATTTTCTTCATCGTATATCGTAAACAAATAGCTGCCAATGCCAATGTTGCCAAGATGCGTACTAAAAAGGCGAACAAGGTTGCCGTGAAGCGTATGAAATTGGCGGGTAAGTTATTGGTGGGAGAAAATAAGAAAGATGATTTCTATGACGAGGTATTAAAGGCTCTGTGGGGATATATAAGTGATAAATTGAGTATTCCTGTGTCACGTTTGTCTAAAGATAATATAGAGGAAGAACTTCGTAAATATGGAGTGGATGATGCTTTAATTCAGGATTTTTTAAGGATTTTGAATGATTGCGAATTTGCACGGTTTGCTCCAGGAAATGATAATCAAGCGATGGATAAGGTGTATGCCGCTTCTTTGGATATGATTAGTAAGATGGAAAATTCAATCAAACATTAAAGAGAGGAGGACATTGATGATGAAAAAAATCTGTTTTTTTGTATTTAATATATTGATAACAATATCTATATGGGCAGAAAATGCCAGTTTAGATTCTTTGCAATCGAATAATGATTCGGTTTCAATCGGATCACATACAGAGTTTTCTGCTGAAAAGATCGGAAAGGACGTTTCTAAAGCGGAAGGAGATAGTGCTTACATCAAGAATGATTATAAATCTGCAATTCAGATATATGAAGCTCTTTTGGAAAAAGGTGAAGCTGCAGAAGTCTATTATAATTTAGGAAACTGTTATTATAAAACGAATGAGATAGCAAGGGCGATATTAAATTATGAACGTGCATTATTACTGGATCCGGGAAATGCAGATATTCGTGCTAATCTGGAAATTGCTCGTTCAAAGACGGTTGATAAGGTTACTCCCATTCCGGATATCTTTTTTGTTGCCTGGATTAAGTCCTTAATCAATTGTTTAAGCGTTGATGCATGGGCCAGATGTGGGATAATATGTTTTATTCTTTTTTTAGTAACTATTTCATTATTCTTCTTTTCAAAGCAAGTCAGTTGGAAAAAGGGAGGTTTTATAGGAGGTATAGTATTTCTGATATTAGTCATTGTAAGCAATGTTTTTGCTTCACAACAGAAGGATGCTTTGTTAAATCGTAACGCCGCCATTGTTCTTATGCCAAGCGTTACAGTACGTAGCACTCCCAGTGAGAGTGGTACAAGGCTTTTCATTCTTCATGAAGGTCGAAAAGTAGAAATAAAGGATGGCTCGATGCGTGAATGGAAAGAAATCCGTTTGGAGGATGGAAAGGTTGGTTGGGTGCCAAATTCTTCAATAGAAATTATTTAGCTTCTGTAAAGGCTACGGTGAAGAAATAGTTCGTATAGGTGTAAGATACTTATACGAACTATTTTTTTGCAAAAAGATAGCAAATTAGTTTGTTTTCTTCTTTTTTTTCCTTAAGTTTATACCGCAATAATTATAACAAACAAGAGTATTAACCATTAAATTTATGAATATGAGAACAATAACATTTAATGAACTTCGTAAAATCAAAGACTCATTGCCCAGTGGTAGTATGCATCGTATTGCAGATGAATTAGGATTAAATGTTGATACGGTGCGGAATTTTTTTGGAGGGCATAATTTTAAAGAGGGTAAAAGCGTTGGCATTCATTTAGAGCCAGGTCCGGATGGTGGTTTGGTTATGATTGACGATACGACTGTTCTTGATCGGGCATTAAAAATTCTGGATGAGATAGCAAATAGCAATAGTGTGGTTTCAGTAGAATCTTGAAAAACAGTGTAGAGAGAATATAATTCTAATTTATTCACTAATTTAAAAGCACAAATTTCACGGATTTGCGGAATTTTTTCCGGGATATTTATCGTTGGAATTTGTGCTTTCTATTTCTTACGGATGAATTGTTGTTCTTTATTGGCAAAATAGAAAGGGTTGTTTTATGGAAGATAAGTTAGTGACATTAGCCATATTGACATATGCTAAAGCGCAAATATTAAAGACTATATTGGAAGATGAAGGCATTGAAACATATATTCATAATGTAAATCAAATCCAACCAGTCATATCCTCGGGTGTTCGGGTACGAATAAAGGAAAGCGATTTGCCTCATGCGCTAAAAATTATAGAAAGTTCAGCTTGGTTGTCTGAAGACGTTGTAGGCGGAAAGTCTCCTCAAGTAAAATCAACGAGCAATAAAGTCTTGATTCCAGTCGATTTCTCTAACTATTCGATGAAGGCATGTGAATTCGGTTTTAATTTTGCTCAAAATACAGGTGCAGAGGTTGTTTTGTTACATGTATATTTTACGCCTATTTATTCTACATCCTTGCCGTATGGGGATATTTTTAATTATCAGCTTACGGATGATGAGAACATGAAAACAATCTTGCAAAAGGTACATGCTGAACTTAATGGACTGTTGGATAAAATTAAGGCTAAAATATCTTCTGGCCAATTTCCGAATGTCAAATACATGTGTGTACTCCGTGAAGGCATTCCTGAAGAAGAAATATTGCGCTATGTGAAGGAATATCGTCCACGTATTGTGATTATGGGAACACGTGGTAAAAACCAGAAAGATTTGGATCTGATTGGTAGTGTTACAGCCGAAGTTATTGAGCGAAGTCGAGTTCCTGTATTGGCTATACCTGAAAATACGTCTTTCCGACAATTCTCTGAGGTCAAGCATATTGCCTTTCTTACAAATTTTGATCAGCGAGACTTAATAGCGTTTGATTCTTTAATCAATAGTTTCAATAGTTTTCATTTTTCTGTTTCATTAATCCATTTATCGGAGGTTAAAGATACTTGGAATGAAATTAAATTGGGGGGAATTAAAGAGTACTTTCATAAACAATACCCACATCTGGAAATTCATTATGATGTGGTACCTGATGATGATTTGTTGAACAGCCTTGAGCAGTACATCAAGAAGGCTCATATTGACATCATTGCTTTGACGTCTTATCGTCGAAACATCTTTTATCGATTGTTTAATCCTAGTATTGCACGGAAAATGATTTTCCATTCAGATACTCCCATGCTTGTAATTACCAATAGATCTTAATTTATGGAGATTGGCTTTTCGTGCATCAGGAACAGAATGAAATAGGAAAGAGAAAAGCAAATGAATATAATCAATTATATATTAAACATAATACTGATATTAAAATTTCAATCGTTATGTTTAATATAAGATGAAAGTTTTGTATCGTGATTAAAGTAAACTTCCAATTTTAGGGTAGCCCCTTTTAGACGGACGC
>ULTX01045162.1_pt1 | contig 15496 bp, 12 predicted proteins | sample 1958041 | NCBI WGS metagenome assembly ULTX01 (sample SAMEA4835747, study PRJEB28245) | human gut metagenome | biome: gut microbiome; material: fecal sample | place: Denmark | collected 2008
GTGCTCGCGGCGCATGATTTCAAGCGAAGTGAAGCCGCAGTCCGAGTTGCGGTTCACCACCCAAACCGGGTTCTTCTCGGCAAATGCCTCGTCCACCTCCACTTCTTCGACACGGCTTGAACCATCAGGTTGCCGCACCACCTTGTAGCCTATATTCACATCCGAATCGTCTCCCGGGTCAAAGGTAAAGACCGGCTCCGACTGTCCGTCCCAGTTTTCAGAATACGGCCAGTAAATCTGCACGTCCGATGACTCCAGGGCAGCAAGGTAAGCATCCGCATCATCCCCGAAACCGGAGTCTGCCATGCCGGCGCCAGAGGAGGCGGTATTTGAGTTTCCGGACCGTGAGTCATCAGAATCAGCCTTGCCTGCCCCAACGGACTTGGTGGCGACAGAAGCCCTCACATGCTCGCGTATAAGTTCCCTCAAAGGACGTCCGTAGGCCTTCGACACAGTCGCCGCCTTGGTCCGGCTGTCTCCTACTCCCTTTCCCGGCGAGGCAAAGAGGTCCGACATCGTGTATTCCTCATCGTAGCCGTTGCCTGAAGACGACTCCACCGCCGAGTGCACCTCACGATAATGCTCCGGCTCCAGCGGCAGTTCCGAAAGCATGGCAGCCACACGGTCAAGTGCAACCGGACTCGCAGCATTGTCAGAGGAGTCTTCTCCAATCACTTTCTCACAAGAAAACAGTAGCGGGAGCAGTCCCGCGCACAGAAACAGTCTGAACTTTCTCATAGCAATTTTCATTTGTTGCCGCAAAGTGACAAAGAAAATCCGGCAGATGGAAATATTCAGCGGATAAAGTCTCTAACATGCCATACAGGGCAGCCAAAGGCAGATTCTGGCTCCCGATTAAACGAAAAGTTTGCGCAAACTTTATCAAAAACGTCACCCTCAGGCAACGTATGAGACCCACTCCGCAGGACAACAGAGGGCTATTTCCTTGCAACAGTGAAGCGCGGTTTGCCAAAATAGTCGCTGACGGTTTCAACCTCGGAAAAATTGCAACAAATTGTTGCAGTTTCCTCCGCCAGGGCCTCATTTTGCTCTAAGAACAACAGACCGCCCGGGACGAGAAGCCGCTCCGCCCAATCACGGATGGCCTTGTAGAACTTAAGAGGATTGGCATCCGGGACAAAGAGCGCCAAAGACGGCTCATGCTCAAGGACATTGCGTCTGATCAGCGGGCGCTCGCCATCACGGACGTATGGAGGATTTGAGATTATGACATCGAAAGAGTCAAACTCATTGTGATATATGAATTCATCCGGACCGCGAAGGATGTCATATTCCACAAACTTAGGCTGTTTCGTAAGGCACTCCTGCCCTCCATGTTTTGCGCTTTCCTGCGAAGTTTCAGGCAAAAGTCCCTGATTCAATGCCACATCGAGAGCCGCAGGAGATATGTCAACCCCTACGATATCGGAACCGGGCAGTTCAAGTGCAAGCGTCCAGGCAATGCAGCCGGATCCTGTACATAAATCAAGAATGCGGAGCGATTCCCGCCCTACCGCACATATCCGTTCAATCGCCTCCCGGCACAACTGCTCTGTCTCGGGGCGCGGTATCAGAACCGCCGGAGTGACATTGAAGCGACGTCCGTAAAATTCCGTCCACCCGACGATGTACTGAAGAGGCTCCCCTGCCGCCAGCCTCCGCGCGCAGTCGAGAAACCGGCTGCATTCCCGCTCGCCAATTTCATTGAACGGGTCAACAAGGACAGCATAGCGAGGAAGATGCAGTACATCCTCAAGAACAGCGTTAAGCAGACTGTCGCGCTCCCTGCTGTCCGGATATTCTCTTGAGGTCAGTGCACGTCCCTCATCATATAAGTCTTTAAGCCACATAATGTTTGCACAAAGATTCCCGTTTCATCCGAAACGCCAGGAGAACAAAGTTGACTTCCTACCTGCCGGTATTCTCGATTATAGTATTCAGGAAATCCGTCATATCTAGCCCGGCCGTACGCACCATCTTCGGGACGAGGGACGCAGCCGTCATTCCCGGAATCGTGTTCATTTCAAGGAAATAAAGCCCGTCGGACGAAAGTATATAGTCCATGCGGACGACTCCGGAGCAGCCGATGTGGGCATATATCTTTCTGGAAGTCTCCTGCACCATGGAAGTCGTTGCGGCATCGAGCGGTGCCGGGCATATTTCTTCGCTTGCACCGTTGTACTTCGCATCGTAATCGAAGAATTCATGGCTCGTCACAATCTCGATGACAGGGAGCGCAACCTCCGATTTCCCGTCGAAGTAGACGGCACAGGTAATCTCACGTCCGACAATAGCCTCCTCTGCAAGAATAGTCGCACTGTCCTCGAAGGCATAGTTCACAGCCTTGTCAAAATCCTCGACTGTCTTGACCTTGGTCACGCCGAAACTGGAGCCGCCATCGGTTGGCTTGACGAACATCGGAAGTCCCAACTTCGCCACGGCCTTGTCTGCAAGTCCCTCCGGAGACTCGCCCCTGCGGATGAACAGGTCTTTGGCAACCTTCACGAAATCAACATCTTTCAGGTAGCTCTTGCAGGAGAACTTGTCGAATGTAATCGCCGAGACAAACGCGCTGCAGCTGCTGAACGGAACCCGGAGCATTTCGAGATAACCCTGCATCTGACCATTCTCGCCGGGGATGCCGTGCTGCATGATGTAGGCATAATCGAACTTCACACGGGCACCGCCTATCTCTGCGGAGAAATCGGTCTTGTCGACCTGAGGAGCCTCCCCTTCCGCGAACTCGACGCGCTCTCCCCCTTTCGGACGCATCGCGACGACGTTCCACTGCCCGAAACGCGCGAATATTTCGTAAACATCATATTTCGTCCCGTCAATCTGCGACGCCGTAAATTTTCCGCTGCGGCAGGAAACCTCCCATTCAGAGGAGTCACTGCTGTATATCACAGCGATGTTTTTGTAATTTTTCATATATCTCACTCAAAATAATAATCCTCTTCAGCCGACTGCGCCTCAACAGCCTTCTTCTCCCCCGGCGCCTTAGTCGCCAGAGCGTCGCATCCGATGTTCATTACCACTCCGGACGGCGGCGTGAAATGATCGTCCTCGCTCACTCCGAGAGAACCGTCACGCAAGACCTTCTTCATAAACAGTCCCCAGATCGGGAGTGCCATGTTGGAGCCGCCTCCGAGAGCCGTTGAGTTGAAGTGAATCTGACGGTCCTCGCCACCGACCCAGACTCCGGCAGTAATAGTCGGGGTGTAGCCAATGAACCAACCGTCGGAGTTATCGTTGGTCGTTCCGGTCTTTCCGGCAATCTCGCCCTTGAGCCCGTACTTCGCGCGAAGCCTGATTCCCGTTCCGTGGTCGACCACAGAGCGCATCATGTCCACCATCTCGTAGGCCGTGTACTCGCTGATCGCCACCTTCTTGTGGTTGGAGAACTCGCTGATGGTGTTGCCCGTATTGTCCTCGATGCGCGTCACGAACATAGGCGTAATGGCCATACCTTTGGACGGGAAAGTGTTGTAGGCGGCAATCATATCGTAAGGCATCTGGTCCGTCGAGCCGACGCAGAGTGACTCCACCTCGTCAATGTGGCCGTTTATGCCCATTTTGTGCATCATCTCGGCCATCGCGTGCGGGCCGTACTGCTTCATAAGATATGCAGATATATTGTTGGAACTTTTCGTCAGCCCCCATTTCAGAGTCACTGTAAGCCCAATCCACTCGTCCTTGTCGGTGCTCCGTGGAGTCCACGTATCATCCCCGACGACGAATGTCTGCGGAACATTCACAACTTCCGTACAAGGGGTGAGTCCGTCCTGCATAGCCAAAGAATAGAGGAAAGGCTTTATCGTAGAGCCCACCTGACGCTTGCCTTGGCGTGCATTGTCATATTTGAACCAGCGGTAGTTCGGACCGCCGACATAAGCCTTGACGAATCCGGTGTTGGGCTCAACTGCCACGAACGCCGCCCGGAGGAATGATTTATAATATTTTATGGAGTCGTCGGGAGTCATCAAAGTGTCGATATACCCCTTCCCTTTCCAGGAGAAAACCCTCATCCTGGTCTTCTCGCCGAAACTTTTCGCAATCTCCGACTCGGATGCCCCGTCTTTCTTCATCATGCGGTAGCGGTCGCTCCACCGACGTGCCTGCTTCATCAGCCTGTCCCTTGTGGCGGCGTCGACGTCAGAAGCAAAAGGAGCGTGCGGCTTGCGTTTGAGTTCACGGAAGAAAGTTGGCTGGAGATCCTTTCCGAGATGCTCGGCAACGGCCTCTTCCGCATAGCGCTGCATGTTCTTGTCGATGGTAGAATAAATCCTCAGGCCGTCGCGATAGAGATCGTACTGCGAGCCGTCGGCCTTGCGGTTTTTGTCCAGCCAGCCGTAAAGTCCGTCGGTCTCCCAGCGGAGCGAGTCGGCGGCATAGTCCTCCGCATAGTAATAGTCACTGCGCTTTGGCTTACGAGCCTTCATCGTGCGGATGAGCATATCCTTGAAATAAGGGCCGAGACCCGCGTTGTGGTCCATCACCTGATGCGCGGAGACATTAATCGGTATCTGCTGAATCGAGTCCCGCTGCGCCTCAGTGAGGTAGCCGGCCTTCTCCATCTGCCCGATCACGAAGTTCCTGCGCTGCAGCGACTTGTCAGGATTAATCACAGGATTGTAGCGCGTCGGCTTGTTCACCATCCCGACCAGTGTCGCGCTTTCCTCAACCGTCAGCTCGGACGGGTTCTTCGCGAAGAATGTCTGTGACGCCGCCTTCACCCCGTATGCGTTGCTTCCGAAAAAGACGGCATTCATGTACATGTCCATAATCTCGTCCTTGGTGTAGTTGCGTTCAAGCTTCACGGCCGTAATCCACTCCTTCAGTTTCACCCACACCATCTTGACCTTCGACCATCCCGGCACTTTGCTGCTTACGTCCGCACGCGGATAGAGGGTCTTTGCGAGCTGCTGGGTGATGGTGCTGCCTCCTCCCTGGCTCGAATCGCGGGCGAGCAGAGTCTTGAAGAACACCCTCCCGAGGCTCATGAAATCAATCCCGGAATGGCTGTAGAAGCGCGAGTCTTCCGTAGCGACCGCTGCCTGCACGAGATAGGGCGAGAGTTCATCGTAGCTCACATAGAGACGGTTCTCGTCGTGAATCGTCGTCAGAATGTCGCCGTTCGAAGCAATCACCTGCGTCGCAAGCTTGCTGTCGGGATTCTCGAGTTCCTCAAACGAAGGAATGTCCGCGAAGGCCCATACGAGCAGTATCATAATCAGAAACAAGGCAATCGGTGTCAGGAAGAGAATCCAGAACCATTTGACGATTTTCTTTTTAGTATTGTCAGTCATAAGTGTGATTTTTTCATGTTTCAAAGTCGCAAAATTACTCAATAAATTTGGAAATATGGGTGAATTGTCCGTTACTTTGCACCCGCAAATGAAAATTGCATTATATAGGTATAAAAATATATATGGATATGGCGGAAAATCTTGTAATCGTCGAGTCACCTACGAAGGCTAAGAAAATTCAGGAATATTTGGGAAAGGACTATGTCGTCAAGTCAAGCGAAGGACACATCCGTGACCTTCACGACAACGAACTGAGCGTTGACATAAAGGACGGATTCAAACCCGAATATGTGGTGCCTGCGGGCAAGAAAAAACTCGTCTCGGAACTCAGGAAACTGTCGGCAGGGGCACATACGGTGTGGCTTGCATCCGATGAGGACCGCGAAGGAGAGGCCATTTCATGGCACCTTTTCGAGACTCTCGGTCTGAAGAAGGAGAACACAAGGCGCATCACTTTCCACGAAATCACGAAATCCGCCATTCTCAGCGCCGTGGAGAATCCTCGTGAAATCGATATGGACCTCGTGGACGCCCAGCAGGCACGCCGCGTGCTTGACCGTCTGGTAGGATTCGAACTTTCACCTGTACTCTGGAGAAAGGTGCAGCCAAAACTCTCTGCGGGTCGCGTTCAGTCCGTGGCGCTGAGGCTCATTGTTGACCGGGAGAGAGAAATCCAGGCCTACGACAGGGAGCAGTTCTACCGCATCGAGGCTCTGTTCCATCCGGAGAATACGGGCACGGGAACATTTCTCAAGGCAGTGCTGGACAAGAAGTTCAGATCGGTCGAAGAGGCGAGGGAGTTCCTCGGCAAATGCAACGGGGCGCAGTTCTCCGTCTGCGGAATCGAGAAGAAGGAAGGCACGAGAACCCCGGCAGCCCCGTTCACGACATCCACTCTCCAGCAGGAGGCATCACGCAAGCTCCATCTGCCTGTGAGCACCACAATGAGCGTTGCGCAGAGACTCTACGAGAGCGGACTCATCACCTACATGCGTACCGACTCCACCAATCTCTCCGGTCTTGCGCTCAACGCTGCAAAGGAATATATCACAAAGGAATATGGAGCAGAATACTCCAAGACCCGCAACTACAAGACCAAGTCCAAGGGGGCCCAAGAGGCTCACGAAGCCATCCGCCCGACCTACATAGACCGCGTATCAATCGACGGCACAGCCCAGGAGCAGAAACTCTACGAGCTCATCTGGAAGCGCACCGTGGCATCCCAGATGGCAGACGCGAAGGTGCTCAAGACCGACGTCAGGCTCGCATCCGAAAAAGTGGAGGAACAGTTCACGGCTCAGGCGACGGAGATCCTTTTCGACGGTTTCCTCCGCCTCTACATCGAGGGACGGGACGACGAGCAGGACGACGAACAGGGCACAATACTCCCGAACGTTGCTGTAGGCGACAAGGTTCAGCAGGTTGAGATGACTGCCGAATGCCGCTTCACGGCAGCCCCTCCGCGCTACTCCGAGGCGACCCTCGTCAAAAAACTTGAAGAGCTCGGAATCGGCCGTCCGTCAACCTACGCTCCGACCATCACCACCCTCACCAAGGCACGCGGCTATGTCACGAAAGGCGACAAGCCGGGAACTTCGGTCAAGGTCACCGACCTCAAGATGAGGGACGGAGTCATCTCAGCGCTTGACCACACGGAAGTCGTCGGAGCCGAAAAAGGAAAACTCCTTCCGCAAGACATCGGCCTGATTGTCACGGACTTCCTTGTCAAGAACTTCAGCGCCATACTCGATTATAACTTCACTGCCAACGTCGAGGATGAATTCGACGGCATCGCCGAAGGCGAACTCAAGTGGAACGAGGTGATAGGCAATTTCTACACTCCTTTCCACAAGACCGTGGAGGACTGTTTGCACAACAACGAGTACAGCCACGTCAGCCGAGACCTCGGGGTTGACCCGTCGGATGGACAGCCGATGGTGGCTAAGTTCGGAAAGTTCGGCCCATACGTCCAGAAGGGCGAGGGAGAAAACCGCCAGTTTGCAAAACTCGCTCCCGGCCAACTCATCGAGAACATCACGCTTGAAGAGGCTCTGAAACTCTTCCAGCTTCCGCGCACTGTCGGAGAGTACAAGGGCATCCCGGTCATCTGCACCAAGGGACGCTTCGGCCCGTACCTCAAATACGGCGACAAGAACGTTTCGCTCCCGAAGAAGTCCGACCCTCTTTCCGTCTCTCTTGAGGACTGCATCTCCCTCATCGAAGAAAGCGAAAACAAGAAAGCCAACGAAATCATAGCAGAGTTCAAGGACAGCGGTATCACCATCATCAACGGCAACTACGGTCCCTACATCAAGTTCGACGGCAACAACTACAAGATTCCGTCCAAAACCGATGCCTGGAAACTCACCGAAGCCGACTGCAAGACCATAGTCGAGACCTCCGAGCCGACAGGCCGCCGGCGCGGACGCGGACGCAAGTAGGTACAAAGGCAGAAATACTGCGTGTTTGTAAGTTTTTTGCGCTATTTCATAAAAATATTGTTATATTAGTCGCCGAATTTTAACAATTAATAACGTATGATTAATTATCATATTGATGAGATAGACCAGAAGATACTGTCTTTTCTTATAAAGAACGCAAGGACGCCTTTCCTTGAAATTGCGCGCGAGTGTGGAGTATCCGGAGCAGCAATCCACCAGCGAGTTAAGAGACTCGAGAACAGCGGAATCATCACAGGGTCGAGAGTGCTCGTGAAACCCCAGGCCATCGGACTGAACATCTGCGCGTTCGTGAGCATATCCATCTCCGAGGGAAACAAGTACCCGGAGGTTGTCGAAGCTCTTGAAAATATCCAGGAAGTCGTTGAATGCCACTTTGTTACAGGAAGGTATGCGCTACTCGTGAAGCTCTATTGCTTCGACCACGACCACCTCATGCAGGTGCTTGTGAACACCATCCAGAAACTCCCCTACGTCCAATCCACCGACACAATGATTTCGCTGGATCAGCCTATTGAGAGGCAGGTGTGGGTTAATGAGTATAAGAACACTATTTTCACTTCCCGCAAGAAGTAGCGGGGCGCCTAAAAGGCGGTCTGCTGCGTTGGACGGTTTGATGAAATCCTCACCCTCTTATTGACCCCTCCCGTCCCCTCGAAGGGGAGGTGGTGCTCCGCGAGACCCTATCCCACTGGCCTGCGCTTCTGTGCGCTGCGCACGGCGCTTATGCGCCTTGGAGTCGCTGCGGTGTTCATCTTCACCATCCGCCTTGCATCCCCTTTGCCTGAGCAGTTTAGGGAGGTTTTCTCTTTCTTAATAAATCTCAATCAAGGTGCGCAAAGAAAAAGAGGAGGGCTGATATTATTCTGTAATGTTTAGAATGGATTCAGCGAGGAGGAGGTCTTCTTTTGTCGTGAGTTTGATGTTGAGGCGCTCGCCGGGAATGAAGGAGATGGGGACGCCGGAGCGTTCCACGACAGAGGCGTCGTCGGTGAAGGCGGTGTCGTAGGGCTGAGAATAGGCGGCTTTCAGAATATCAGAATGGAAAATTTGCGGAGTCTGCACAGCATAGAGAACGGAACGATCAATCTTGACATCAAGAGGTTCAAGGACTTCGTTGCCTGAAGCGTCCTTTTTTGTCGCGAGGGACCGCATCGTGTCAACGCACCGGACGACAGGGATGAGGGCAGGGACAGTTTCGGCAGCGTCGAACATTCTGACTATCAGAGACTCTGACACAAAGGGGCGCACGCCGTCATGGACTGCAACGATGGCTCCGTCAGGAACTTTTTCAAGGGCATTCTTCACAGAATGGAAACGGGTCATCCCTCCGCGGACAATGCTCTGCGGAACAACCATTCCGGAGCCGAGACAATAGTCTTTCCAGAAATCAATGTAGTCCGGGTTCATAACCGTCACCACACGGATGTCCGGGCAGGCCGATACAAAACGCTCGATTGTCCTGTGGAGCACCGCCCGTCCGCCGATTTTCAGGAACTGCTTCGGGAGATCGCCGCCCATACGCAGCCCCCGTCCCCCAGCGACGACTATAAGATATTTCTTCATTTTGTTTGTATTTTCGGTTCATTTATTCCTTTGTGTTCACCAATGAGAAAATATATTCGCAAATATGAGTTTTTTTGCCTAATTTTACAAGATTTTTAGAATCAGCCACGAACGTGGAACTTTTGAAATTTTGAAACAAGGGAAAATAAGTAAGATATGGCATTCTCATTCTTGACTCAGGAACTCGCGATTGACCTCGGAACGGCGAACACCGTCATATTCCAGAACGACAAGATTGTTCTGGACGAACCGAGCATAGTGGCAATCGACATCGTGACCGGGAAACCCATTGCACTGGGACAGAAGGCGAAAACGATGCAGGGAAAGGAAAACCCGAAAATCAAGACGGTAAGGCCGCTGAAGGACGGAGTAATTGCGGACTTCGACGCTGCCGAGATGATGATCAGGGGATTCATCAAACAGATAAACAGCACGCGCAAGTCGCTCTTCCAGCCGAACATCAAGATGGTCGTCGGCATTCCTTCAGGAAGTACAGAGGTGGAGAAAAGGGCCGTGCGCGACTCTTCGGAGCATGCCGGAGGAAGGGATCTCTATTTGATTTACGAACCTATGGCCGCAGCGGTCGGAATCGGTCTTGACGTACAGGCTGCACGCGGCAACATGATTGTCGATATCGGAGGCGGAACGACCGAGATTGCGGTGATTTCGCTCGGAGGCATCGTGGTGCAGGACAGCATCAAGGTGGCAGGAGACGTGCTCACCGGAGACATCATGCAGTTCATGCGCCAACAGCACAACATCAAGGTCGGCGAAGGGACGGCGGAGCAGATCAAGATTCGCGTCGGTTCCGTACTCACCAAACTTGAGGAGGAACCGGAGCCAATGAAGGTGAACGGACCGAACCTGATGACAGCGCACCCAGTTGAGGCGACTGTGACCTACCAGGAAATAGCGACCTGCCTTGACAAGTCCATCGCAAGAATCGAGACCGGCATTCTGCATGTTCTCGAACAGACTCCTCCGGAGCTTTACTCCGACATCGTCGAGGGAGGAATCTACCTCTCTGGAGGCGGCGCACTTCTCCGCGGACTTGCAAAGCGCCTCTCCGACAAGGTTAACATACAGTTCCACGTGGCTGAAGACCCGCTCAGGGCAGTTGCCAGAGGTACATGCATCGCGCTCAAGCACACCGACGACTTCTCGTTCCTCATGAGATAGCAAAAGGACGGAATGCAGAAGCGCAGCCCCATATCAGCAATAGTGACTGCAGTCGTTTTTCTTGCGCTGGAGACGGCTGCGATTGCCGTTCTGCATTACAACAACGAGCTCCAGAGAAACTGGATTTCAGGAGCGGGACACAGCGCGATGGCCGCGCTTTGGGGAGGAGGAGAAAAAGTGCGGAATTACTTCGGTCTCTCCGCAAAAAACGACTCGCTTGCGGCCGAAAACGCAAGGCTTTTTCAGCGCGTACGCGTGCTTGAGGACAGGCTTGAGGCCGCTGAACTGCTCACCGGAGGAAAAGAGTTCCATGGCGCGGGCGAGAAGTATAGGTTCACGCCGGCAACCATCATCAAGTTAAGCGACAACCGCCAGCACAACTACCTCATACTCGACAAAGGCGTCTCCGATGGGGTGGGGGTCGGTGATGGTATCATCACGGCGAAAGGCGTGGTGGGCATCGTGGAAAACGTGAGCGAGCACTACTGCTACGGCATCAGTTTCCGAAACTACAACATGAACGTCAGCGCACGGCTCGGAAAGGAAGGTCCGGTGGGCCCGCTGAAATGGAACGGCTACAGAAACGCGATCCTTGAGGAAATCCCGCACCACCTTGTGACGGAACTCGGAGACACGGTCTACACGAGCGGTTTCTCCGCGATATTTCCGAAAGACATCCCCGTCGGTGTCACCGTGGATTCGCGTCTGAAGGACGGAGCCACCTACAATCTTGAAGTCAAGCTCTTCGAGAACTTCAGCAGTCTGAAATATGTGACAATCGTCAGCCTGATGGATGACGGGGAAATAGAGAAACTGGAAAAGGAGGGGATGTGATATGGTGAGAACTGACACAAAATTCGTCGCGACCTGGATTTTTCTGGTTCTGGTTCAGATTGTCATCTGTGACTGTATGTTTCTCGGCCCTCTCGTGACCGTAACGCTGCTTCCCGTGCTGGTGATATTTCTACCCCTGTACGCAAGGACAGAAACGACAATGCTCATTGCGTTCGTTGCAGGGTTTGCCGTCGACTGGCTCTCAGACGGTGTGCTCGGACTGAACATGGCTTCGCTCGTGCCAGTGGCGCTTCTTCAAAAACCACTCGTGCGGCTCTTCATCGGAGAGGATACCGTAGTCAGGACGGAAGCTCTCTCGGCAAAGAAAAGCGGAACAACAAGATTGTTCGCGCTCTCGGCCATCGCCACGGCTATTTTTCTGCTGCTCTATGTCGCGCTTGACGGTGCCGGAGAAAGGACTTTCGGATTCTGCGCACTGCGTTTCGCCTGCTCACTTGCGGCAAGCCTTCCTCTCATAGCGATAGTGCAACACATCTTCTCCATCAGAAACACGCGGGATTAGGCTTATGGTTCTTGATCGGAAAAATAAGCTGTTGATAGGACTGGGGGCTGCAGCGCTTGTACTCATAGTCCGGCTTTTCGTCATCCAGATCATCGACGACCGCTACAAAATTGACTCATCGAACAACTCGATGGTATATTCCACCATCTACCCGACGCGAGGCATCATCCACGACCGCAGCGACCGGATTCTCGTCGGCAACAAAGTGGTCTACGACCTGCTTGTCACTCCAAGAGAGGTCACGGCATTCGACACACTTGCGTTCTGTAAGGTATTGGAACTCGACACGTTGTTCGTCCGCGAAAAGATGGCGGAGTATAGGAAGTTCAGAACCAGGATAGGCTGGCAGACGCTGACGTTCCTTAAGCAGATTCCGCCGGAAAGATATATGAAGTTCGCCGAAGTTGAGTTCAAGTTTCCGGGATTCCGCGGACAGGCCAGAAGTGTCAGGGAATATCCCTACAATGCCGGAGGCAACCTGCTCGGCTATGTTTCCGAGGTAGATGCAAATTTTCTGAAAAAGCATCCTGACGAGTACCGCAGCGGAGACTATGCCGGAAAGACCGGAATCGAGGCTGCAATGGAAAAGGAGCTCCGGGGCGAAAAGGGCTACAACATCTACCTGCGCAACTCAAGCAACCGCATCGAATCCCGGTTCCGTGATGGAGAAATGGACCGCGAGGCCGTGCCTGGAAAAGACATAACAACCACAATTGACGCCGAACTCCAGCACTACGGGCAGATGCTGATGGACAAGAAAGTGGGTTCGCTTGTGGCGATTGAACCGTCTACAGGAGAGATACTTACAATGGTGTCAAGTCCGGGAATCGACGTGGATATGCTGGCCGACATCGGCAACCACTACTCCGAAATCCTCAACAACCCATACAAGCCGATGTTCAACCGCGCTGTGCAGGCTCCCTATCCGCCGGGGTCGGTGTTCAAACTCGTGAACGCGCTGATAGGGCTTCAGGAAGGGGTCGTCACGCCGGGAACTCTGCATCCGTGCAGCATGGGCTACCATTTCGGCAGGAATAAGCTCGGATGCCACGCCCACAAGTCTCCTCTGAACCTTGAGGAGTCGATTATGATGTCCTGCAACGCCTACTACTGCTATGTCCTCCGCGATATTCTCGACAACAAAAAATACGCGAATGTCGCAGAGGGATTAGACGCTTGGAACAGCTATGTAAAAAGCTTCGGGTTCGGCCAAAAACTCGGAAGCGATTTTCCGTCCGAACTCGGAGGTTTCGTGCCGGACTCGAAATACTACGACAAGCGCTACCACAAGGGAGGATGGAAGTCCCTGACAGTCATATCACTTTCCATCGGGCAGGGTGAACTCGGCTGCACTCCGCTGCACTTGGCGAACCTCTGTGCGACAGTGGCAAATCGGGGATATTACTACATTCCGCACATCATCAAGGACTCTGAAAGCTACAGGATTGACGACAAATACCGCAAACGCCACTACACGAAAGTCGACACAGTGCATTTTCCGAAAGTCATTAACGGAATGTACCGTGCGGTGAACAGCGGATATGGTTCAGGCGGTACGGCAAGCGTGGCTGCGGTGCCGGGGCTTGACATCTGCGGAAAGACAGGAACAGCGCAGAACCCACGCGGAGACGACAATTCGGTCTTCATCTGCTTCGCCCCAAAAGACAATCCGAAGATTGCTGTGGCAGCGTATGTGGAGAACGGCGGATTCGGAGCAACTTGGGCGGCGCCGATTGCCTCGCTCCTGGTGGAGAAATACCTCAACGGGGACATTTCGGACGCACGTAAGCCGCTGGAGCAGAGGGTGCTCAACGGGGATTTGATGCACAAAGTAAAAAAAGACAAATAAGATTATGGGACTATACGACACAAGGACAAACCGTCGCAGTTTTGCCAAGACCATCGACTGGTGGCTTCTGGGCTGCTATCTTGTGCTCGTTCTCATCGGCATACTCAACATCTACGCTTCTGTCCATTCGGTTGACGGAGGAAACATCTTCGACCCGTCGCTCCGGAGCGGGAAACAGTTCATCTGGCTGCTGATTTCGCTCGGAGTTGGAGCACTTGTGCTGTTCGTGATTCCGCCGAGAATATATGAAGGCTTTTCACTGCCGCTATATATTATTATGATGCTGTTGCTCGTTGCGGTGATATTCCTAAGCCGCGATGTCAAGGGCTCACATTCGTGGTTCACTCTCGGACCAATCAGTTTCCAGCCGGCGGAGCTGTCGAAGACCACCACATCACTGATGCTTGCGACACTTATGAGTCAGGTGGACTACCGCATCAATAAAACAAAGGACTTTCTGCTGACGGCAGTCATCATACTCGTGCCGATGCTTACAATTGTCGCCCAGAAAGAGACCGGGTCTGCACTTGTCTACTGCGGATTCATATTTATGCTCTACCGCGAAGGCCTTTCAGGCTGGTTCATCGTCACCGCGGCTATGGCGATACTCGTGTTTATTCTCACACTCACCGTCAGCCCCTACGCCGCAATGCTCGCCCTCACAGTTGTAGTCACGGCTTATGTATGCCTGAGTAACGGGAAGATTAAACCATTGCTGCTCATAGGCATTCCAGTCACTGTCCTATATGCCTTCATTCCTGCAATCCTCGGAAAAATCGCCGAAGCCATCGACAATCCGGAATCATTCTTTATGAAAATAAAACCGGAATATATCCTTTTCCTCACCATCGTCGTCGCGCTCCCGTTTGTTCTGCGTTCGGCATTCCGCAACCGGCACCTCTACACATACGTCGCCGTCGCAGCCCTTGCCGTCGGAATCGGATTCACCTATTCGGTGGACTTCATATTCGACAATATACTCCAGGAACACCAGCGCAGCCGAATAGAAGTGCTTCTCGGAATGAAAGACGACCCCGCAGGTGTGGGTTACAACGTGAACCAGTCGATGATTGCCATAGGTTCGGGAGGATTTGCCGGAAAAGGCTACCTCCAGGGCACACAGACCACATTCGGATTTGTCCCGGAGCAAAGTACGGACTTCATATTCTGTACAATCGGCGAAGAATGGGGATTTCTCGGCTCTGCTGCGGTGATTCTGATTTACGCATTCCTCATCTGCCGCATCATCATCGATTCCGAACACAGCCGCGAGGCGTTCACACGAATCTACGGATATTGTTTCGCATCGTGCATATTCATGCATCTGTTCATCAACATAGGGATGACGATAGGTCTCATGCCTGTCATCGGAATCCCGCTTCCGTTCATAAGCTACGGAGGCTCGTCACTGCTGTCATTCTCGCTGATGTTCTTCATCTTCATGGCTTTGGACAAGAATGAAAGAAAATATTTTTAGACTTTGGAATATGAAAAAGCTAATCGCACTGATTCTGTTTTTCCTCATCGGGGGGGGGCATATTTTCCGTGTCAGCGCAGATTATCGGGTCTAAGATTGACTGGGATAACGACATACGCGCAATAAGGCTGAACGACATACCCCACTTCCGCTACAAATATGACGACTATCTTCAGTTCTCTCCTGCCGCTGCGATGATTGTCATTCGTGCCTGCGGCGTAGAGGGACGCACAAGGACATGGGCGGAACTGTTGAGCGCAGACGCATTCTCGGCAGGAATAATGGCAGCTACCGTCAATG
>ULTX01090268.1_pt1 | contig 15437 bp, 10 predicted proteins | sample 1958041 | NCBI WGS metagenome assembly ULTX01 (sample SAMEA4835747, study PRJEB28245) | human gut metagenome | biome: gut microbiome; material: fecal sample | place: Denmark | collected 2008
ATTGGCAACCCCACGCTCCAAGACTGAAACTCCCAGGCAGTTCTGTACTTGGTTTCCACGAATCAAAGCAATAATTTTCAAGTCGAATTCCTGCTCCAGATTCAATTCGTTGATATGATACCCCACCAGTTTTTCCGGCAGATTGAACTTGAAAACGAAATGTTCTTCATCGATTTGGAAAGGCTCTACCTCCGAATTCAATTCCAACAACTGTACCAACATACGTGCCGCATCCTTTTCAGGAGTCAAAATGCGATCAAGAGAAAAAGCTTCGAGTACTGTCTTGTGTACATCATCCACGGCGCGGGCATAAATATGCTTCACCTGATATTTACGGAGTAGAGAAACTACCCGTATAGAGGCTCCAAAATTTTCGCCGATAGCTACAATCACCACATCGACGGTTTTTAACGGAAGCACTTGCAGCGCCATTTCATCCGTTGCATCTATCACAAAAGAGACTGCCATCTTATCTTTCAAGCGGTCTACATGCAGCTCGTTTTGGTCTACTCCCACCACCTCATGCCCCAGCGCAGTAAGTTCTTCGGCAAGTACACCGCCATAATTTCCTAAACCAATAATCAGATATTTCATAATCAGTTGATAATTATATTGTCACTTGGATATTTATAATTCCGTTTCTTTTCCTGCTTCACCAGTCCGGCTATCAACGTAAAAGTACCTACACGACCTATGAACATCAACAGGATATCAATAACCTTCCCAGCATTACTCAATGTAGGGCTCAAGTCCAGACTAGAGCCTACGGTACTCAACGCCGAAAAGCATTCAAAGGTAACCGCCATAATTGAAGCCTGAGGCTCGCAGATACTCATGACAAAAATACCAATGAACACGATAAGCAGATAAGAAATGAGTGCCGCATGAGAACGGCGGATAGAATCCATAGATAATTCACGCTTCAGTATCACCGTATGTTCCGACCCGCGGATAACTGCCCACAAATTGATTAGTATCACTGCAAAGACATTGATTTTCAATCCACCGGCTGTAGACTGCGTACCACCACCAATCATCATCAGCACCAACATCAGCAGTAAAGTCTGCTTGGAAAGAGTTGTCAATCCCACACTGGCAAAACCGGCAGTACGCGGACAAGACGAATTGAAGAAAGCGTGTACCCATTTATCGACAACAGGCATTCCGGCAAAAGCATGATTCCATTCGAATACGGCAATGACAACCGTCCCTATCACCAACAGCAAAACTGTCATAATGAGTACAATTTTGGTATTCAGGTTATACAAATGCACCTTCTTGGCAAAATGACGTGAAGGACGCAGAATTTTCCACCTCAGATAACCGACATGATAGGACAAGGTTTCATAAAAATTTACCAAAATAGGGAAACCGATACCTCCTAAGGCAATCAGCAACCCTAAGATAATATACAGCAAATTATGGTTCTGCATCACCATCGGATTCCCCATACCTCCGGGGAGTGTGGAAAATCCGGCATTACAGAATGCGGAAACAGAATGAAATGCCGAAAAATACAGTTCCTCACGTAAAGACATATCCAATGTACCGTGGATATTCCACCAGATAAGTAACATTCCAACCCCCTCAATGACCAATGTAAAACCTAAAATGTACAATAAAGTTGAAAGTAGCGAATTCAAGGAATTAGAACTAATCATATCACCCACCACCAACTGATTGTAGAGGGAGGTATTCCCCATAAAAAACATGGCGAAGAAACTGGTTAAGGTCATCACTCCTAACCCACCAATCTGAATCAACAGAATAATAATTATCTGACCTTCCAGCGTAAAGGTACTGGGTACATCTACCGTAACCAATCCCGTCACACAAGTAGCACTTGTAGCCGTAAACAAAGCATCAATCCAGGCAATACCGTGATAAGTTGCCCGAGGCAACATCAATAAACCGGCTCCAATCAGAATAAAGAAAAAGAAACTGGAAGCCAGAATCAATGATGGATTGGTACGACGCCCTAACAGACGGACCAGGCTACTAGACAACTGAGATAATGATAACAGCAGCAAGATGCCGTTCCGATAATAAGAACTGTGAAGAACTGTCCATACCCATTCTACCCCTCCGCCATGCTCTGGCCGATGAAAAATAACAGGAACCAATGTCAGATACAGCAGAATATCCAATATCCAAGTCCAGGCGGTAAACTTATAGGAAGCACCATCCTCACGGAAAATAATCTGTACAGTCGTACATATCAGCATGACAACCCATACGGCACGGTAGATAACTTCCACCCCTGACCGTTCTTCCGGCGAAATCATGAATCCATATTCATACACAACAGTCAGAATGAATGCGAACGCACTTATATAAGTAATTCCCATCATCCACGCCACCAGCTGATGTACTTTCGGCAAAAAATGTTTCTGACGATAAAGAAACAATCTGTCCCAATAGTCCATAAAATCTTTACATTAAAAAAACATTCAAATTTATCAAAAAATCATACGCTATATTGCTTTCTTGAAATAAACTTTCTGAATAGAGGCGGCATTCCCTATGCCAACTTCTATATAGCACTAAACAAAATTTACGAAAATTAGTTGGCAGGTATCATTTAATTAGTTACTTTTGGCAAAAATCTTAAATTTGTAAGCAGATATGAACAATAAACAGAAAAGATTCATCCTTCCCGAGGATGAGATTCCTAAATACTGGTACAATATCCAGGCTGACATGAAAAACAAACCGCTTCCGCCGTTAAATCCGGCTACACGCCAGCCGCTGAAGCCCGAAGACCTCTATCCTATCTTTGCAAAAGAACTCTGCCATCAGGAACTGGACCAGACCAATACATGGATAGAAATACCGGAAGATGTACGTGAAATGTACAAATACTACCGAAGCACCCCTTTGGTACGTGCTTATGGACTGGAAAAAGCTTTGGGAACCCCGGCACACATCTATTTCAAAAACGAAAGTGTCAGCCCTATCGGTTCACACAAGTTGAATTCAGCCTTGGCACAAGCCTATTACTGTAAACAGGAAGGAGTTACTAACATCACGACTGAGACCGGTGCCGGACAATGGGGAGCAGCCTTGTCATACGCAGCCAAGGTATTCGGTCTGGAAGCCGCTGTCTATCAGGTAAAGATCAGTTATGAGCAGAAACCTTACCGCCGTAGTATCATGCAAACATTCGGTGCACAGGTTACAGCATCACCATCCATGTCTACTCGTGCCGGTAAAGATATCCTGACCAAATATCCTAACCACCAAGGTTCATTGGGTACAGCCATCTCGGAAGCCATCGAACTGGCACGCACAACCCCAAACTGTAAATATACCCTAGGATCAGTATTGAGTCATGTCACCTTACATCAGACCATCATTGGCCTAGAAGCCGAAAAACAAATGGAAATGGCTGGAGAATATCCTGACATGATTATCGGCTGCTTTGGAGGAGGTTCCAACTTCGGCGGCATCAGCTTTCCGTTCATGAGACATACTATTCTGGAAGGAAAACAGACACGATATATTGCTGCAGAACCGGCTTCCTGCCCGAAACTGACCCGCGGTAAATTCGAATACGACTTCGGCGATGAAGCTGGATATACTCCATTGCTTCCGATGTTTACATTAGGACATAATTTCAGGCCAGCCAATATCCATGCCGGTGGTCTGCGTTACCACGGTGCAGGTGTCATCGTTTCACAACTGTTGAAAGACAAACTGATGGAAGCAGTAGATATTCCACAGTTGGAAACATTCGAAGCAGGTATCCTGTTTGCAAAATCAGAAGGTATCATCCCTGCTCCAGAATCCTGCCATGCAATTGCTGCTACTATTCGTGAAGCCAAAAAATGCATCGAAACAGGTGAAGAAAAAGTTATCTTGTTCAATCTGTCCGGACACGGTCTGATTGACATGACTGCGTACGACCAATATTTGTCAGGCAATTTGAACAATTATACATTAAGTGACGAAGAAATCAACCATAATCTGGAAGATGTTCCTCAGGTAAATATAGACTAACCTCTACAGGAATATCACGTCCTATTTATAAAAAGGCTGCTTCTGTGAAAATGATTTCTCCGGAAGCAGCCTTTTCATTGTCAACAATCCACAAATACATAAACGAGTAACAACCATGGAACAATTGGAACAAATTACCGCAAGCATCAGTAATTTCTTATGGGGCTGGCCAATGATTATTCTTCTACTGGGAACACATCTGTTTCTGACTATCCGCCTACGCTTTCCTCAACGAAAAATTCTTACAGCCATCCGGCTTTCTATTCAAAAGGACAACGAATCAGAAGGAGATGTCAGCCAATTCGGAGCACTGACTACCTCTTTAGCAGCCACAATTGGCACAGGAAACATAATCGGTGTAGCCACTGCTGTAGCTTTCGGAGGCCCCGGTGCCGTCTTTTGGTGTTGGCTGACTGGTGTATTCGGTATCGCTACCAAATATACCGAGGGACTATTGGCTATCAAATACCGTATCAAGACCTCATCCGGAGAAATGTTAGGAGGACCAATGTATGCGTTGGAACGAGGACTCAAACAGAAATGGTTGGGAATTTTATTCTGCATTTTTACAGCACTGGCAGCTTTCGGAATCGGAAACACCGTACAGGCTAATTCCATTTCACTATTGATGAATGAAACCTATGGCATCAATGTACATATAACAGGAACTGTCATAGCTATACTGACGGCCTTGGTTATTTTTTTTGGAGTAAAAGGCATTGCCCGTGTATGCATGGCTTTGGTACCACTTATGGCACTATTCTACATTGCCGGCTGTATCTATATTCTGTTCGCAAACCGTGCATTTCTAGGAGAATCTTTCCAATTAATTATAAGCTCTGCTTTCACCCCCCACGCAGCTGGAGGCGGTTTCCTAGGAACCACAGTAATGATGGCAGCCCGTTATGGAATAGCACGCGGATTATTCTCAAACGAATCCGGATTAGGTTCTGCCCCTATCGTAGCTGCAGCAGCCCAGACACGCAATCCAGTCCGTCAAGCCTTAGTATCGTCTACAGGTACTTTTTGGGACACAGTTGTCATTTGTGCATTAACCGGGCTGGTACTTGTCAGCAGTGTACTGGCTTTCCCTGATATCGATTACACACAAGGAGGAACCCTTACCAAAGCGGCATTCGGAAAGATTCCTTATATCGGTACCACTATTCTGGCTGTAGGCATCCTTACTTTTGCCTTTTCTACCATTTTAGGATGGACTTACTATTCGGGCAAAGCCATCGAATATCTAGGAGGCAAAAAATGGGTAAAGCCTTACCGTATCATTTGGATTATCTGTGTTTATCTTGGTTCCATCATGAACCTGCAGGTTGTATGGAACATTGCAGACAGCGTAAATGCATTAATGGCTATTCCGAATCTGATTTCACTGCTATTCTTATCTGGAGTAGCGGTAAAAGAAACTCAAAAGTATCTTTGGGAAGACAGACTTCACGAAACAAGTAAAGAAGAAATTCCTCTTCATAACGAGTAAAAACTCCTGCTTTAAAACCCGGAAATGCCTAAAAACACACTTTTTCGACATTTTTCTGCGATTTTTTTTGTAAAACACTTGCAGATTCAAAAATAATGCGTACCTTTGCACCCGTGATTGAGAAACACCTCAACACAATCAAAGGATGGCCCGTTCGTCTATCGGTTAGGACGCAAGATTTTCATTCTGGAAAGGGGGGTTCGATTCCCCCACGGGCTACCGGAAAAGATTCGATAAGTCGAATCAATTAAGGATGGCCCGTTCGTCTATCGGTTAGGACGCAAGATTTTCATTCTGGAAAGGGGGGTTCGATTCCCCCACGGGCTACTTAAAATACAAATTACTTCCTATTATTTTTCTCCCTTATTCATTTTCATCATTTATTTTCTAATTATCAGATTCAAGATTCTTTTATTAATCTGATAAGAATGTAAATTGTACACATTATTGTTACTGCCAAAATGAGGCTATTAAAGGAAAAAAGAGAAGTATTCATATCAACAATAATCTAAATAAACTGCTATTAGAACAAAAGAATGTACTTTTTACTGCAAAAAGCTTAATCTTTTTTGATTATATTAACAGAAATCATTCTCATTATTTCTTAAACAAATATTCTATCTATCCTGAATTCTCAAATACTCGTTTTACGATAGCTCCATACAGCCCATGCCCCAAAAACAACCATAAAACCAGATAATTTAACCAACTGTCCCCAAAGATCTGTCAATCCGCTCCCTTTCAGATAAACCATACGCATTACTTCAATAAAATAAGTCAATGGATTAAATTTTGAAATCCATTGTGCCCATTCGGGCATACTTCGGATGGGCGTAAAAAGTCCACTTAACAAGACAAAAGCAATGATAAAGAAAAACTCTACAAACATAGCCTGCTGCATTGTAGAAGAATAATTGGAAATAATCAATCCGAATCCGGATATTACAATCACATAAATACAGGAAAAGAAATAGATTACTAGCAAACTGCCCGCCGGAACAATGTCATACAACAAGACAGCCAATATAAAACAAATACTCAGCACAACCAGTCCGACCACCCAATATGGAATCAGTTTAGCCAAAATAAAGACAAACTTATTCAGAGGAGTAACATTCAGCTGTTCTATTGTTCCCGCCTCTTTTTCACCTACAATATTCAATGAAGGCAAAAAACCACACATCAAAGTCAATAGCATAACCATCAATGCAGGTACCATAAATCTCTTATAGTCCAGATGTGGATTATATAAATTGAGTAAAGACACCTGTATAGGAACGTTAGCCGAATAAATTCCCCCCACATAATCATTAAGTACTGACGACAGATACGAAGTACCAATTCCTCCCTTTGTGCCATTGATAGAATTGGCAGAAACCTGTAACTGTACCGGCAATCCCGTTATCAGATTCTTTTCAAAATTTACAGGTATCTCTAATATAATGTCTGCTTTACCTGACTCCACTTCCTGCAAAGCCTGTCCATATCCAGAAACATAATTCACCAAATTGAAATAATCAGTAGAAGCCACTTTTTCTGCTAACCGGCGGGATGTCATAGAATGGTCATAATCTACCATGCAGACATTATTATACTTAATTTCCAAATTAGCAGCCCATGGCATCAGAATCATCATCAGACATGGAAATATCACGATAAGGCGCGGAATGATACTATTACGTCTCATCTGCTTGAATTCTTTTTCTATCAGATATCTCAGCACCATATTTTCTTTTTTATTCCAAACGATTCTTGAACTTCTTCAGACTCAAGGCCAACAATGCGACAGCCATTACAAAGAGTATAGCCGCTTCTTTCCAAACAGCCACAAATCCCAATCCCTCAATCATGACTTTCTTTACAGCCAAAATATACCATTTAGCCGGAATAACACAAGAAATTCCCTGCAAGATTACAGGCATACTTTCAGTAGGGAAAATCATACCAGACAACAACATGACCGGCATCATCAACACCATTCCCGAAATCAACATAGCAGCTACCTGATTATCAACCAGACAGGAAACAAAAAGTCCTAAAGACAAAGCCACAACAATCAGCAGAAAACTTAAGAATGCCAACAACCAAAGACTTCCGACTACCGGTACATGCAACACATAAACAGACAATAACAGAATTGTAGTCAGATTTACTGCTGATAGTATCAGATAGGGAACTGCTTTCGCCAGAATAATAAATACAGAACGAATAGGAGAAACCAACAACACTTCCATGGTTCCAGTTTCTTTTTCACGAACAATAGAGACGGATGTCATCATGGCACAAACAAGCATCAGAATCAGCCCCATTACTCCTGGGACAAAATTATAGGCACTTTTCATCTGTGGATTAAAAAGCAAATGTGTCTGTATGTCTACAGACGAATGATACCCCTCCTGACGGATAGCCGTTCCAAGCACTCCCTGTGCATAATTGGCGGTTAAGGTGGCTGTATTCGGATCGGTAGCGTCTACTACCAGTTGAACACCTCCATCTCCCGTATGATACACTCCCCGTTCAAAATCCGGACGGAACTGAATTACCAAGTCAACTTTATTACGCTGAAATACAGCTGCAATTTCATGGGGATGATGCAAGTAACATACTATCTCAAAATAAGGATTTTCATCCAAACGTTCCACAATTCGTCTAGTAGTCTGGTCAGGATTCGGATCAAGCACTGCCACACGACTGGTCTTCAGCTCTGTAGAAATGGCAAAGCCAAACAAAATAATCTGTAACACAGGCATACCTAACAGCATCAGCATAGTACGTCTGTCACGGAAGATGTGATAAAATTCCTTTTTTACAAAAGCCCAAAACTGTTTCATTCTAATCTGGTTTACGGGTAGCCTCACGAGCCAACCGATGAAAAACACCATCCATATCTTTCTCTCCCAAAGTACGCTTCAACTCATCCGGTGTTCCTAAAACCCGGATACATCCATCCACCATAATAGAAACCCGTCCGCAAAATTCGGCTTCATCCATGTAATGCGTTGTAACAAACACCGTAATGCCACGGTCGGCAGCCTGATAAATCAACTCCCAAAACTGACGACGAGTCTTTGGATCTACACCACCCGTAGGTTCATCCAGAAAAACAATCTCCGGCCGATGGAAAGTAGCCACCGAAAAAGCCAACCGCTGCTTCCATCCTAACGGTAACGAACGGACCAATGTATCACGTTCTTTCTCCAGGCCTAATTCAGCCAAAACCTCCTGTGTCCGTAACCCGATTTCTTTATCGTCCATACCATAAATACCAGCAAAAAGACGGATATTCTCCCACACTTTCAAATCATCATAAAGGGAAAACTTCTGACTCATATAACCGATATGCTTTTTAATTTCCTCTTGCTGAGTATTAATATCAAAACCGGCTACAGTACCGGTACCTTCCGTAGGATAAGAAAGTCCGCAAAGCATCCGCATGGCCGTAGTCTTCCCTGCACCGTTCGCCCCTAAGAAACCAAAAATTTCGCCTTTCTTCACCTTAAAAGAAATATGATCGACTGCCGTAAAATCGCCGAAACGTTTGACAAGTCCTTCTACCTGGATAGCATATTCCTCCGCCAAATCAGCCTCGTTACGCTGCAATCCCGGCGGACAAAGAATATCCGCAAACCGTTCCAACATAGCATCCGGTGTACCAGTCCCTTTCAGCCTTCCTTCATATAAAAAAGCCATGCGGTCGCAAGAACGGATTTCATCCAGATAAGGAGTTGATACCAGAACGGTTATTCCTTCCTGTTTCAGCCGATGGAGCATCGCCCAAAACTCCTTTCTTGATACTGGATCTACACCCGTAGTCGGTTCATCCAAAAAGAGAACATCAGGTTTATGTATCAATGCACAACTCAGTGCCAGCTTCTGTTTCATTCCGCCTGAAAGTTTTCCTGCCTTTCGTTTTCTGAACGGTTCTATCTGTCGGTAAATAGGTTCCACCAACCGATAATTCTCCTCCAGACTTGTTCCGAAAAGAGTCGCGAAGAAATTCAGATTCTCTTCGACCGAAAGGTCCGGATATAACGAAAAACGCCCCGGCATATAACCGACACGATTCCGAATAGCTTTATAATCCTTCACCGCATCGAAACCATTTACCGTTATCACCCCCGTATCAGGGGTCAACAAAGTGGTCAGCAGACGGAATAACGAAGTCTTGCCGGAACCGTCAGGACCTATAATCCCGAAAATTTCTCCCGGCATTACCTCCAGACTGATATGCTCCAAGGCTTGTACCTTGCCATAACTTTTGGAGACATCCGTTATCTGTACTATCGGTCTCATAGTCCTGTCCATTTCACTTCACCATACATTCCCAATTTCAGGAATCCATCATTTCGCACTGCTATCTTTACAGCATACACCAGATTTGCACGTTCATCACGGGTCTGAATTGTTTTGGGAGTAAACTCCGCCTGCGAAGCTATCCAGATTATTCGTCCATCGTATTCTCTCCGGTTATCTTCGCCATAATCGGCATACACTTTTACCGTCTGTCCCAATTGTATCTGAGTCAATTGTTCGGCGCCCACATAGGCTCGCAGATAAACCTTGTCCATATCAGCCAGCTTGAACAAAGGTTTTCCGGGAGCCGTTATTTCTCCAGCTTCAGCATATTTAGCCAAAACCGTTCCCCGTAACGGTGCCGTAATCAGGCACTTATCCAATTGGTCCTCCACTTGCATGATTTGAAGGGATACAGCATCACTTTCATCCGATACCCCCTGATTGGCATTCTGCAATGTAGACAGTTGAGCCGCCAACTGCCTCTTCAATACTTCCAGTTGTGATTCGATATCATCTACCTGTTTCTGAGTACCAGCCTGCTGATCCAGCAAATTCATAAAACGCTTCCGTTCTTTTTCTGCTTTGGATATCTGTTCCCGAGTAGCCGCTACCTGCTTGGCAATATCCGATTTTTTCGAACCGATGGAACGGACACTAGCCTGTAACTGAAGTTTCTTCAAATACAGTTGAAGCGAATCCACCGAACCTACCATTTGCCCACTATCAAGCACATCTCCCTCTTCCACTTCAAGCGACAGAATCTTTCCAGAAGCCTCGGAAGAAACCACCACTTCGGTCGCCTCAAAAATGCCTGAAGCATCAAATGCCTGGTTATTTCCTCCACAAGAGGTAAGCACCAGACTAATCATACCTATTCCTATCCACAAAACCTTTTTCATAGCTTATCATTGGTTACACATTGCAAATCATAAAGTGCCTGTAGCAATTCTATCTCATGAAGAACTTTAGTTTGCCTCGCCTGACTCTCCGCTATTACTTCACGAAGCATTTCGGTAACCGTCAATGTACCATTCCGCATCTTTGCCTCGGCAGACCGACGGATATTTTCCCGTAAACGAATCAATTCTTCATCATTCACCATCAAATCACGCAATTTCTCCACTTGACGGTTATATTGTTCCTTTTCCATCCGGTTATTGAGCAAAAAAGTTTCCTGCTGTACATCGACATAACGACGGTTCAAATCAATCAGCTTCCGGTCGTTCTTCAAGGTATACAGATTTCCGAAATTCCATGTCAGCCGTATCCCGGCTATGTAATAGAATTCAAATCCCCCCTTCAGCAGATTCAATCCAGGATCACCGTAAGCCCCTTGGGCAAACAATCCCAGTTTCGGATAATACTGTACGGTCAATCCCTTACGCTGTACCTCCAAACAAGAGCGTTGTAAATCATACAATTTTAATTCAGGACGGAGATTCTCTCCTGTACCTACCGATGGCATTTCAGGACGGACAAAGGTCTCATCGGCCAACTGTTCTCTTCCAATAAGCCATCCTAATATGCCGGCATATGTTTTCCGGAAAGCCTTCAACTCCCGCTCATTCTGTTCAGCTCCTAACTGTTCTACTCTCACAGCGTCCAAATCAGCCTGATTGGCAACCCCTTCGTTCACACAAGCCTGTACCTGCGCTAGATTCAATTCCAACTGTTTTTTCAACAAAGTATTCTGCTCCAGTTTCGCATCACACAGCAACACACCGAAGAACAGCTCATCCACCCGGTCATTAAGCGTATACAACCCTACTTCCACTTCCTGCCGCTGTACTGCACGCTCTGCACTAGCCGTCTGTTTCCGGTTACGTAACGCACCACCGTCCCAAATCAACTGATTCACTTCCAGTACCGCCTGATATTGATCCTTTTCCATACCAAAATCAATACCTGGAATATCAATCGGAAGTTTTGTTACGTCCGACTGATAAGAAACTTTTCCCGAGAAGCTTACTTGAGGCAAATACCCTTTTGCGATATTCTTCAAGGTAAACTCCTCCGTCCGCTTAAGCAAATCCAACTGCTGGATAGACGGATAATTCTGCCGGGCCAAGTCACGACACTCCTGTAATTCGAGTTGAGCCATGCTCACCGTTGGCAAAAACACTCCCAACAAGCACCCGATAAACAACCTGATTTTCATATTTCCTATATTTTTAACCGACTCCAGATAGTTTCCAGATTCTCTTGCATGCGATTCTCTATAAACTGCTCCATCTCTTCATTCCCTAAATTCAAGATACCCTGCATTACTGGTTGACCGACAAAAGGCATAACATTCAGCGACAGAATAGAAATTACCAAATCGGCTGCCCGTACAGGTCGAACCTCTCCTTTCTGAACCGCCTCATCCAGGACATCTGCCAAATTAGTAAATACCCGACGCAATACAGGCAAAAGAATAGAAATACACATTCTACGGCGTTTCCCATCCCGAGAAATTTCACTCAACAAGAAAAAAGGCAGACGTGGATTCGCGCGTAAAAACTCAAAATGCGTACGAATCAGATTTTCCAACTGCTGCTTGAAAGAGAGTTGTGAATTGAATACAGTATCAAGCGCTCCGGCTATCAGATATACTTTCTGTCGGAATACCTGTTCGAACAAATTTTCCTTAGTACGAAAATAATAATGAAGCATAGCATGGGTCACCCCAGCCTTTTCCGCTATTTCGGTGGTTTTTGCCAAAGTAAACCCCTTCTCAAGAAACTCTTCCTCAGCCGCTTTCAGTATCAGTCTTTCGGTATTATCTTCTTTTTTCATTGTCTTCTTTTTATTAACAGCATTGTTAAACACAAATGTAAGAAAGAGTTCTTTATCTACAAAGAATTCAGAAAGAAAATTACAGACTATTTCTATTCACTCCGATACAATTAACGACAAGCCTTATGAGAATCACTGGAAAGAATAGCCAGCCATGATATTATAAAATAAGAAATCACACTACAAATCAAACATTTAGCTTACAAGAATCACATCTACTGTTTAGTTATAAAACAGGACAGAAAAAATTGATTTAAAACATCCAGACGTTTCAACTAAAACAAACGGACATTTTAATGAAGATGAACGTTTATTTTAATTGAAACATCCGTTTGTTTTTTCTTCCTTCTTTTCCAGACTGAAATCAAGATAAACAACCTCTATAAATTCTACCGGAAATAGCATCTTACAGAATCACATTTAAAGAAAACAAACACTGTAACACCCAATAATACCTTAAAGCATCAAGTAACTATGATTCCACCCATATAAATTCTGTATGCCGATATATCGACAAAGAACTATACGGAAGAGTCTATTTTCAGATAAAAAAATATTAGATTGTTTCAAGAATGTTCATTAATTTTGTTCTATCCATAAAAATTTAACAAATCAATATGGAAATGATAACTTTTATCCAGTAATTGTATAAAATCTTAATTTCCAATAACCCTATTTATAAATACCAGAAAACACATCAAAAAACATCAAATACAATGAATCACAAACTTTATTCACATCTGCTGAAAGGAATGACTGCCGTCATGACACTGCTCCCCTTCAGCTGTTCTGAGCAGACTACGCAAAACACAGTACGCTCAGACTATTACACACGAGGCATCGGACAATATCCGGGAAATCCCCAGGAAGACTTTTCGCCCGAGTTGCAACCAAACAATACCTACCGGAACATTGCACTGCTTCGCGCTGCCTATCAATCTTCCAGCTATGATTACAACTTGACCGCACAACTTGTCACCGACGGTATCATCAGCACCCAACTTCCTCCATACCTGATTTTATCTACCCCCGACGGTGAAAAGCCACGCAGAGAACGTGAATGGATGATTGACGAAGGCCCCTATTCACGGAATACAGCTGTAGGCGAAGACACTTACTTCCAGTTCACACTACAGAACTATAGTAAAAAAACCGACAAAATTCATCTGCGAGGTTCCGTCACCTATCAGGCAGATAAAGCCAGAAAAGGCTATGAACTGATATGTTTGGGTTCCAACAACGGAACAGACTGGCAGGAATTAGGAAAAATTACCGGAAACGGGCTTCCCGGCAAAGCCTCCCGCTTCACCATGCACTCCGACCCGAACAAACAGAGCGAAAAAGGAGACCTTCCGGTACGACTGCTGGACGAAGACATCACACTTACCCAATCTGGCGACTACAACCATTATAAAATAGCGTTGAAGATGCCGGGAGCAGCCTATTGGAACCTGACAGACCTGAATTTCTACCTTCAGAACGAACCGGTCGAACTGAAACCGTCTCAATTCTTCAACAGCACCTGGATGAGTGCTACCGGTCAGGAAGAATGGATTTATGTGGATTTAGGAAGTGTATCCACCTTCGACAAAGTCATCCTGCACTGGATAAGCAGGGCCAAACAGGGGAAAATACAGATTTCGGACGATGCGAAGAGTTGGAAAGACATTGCATCTCTGCCCGAAGAAGGGAATACAACAGACGAAATAGCAGTGAAAGGAAAAGCACGCTATGTACGCGTGCTGATGGAACAGCCGGAAAAGAACGGCCACTATCTGCTCAGCGAAATCGAAGTCATGGGTAAAGGCGGACTGACTCCTACCCCGGCAGCCCAACCTGCCCCGGATGGAAACAGCCTCACACTCTCAGGAGGGAACTGGAAACTGCAACGAGCCTCGGAAGTAAAACATTCCGGCGAAGAGATTGCCACCGCCGACTTCCAACCGGAAGGATGGATTACCGCTACAGTACCCGGTACTATATTGAGCAGCTACAAGAATATCGGTGCCATTCCCGACCCGAATTATGCCGATAACCAGCTGAATATCTCTGAATCGTTCTTCAACTCCAACTTCTGGTACCGGAATGAATTTACCCTACCCGATAACTTCAAGAACGAAAAGGTATTTCTGGACTTCGACGGTATCAATTGGAAAGCCCACGTATATCTGAACGGGAAAAAGGCCGGCGATATCGAGGGAGCCTTCATCCGCGGAAATATGGATGTAACATCTTTCCTGAAACCAGGAAAGAATATACTTGCTGTAGAAATCATCAAGAACAGCCACATCGGAGCCATCAAGGAAAAGAATAAACAGAGTACCGATTTCAATGGCGGTATCTTGGGAGCTGATAACCCGACTTTCCATGCAACTATCGGTTGGGATTGGATTCCAACTGTACGAGGCAGAAACATCGGTATCTGGAACGACGTGAAGCTGGTAACCACCGGAACTGTAACCGTAAGCGACCCGCTGATAGAAAGCGTACTTCCTTTACCCGATACAACTTCCGTACAACTGACAGCCAGAGCTTTTGTCAAGAACCACGACAACAAAGACATTAAAGGAGTTCTGCAAGGAAGTATCGGAGACATTCGTTTCGAACGGGAAGTGTCATTGAAAGCAGGAGAGGAACAGGAAGTAATTTTCAATGCTTCTGAATATCCACAGCTAGTCATGCAGCACCCACACCTGTGGTGGCCGAAAGGATACGGTGAACCGTATCTATATGACGCAAACTTCACCTTCAAGACAGGAGATAAAACATCCGACCAGATAAACTACAAAGCCGGTATCCGGCAGATGACCTACAATGAAGACCACCAGATACTGAACATGTACATTAACGGCAGACGTTTCATCGGACGAGG
>ULTX01005391.1_pt1 | contig 15419 bp, 22 predicted proteins | sample 1958041 | NCBI WGS metagenome assembly ULTX01 (sample SAMEA4835747, study PRJEB28245) | human gut metagenome | biome: gut microbiome; material: fecal sample | place: Denmark | collected 2008
CCTTTCAGGGTAAAGAATTGCACCCCCATTGCTGGGAGTGCATGTATTGTGCTTTGCTTTAGTAATCACATTCTGGATCATATTCGATAGGTGACCACTGTTCGGAAATTGGTTTACCATTCGTCAGCATTTCATATATCTGCTGCGATGTTGCTTCATGAGGAGAATAATAGCTTTCTTTTCTGTCCTTGCTCTCATAGCAAAGAGCAACTCCGGGTTCTTCGCAGTAAAACTCACCGCCGTAAGCCTTCACATAGTTCTCTGAAGCCTTCTGTAATTTAACATCATCTTCAAATTCAAAAAAAGTCATTTTATCACTCCGTTCAGAAGTTTTTCAAATTCATTCAAAGCATTAGGAAAATACTTTTTCATGAGTTCATATTTTTCAGCATCAAACTGTGCTTCGTACATATGAGCAAACGCTTCTTTTTCTACTGCACCGTTTTTAGTCCAATACAAATCCTTATGTCTATATCTGCCGACGCACTGGTTGCCAGAAATACCTCCGAATAAGTCTGAAACAGAATGCTGCTTATGCCCTGAAAGCTCTTTAGAAATCTTGTAGTATGCCGCAGGCAATTCAATGTGATTTTGCTTCATAACTGAGTTCACATAACTATCAAAGTCGCTTTTTAACAGCTTTCCAAACTCGGGGGATTTTGTCGAAGTATAGCCGTCACCTTCACACGATGTGTAGTCAATGTAATGCCCATGCTCATGAAAGAACGTAGTTCCGGAGCCTTTGGGATTAATCTGATCCTTGGCAAAATTCATCTTGATTTTCTGTGTAACAGGAGAGAAATGTGCGGTCTTATCATAAGAACTATCTGCAACGGAATCGTGCTTAACGTACCTGGTAAAGGCTCTTTTTGCGTCAGCCGTTCCACCAGAGAACTTATTTTCCAACACAGTCTGGTACTCTTTTGACATACCATTCTGAGGTGAAATAATATTCTTGAAGTCAGAAGTTTCCGTTTTCTCTATTATATCATGACTTGTTTCTTCTGTCAAGCGAATCTGCGCCTTCTCAAACTCCCTCTGCCGTCTGGTAACCGCCCCGGTCTTGCCCGCAAGCCTGCGGTCATAGCCGGCGACGTAAGTCCGCTCATACTGCGTATAGCTGTCCGCAGCCTTGCAGAAATCCTCGTAGATATCTTTCTGCCGCCGGAGCTTAATGCTCGCAGCGGTGAAGCTCTCCTCGTCCCCAGCAGCGTCGGCGACAATGCAGCGGTCTTTCTGCTTTCGCATGGCGCGCTCCATCTTCCTCATCTGCTGGGAAGCCTCATATGCGGTATACTTCCGCCCCTCATAGGTGAACGGCGGCTGGTCTATGTTCTGGAGTTCCTCCTCGGTGTAGACCGGCTCGGATACGCCGAGGATTATGGGGAACACATCATGGCGGCAGTTCGGCTCGCTGATAAGCGGCTTGATTATCCGCTCATACTGCTCCTGCGTGTACTGCCGCCCCTGGTATATTGCATGGGACGGTCTGGAGCCGGAGTGCGCCGACATCTCCCAGCCGTCCGCGCCCAGCTCCTCACCGTTCTCCTCGGATATCCGGTGCGTGACATGCGCCACGCTGGTAAGCAGCGCCCGGCGTGCTGCGACCTCGATACGGTCAGAGCGACCGCTCTCATAATCTATCGTGCGCACGCCGCTTGCTGCAAGCTTATTGCACGCCTGCCGGATTGCGGTCATGTAGTCTGTTGCGCCGGTCGCGACTTTCATGTGCGCTGAATCCATTTCCCGGCGGTACATGTCCGTCATGGAAAGGTAATACACGCGCCCGAGGAAGTCATGATCGGCGAAGCCCATGGTATTTGTGAGGTTCTCGCACTTCCCGGCGGTTTCCTTGATCTGCGCAGATATCAGCTTCTGCAGCTGCGTGTTTTCTTCCAGAGGAATCGCCGCTCCCTTGTCAGCCCCGAGCATTTTGCGGTCGAACTCGTCGGACTGCGCCGCAGCTTCCCGAATAAGCCTGTTGACCTCCGCTGCGGAACTACCGTTTATCTCAGCAATTTTCGCGGCTATCTCATCGGTTGACAGTCCCAGGCTCCGCGCACGGTAAAGCTGGTATTCAGCCGTGTCGGTTATCTGCGTGCCCTTTGCAATGCGCCGGGCTATGTCCCGGAGGATAAATTCGGAAAGCTGTTCGTACAGATCTGTGAGATCCTGCGGCAGGTTCTGGAGCTGTTCGGGTGTGAGCATTTACTCACCCCCGAACAATTCAGTCATGGGCGGCATCATTTCTAAAGCCTTTTCATTCGGGACACCAAAGTACCAAGAAATCAGCAATTCCGGCTTGAGTATTCCAGACTGAACCATCTGGAAACGACGATAATATTCAGTGCCAGTATCCTCAAACACGGAATCGCCGAACTCTATCGCACACTCGCCGTCCTCGCAGTCAACGCCGTAAAATCTTGCCAGCGTGACGATTATCTGACTGAGCGACTGGAGCACCGGGCGGAGCTGCCGCTGAATCTGGCAGACCGTGTTGTATGTAGTTCTGTCCTCGGAAAGCACCTGCGTTGCCGTAACAAGACCTTTTTGCGTATCGAACGAGAACGTCCCGGAGCTGACGCCTATCTGCGTTTCGTAGAACCGCAGCTCCTTGTTTATCTTGGCGCTGTGCTCGGTCTCGCGGATCTGCGGAGCGTAAGCCATTATCTGCTGCTCCACCGTGGATTCGCCATCACCCTTGAAGCCAACAAAATAATCGTCCGGAATGCCCTCGTTCCCGCGGAGCACGGTGCTGTCCGCAAAGACTTTCGCAGACATCTTCCTGAATTCCGCGCAGTACTCGGAATGCGCTGCGTCTATCTCATGCAGCGTGCCGAGGGAATTCGCGAAAATTCCTATCGGCAGTTCGCTGTCGAGGTCGATGTTGTTTGCGTATGGCGTGCGGAAAGTCGCTATCATCGGAATGTCCGAGGGAATGCGCCCCTCCGGAAGAAGCACAGCCCACTTCGGTATCTCGGAAAGCTCTACCGTGCGTTTTGTGCCGTAAAGATACGCCGTGTTCCTGACGGTATGCACGCCGTTCTGGAATATGTGATGTTCCCGGCGCTCGTAGATTCTGCCTCGGTACCGGATACGTTCATAGAAAATGCCCTCGGTGACATGCCCGTTCTCGTCCAGAGCCATCGGCAGGAAGTCCCGGCTTGTCCCGAAGTCAAAGAACATTTCTCCGGACTGCACGAAATACGGCTTTATCACCGTGAAGCCGCCCACAAGAGTCAGCTGCACTATCCGGTCGAGGTTAGGAAGAAGATTCTTCTGAACGTGCTTGTTCAGTTCCTCGTCCGCGATCTCGAACTTTATCTCACCGGTGACGAGCTGCGCCAGATACGCGGTAGACATGTACGCCGTCGGCAGCGGCTTGAAATTCTTGTGGGTCTGCGCAAACGGAAGCTGTCCCTGAAACGCGTCCCACCAGAGGGAAGTCGCGGAGCGCATGGTCGGACTTACCGCCGAATCTGTAATATTAAAGTCGTCCACAGTCGCTCCTCCTTTCCCTTTAAATAAGCCTTTAAGCGTGTTTAAAACACCCATGTTATCTCCTTATCAATCTCGGAATGTACCTCTCAAAGCTGTACTCGAACGCGTCCAGCGTATCTATATCCGAGGTGCCGTTATCCAGACGAATATCCTCGCCGACCACCTTGTCATCGTATACCGCGCCCTGGAACGCTTCCCGCAGCGTTTCGCAGTCTGACGTCAGGAAGAATCGTTCTCCACCCATGAGCATAGTTGTCGCGCGGATACGGTCGATTATCGGGCGCTTTCGTGCGTTTTTTACCGTCAGGTCAAGCGGGTCAATGTATTCCCGCAGACCGGCGATAAGCGTCTGCTCGGCGCTGTCGGCGTAGATATCTTCGATTTTGCCGTAGTCCCGGAGGATCCCCTCGCAGAACTCGTATATACGCTTGTAAATCTGCTGCGGGGTCAGCCCGGTCGCAGGGACGCGCTCGCTCCGCAGGGCGATAAGCTTCCCGTAATCTGAGGTCATGCCCGTGGCGACCATTGCATGAGCCGAGCCGTTGCCGCCCCAGTCCACGCCGACATTGATGGTGTCCAGCCGGGGGAGCGGATCCGGCGCTGCGAACGCCGGGATATTATCCGAGAATACACGGTAAATTGCACCGGCAGCGACTACCCACTTTCCGAGAATGAAACGGTCGTAGAACACGCCGGTGTACTCTTTCTTCAGGCTGGCGACGTAATCCAGCGGAAGCGTGGTATTATCGTCAATGCTGAAAAAGATGTTCAGCAGGTCGTCTACAAGAGCCTCGTTATCGAGGTACTTTTTCTTGAGCCAGTGGGTCGGAGTGTCCGGGTTTGTGGTCGCGAACAGCTTCGCACCAGGCGCAGACAGACGTGACAGCAGCATGACGAAGAAATCCTCCGGGAACAGCGTCAGCTCGTCGCAGTAAGCGCCGCCCAGGGTGATACCTCTGATTTTATTCTCTGAACGCGCGTCGTTCGCGCCCTCGAGCATTATCTTTCTGCCAAAAAGAACGCCCTCCTTTGCGGAGAGCGAAAATGTGAAGTTCTTTTCGCCGATAAGCTCCTGAAGAGGGAGCAGGCAGTTGCGCTTTAGGGTCTGGAGAGATTTCGCGGTCATCATATACAGATATTCCCGCGGACGGGTAGCCACCCACAGCGCCCAGAGAATCAGCGAGATCCAGGTCTTGCCGGAACGCACCGAGCCCTGGAGCACGGTCAGGCGCGGAAGCTTGTTCTGCCTGAACAGCCGCATGAGGTCGTTCTGCTTTTTCGTGAATGCTATCTTACCCATTTTTCAGCGCCTCCAGGATATCCGCAAGAGCGCCGTCCGCATTGCCCGAACCGCCGCCGTTCCTGCTGTAATCCTCGCCCTTTTTATTAATAAGGTAGAACTCGATAGCCGTCTGCGACGGAGGAATGTGCCGTTCCCGTGTTTCAGTGGTCTTGACGCCGTTCACATATTTAATAGTGTGTTCGGTGACGGTGTACCCGGTCGCCGCACGCAGGAGCGCCTGTTCAACCTCGGCGGTCAGCAGCTCGCTGTTCTGTGTCAGCAGCTCATTCAGTCCGCCGCACCGGGATTTTATTTCGGCGATCTTCTTTGCGCGTTTGGCTTCGTTATTTGTGGATAAGTAAGCCTCCACAAGCTGCTGCACTGCGGAGGTCTGGTCTGTACTGTTTTTTTCGCGTTCTGCGATGGCAGCACCGAGGGCTGCTATGCTCTTTTTCTTCTTGCTCATGCTGTCACCTTTCTTTCATACGTTTAATCGCGCTTAAATTGTGTTTAAATTTGCGTTTTGCTCTTCGGTGGGAAAACTACCCTCTGAAATTTCAACAGGGCTTACAGACGATTTTTCGGGGCATGCTTCGCCCTGTCCGTCCGGAACCATGTTCCGCAGATCTCAGAGGATATATTTCGCCGTTCCGGAGCTTATCGACGGAACCGCTGGCTGACTTTCGATATCGCAGCCGAGGGTTATCTCGTAGTGCCTGCCGTAGATCGTGACGTCCGCCGTGGCACGTTTGCCACGTTTGTTGTATCTGATTATCCTGTGTTCAAAGCGCCGCAGGAAGCCGTCCGTGATGTGCAGCGCACCTTCGGAAACGTAGCCGCGGCTCATTCCCAGCGCATGACCATCGTTGCAGAGGAAGCGTATGTATTCTTCCTCGGTGGGGCTGAGCTGCGAGCGGCTGAGTATCCGCAGCGTACCATAGCAGGCTTTGACTGCCTGCCAGGCGTCCGGCGTCAGCTCCTCGTCCAGGAACACATATCCGCTGAACAGGAATATTTCCCGGCGCACCCATCTTCCGAAGTGACGTTCCATCACCAGGCGCCGGGGCGCATACGCCCGGATATTCTTCTCGGCAAGCTGCCGGACTACCGACATCTCCTTGCCGGAGTTGCAATATATAACGTACATTATTCCTCCTGCGACTTGCTGTTTATGAACTGCACCATAGCCTTGTACAGCTCCGGGTTCTCCTTTGCCATGGCGTCGAAGATATCTTCCTTGAAGCTTTCGAACGCCACGTTTTTGAGGTTTGCCGTCCTGATATCCGTGGAGTTTTTCAGACTTACCGCCCTGATCAGCGCCGTTGCCTTTTCGATAAGCTTCAGCGGGTCGGCTTCCTTAAGCGCGATCTCGTCCATCTGCTGGACTGCCTGGAGCACCTTGTGGGATATCAGCCGGGCAATGCCCTCGGTGGTGTCAAGCTGCGGGAACTTCTGCATTTCCTCGGTAAGCGCCCTCATATTCTCGCTTGCAAGGCGTATTTCCTGCACGCTGGCGTTCAGCCCCTGGGCGTACCTGCAGACCGCCGCTTCGGAAAGCGTGACGTTCGCCGTTTCTCGGACGAAGTCGCAGACATCGCGGTAGGTGTAATCCCCGAGGATCATCTGCTCAACGGCTTCCTTGATGTCCGACGGCAGCTTGTCTATCTTGCTGTGCTTACGTTTCATGGGCTCACCGCCTTATGCAGGGGTCAGAAATCTTGCCATTGAGGAACGCTATGCCCTTGGCGGTCAGCTTGGCTTCCAGGCTGTGCAGCTCGGCGTCAGCCAGGTCAAGAACCTCGTTGTGGAACTCCACGTCACGGAGCTTTATGTATCCACCCTCGTTCAGGTAGTTCACGCAGTCTGCTATCTCCGGAGCGCTCACGTCGACCTCCAGACCGTATTCCAGCTCACGTATGCGGACGTATTTTGTCCGTAGCGTATTTATAGCCCGAAGCACCCGGGAATTGTTGTCGCAGAATTTCTCGCGGTGTACTCTTTCCATATCCATCTATAATCACCCTTTTTTTAAATCGTCTATCTTATTTTCGAGTCGGCTCATGGTGCGTATAAAATCCGCATTACGCACGGTATTTTCCTTGAGAAAATCAATGTTGCTTTCGATTTTCTCAATGGATTTTTTCAGCTCGTTAAGCTCGGATTTACTGGCGTATTTCTCGTCGGCGCTTTCAAGCTTGTCCTTGAGCTCCTCGACATCGGAGCGGCTTGCGCGGCTGCCAAGCTTGTTTTTAAGCTCCTCAACCTCCGAACAGCTTGCACGGCTGTCCAGCTTGTCAAAACTGCGTTTCAGGAAGAACGTTATCGCACCCATTCCGGCGGTAAGTATCATGTTATAAATAGTGTCGAAGTCCACGGTTTCACTCCCTTTTGATGTAAATATTTATCCACCCACATTATACTATAAAAATAATTTTCTGTAAAAAGTGAAATTGCACAGCGAAACCATAAAAAAACGGCTCACCGCTTTTGCGATGAGCCAGAATTCATTTGGAAAGCCGTCTTACTTCGGAAACCGGAAGCTCCAATTCCCGTGCTATCTGTTCCGGAGTGTCGCCGTTCTGCCGCCTTTCCCGGATATATGTTGCGATTTCCGGTGCCGACACCAGCGACCGCGCTTTCGGTATCCAGATCTGAGTTCCCCCGAACGTATCCACCAGAGCCTGGTAGTTCTCCAGCCCGATGATGTCCGCCACCTCCTGCTGATCTGCATTAAGGTGGCTCTTCTTTACCAGCATTGCAAGTCCCATTTTTACTGCTCCTTTTCAGTTTGTTCTGCTCCGAGCGGAGTATCCGCTTCAGCAGCTCGATTATCTTCGATCCCTCCACCCTGGTGACACGGTGGAAGATATCTCCGTTCGGGCAGATATCCCTGCCGGTCACTTTGGAAATAACTCCCCGTAGTCGTTCACGTGGTTTGCTCTCTGATGGGGAAATATCCGCTATACGGTACATCAGCTTAAAGCACAAGCTTTTCTGCTCTTCGGTGACGAGTTCCGGTTTCGGCGCGACCTGCGAGCGGTATTCCTCCAGGTGTTTGATGATGAAATCCGCCTGCTGCTCAGTCAGCTCTGAGATGTGGTCTTTCAGGGAAAACTGCTTTATCCACAGGTGGAGATTATCGTCGTTCCCGGCGCTTCGGTCGAGAAGTCCGGCGGCAGCGCCGAGGGCATATATCCGCCGGATCTGTTCCTTGGTTGCCATCAGGTCACCGCGATTTTGGTGGAGCTGTCTACCGCAACGCCGAGATCTATGCAGCGGAGCAGCCGTGCGTCGTCCGCGCCGGACATCTCCGCAATGCGCCGGAACGTCTGCCAGACTACTGCTTCTGCATACAGGTAAGCGTAATCGCTTGCGTCCTGCTCCGAAAATCCACCGATCTTCACGAGGTTGTCCCGGTCAGTTTCGAACTTCGCGCCTTTGAGCTTCTTCGCCAACGCCGCCTTTGCCTTGTCGTCGCAGGGAAGCTGCGCGATTATCTCCTCCGGTGTGGATTTGGTGTAATTCCCGGTATACATGCCGATGAGCATGCGCTCTATGTCCTTGCTCTTCGGCTTGACTTCGGTCTTGACGGCTTCCTCAAAGATATCCGGGAACATCGCTCCCAGCGTTTCTTTAAGGTAATTCGGATACACTATTGTCAGCGCCTGCGCTTCGGTGTAGGTAACTGCCGCCTGGGAATCCGGGTCGGAATATGTCGTGGACTTGAACTTGGTATCCAGAACATCATCTCCGCCGCGCTCAAGGAAGTACGCTTCAAGCTGCTTTTTACGGTCTGTCAGCCTGGCTATATCCGCCTTGATCTGGCTGAGCTCCCGGACTTTTTCAACGATATCACTCATTTGCCGTTACCTCCTGATACAGCTTTGTAGCGCACAGGGGACAACAGTAGATGTCGCCAAACTGCTTCACCTTTTCAGAACCTCCGCAGAAGCGGCAGGTGTTCACATGCCGGGAAATAATAAGCTTGCCGTCTCCGGAAGCGGTAAGGTCTACCGCAGTCTCGGCGTGGAAGTCGAGGTGCGCCGCCATATCTTTCGGTATGGTCAGCCCACGGGATTTGGTAAGTACCTTGTATTTCTTGTCCATTTAAATCCTCCTTTAACGATATTTAATTACTTGTTCCAAGGCTTCTTTCCGCCGTAATACAGCAGCGCCGCCCTGTCCTGCACTTCCTCCGGCTTGCTCCGCAGCAGTTCATCGTGCTTCCGGTCGGAAAGCTCCCTCTGGGCGTAGGTGCAGAAGAACGTGCACCGGCATTTCTGTTCGCATACCAGCTCCATGAGCAGATTACAGCGGTCTTTGCCGTGGTTGTAGTTGACGCATTCGGTTTTAGTCATTGTCGTCACCTCCTAACAGCGCCTGCATGTCCTCAAATCCCTGCCATGCTCCGGCTTTCCTGCGGGAATTCCCCCGGAACTCGATGGGGAAGCACCGCTCCAGGATACGATCGTATATCCGGGCGTACCGCAGATCTGACGGGTGCTTCAGCTCCTCCAGCGTGAGATTTGTGGTGTATATCACCGGAAGTCCTACTCTGTAGCGGCTGTCCACGATGTTGTAGATCTGCTCCAGGGCGTAATCCGTGGAACGCTCGGCTCCGAGGTCGTCCAGGATAAGCAGGTCTATCGCTGCCATACGGCTGCACAGTTCGTCCGCGCCGCCGTCGATGAGCTTTACCAGGGACGTCATAACGACCGGTATTCCCTGCGCCAGCAGCTCGTTTGCGACGCACGCTGCCGTGTATGTTTTCCCGGTGCCGACGCCGCCGAACAGCAGCAGTCCGCGGTTATCCCGGCGCATCTGCGCGAATTTCTCGGCATACCTGTGGCACTTTGCAATGCTGCTGGCGTTATCCTCGGACTTGTCAGCGCCCGAAAATTTCACCGCTGCCAGGGTGGAGTCCATAAGCGACAGCCTCCGGAGTTCCGTGGAGCGCATAGCTGCCAGCGTTGCGGCAGTCTGCTTTTTCTCGTCCTCGATCTTCCGGAGCCTGCACTCGCAGGGAACCGGCACGATGATCTCTTCGCCGCTGACTTCAATGCGGCTGCGCTTCTTTCCACCGCATTTTCCGCAGCGGAGCAGTCCGTCCTCGTCCGTGTAGTCGCCCTCTACCGGCGGGTCGTTCTGCGCATGTATCGCCGCAAGGGACTTCACAAATTCCGCTCCGTTAATCCTGTCCATAGTCGTCAAACGGATTGCCGGACATCGGCGCTGCCGGAACCGGAGCCGGAGCGCTGTCCGAATACTGCCCCTCAGCTACTTTGACGAGATTGCCCGGCTGCATTATCCAGTCAAAGCTTGCCCGCCACTTGCGGTCATTCCGTCCCCGGAGGAACGAGCTCTGGGCGGCGGTGCGGAATACCTGTTCCAGATCGTAGCCGTCTTTCTGGGCTTTAGCTATCGCCCTGCGGCGCTTATCTGTCAGCCTGGTTGCCGGAGGAAGCCCGGTGCAGATACTGTTAAAGCAGTCCAGAACCGCCTTGTAGTCATGCGCTGGCGGGTTCTTCAGCTCCTTCAAAAACGCCTGGAGTTCCTTCCACTGGGAAGCGGTCAGTTCGATGTCCACCGAACGGTCGTTCTCATAGTCGTAAATCTTGAATTTCATGCAATCACTCTCCTTTCTGCCAGTGTAACTGGCGTTATCCCTGCTCTGCGTTTACGCGGGCTTGCAACCGTTTCCGTTGCCGGAAGCCGCATTAGAGTCGTCAAAGCTCGGTTGCGCGGCGTCCGTGCCGCGCTTTTGGCTTTGACTGCACAGCGTCCTGCTGTGTGGGGGACAAAGCCCCCGAAAAAATTATTCGACCAATTCTATAGACTGGTTGTTCTTTATAAGATGAGCCTTAAGTCTGGAAAAGCTGCCCCAGTACGGAAGATATACGGAGTACTTCGTTCTTTGTAATATTTCTTCCCGGACAGATTTTCGCATCTTTTTGACTTTAGCTTTCTCAGAGCTTTTCAGCAACGATTTCTTGGACTCGTAGTAGAAACGGCGGCGTATCTCGCAGTCATTCATCGACCATTCGGCTCTGATAAATCCGTTGACGTACACAACAAAGCCATACTTCATTTTGTCTACCAGCCCGGCAACGATGACAACCTTGTAGCCGTCAATTTCGAGTTCAGCTCTGCCGAAAGGCGGAACAAGTTTCTTTTCAACTTCTTTCCACTGTTCGTCAGTCATGCCCATCACCCACTTCCAGGAACCTCTGTATCTCCGACTGCCGTTCTGCTCGTCCAATCGCCAGTCCTTTGCGAATACCATCATTGTATGAGCGGCACTGCACCAGCTTCCGGCAGCTTCTCCGCCCGAACAGGTACCCGGAAACCGCGACGGCTGCCAGGGCAACCAGCAGGAATATCACTGCCAGCGCCCGGCAGGGCAGAAGCCCCAGCGAAAGCGCATTCGCAAGCGCCATGACTACCACGCCACAGAAAAATGCAAGCCCGTATTCGTATCTCATCTGAAAAGCTCCTTTCTTATCACCTTAATATTTCCGCTGTACTTGTGCTCCAGAATAAGCTCGTCCGGGGTGTCCTTGCAGACGAGCCAGTTGTCGGGATTAAGCCACAGGGAAGCTATATACTCCCTCTGGCGGCGTGTGGGATTCTTTCCGTGCTTCATGACCGCACCACCTTTTCCGCGCCCTTGAGGTCAAGGTGCATCATCTTAGCCATGCGGACGATTCCGGAGAAATCGTAGCTACCGGAGTCAAAGGCGTTCCCGAACAGCCGGACTGCTCCGCGTATCCCTTCGGCGGTCTGCGCTACCTTGTAGAGCAGCGTCAGTTCCTGCTCCTTGCCCTCCAGCACCGGGAACAGCATTTTGATGTCCTCCGGCTGTACATCTCCGGTGCTTATCTGCTGCCGCTGCCATGCACGGTTGGCGACCTGGCGGTACTGCTCCCGTGATTTGCCCTCGATTTTCTCCCGTATCCCCTGATTTCCGACCAGTACAACGCCGAGGGTCTGGCGGCGCTCCGCGAAGAAATCCGCGAACGAACGCAGCGTTTCAATGCTGCCGTAAGTGAGAAGCTGCGCTTCGTCCACTGCAACGACCATTCCGTCATGAAGCTTCGCGGCAATGCTCATCCACAGGTCGTCCCGGGACTGAGTGACCGGCACGCCCAGGCTCAGAGCCAGCAGCTTGAGCACCGCCTTTGTGCTCTTGGTGCAGGGATTTATCGTTATCATCACGCTGTCGTGCGGGTGATCCTCTATGTACTTATGGAGCGCTTTAGTCTTTCCGACCCCCGCGTCCCCGGTCACGAACGCGAACCCGCCCTTGAGTTGAGTGTTCCGCACCGTCTTGTACACCAGCGTAGAAATCGAGGTCGGCGCGTATTCGACCTCGCTGTAGGTCTCGGAAGCCGCTTCCTTGTTCTCAAAGTAAGCGTAAATCTTTTCAAACTGGTTATCCCAGTTCCCGGCGTAGTACCCCTTGCGTATCTGCGACAGCGCCGAGCCGGTTATCCCTATGCGTTCGCAGAGTTTTGCTTCGGATATCCCAAGTTCCGCGGCGGTTGCCGCTATCTTTTCAAGGGCTTCCCGCTGCTTCGGCGTAAGCTCCCTTATCACTTTCTGTTCTGCCATGATGTCAGTCCTTTCTGCGGCTCGCCGCCGCTGCGTTTAACTTATCCAGAATATCAATGTTGACGGAGATCTCGCTGATATTCCCAAGCGCCGGGGATTTCTCCAGCTTCTCTTCGGAAAATACCGGAACGAATTTCGCAGGCTTTTTGAATACCATGTCCTTGCTGCCCTCAACGGAATTCTTGACCATAGCGGCGAAGATGTCGATACGCTTGTCGGCGTCCACGCTTTCGAGGATTCCGCGACCGTATTCCCGGACGAGCTTCTTGCTCTCGGCGATCTGCTTTTCAGCAGTAGCGATATCTTCCCGGTGGTGGGTAAAGTAGTCAACGAGGAGATCGTCGTCCAGAGGTACTTGTCCGTTGCCATATCATACACGCGCACGCTGCGGAGGTCTGCCGGGTCGTAGCGCACATACACCTTTTCGCCGATGTGGAGAACGGTGTCCGCGCCGCGATACCACAGCTTTTCTCCGGCGAAGTTGATGTACACGCCGTTGCGGTTGACCGCCTGCGGTTTGCTTACGCGCTTCAGCAGCATTGAGAGGTTCGCTTCGTCCGCTGTTCGGAATACGGTGTCCTGTATGCTGCTGTTCCAGACCTCAAACCGCCTCATGCCCTTATAGCGGCGTTCCTTGCCGCCGTAGGGTGCGGCGTTAAAGCAGCCGTCGATGTAGGAGTCCAGCGCTATCCGTATCTGTTCTTCCTCTGGGATTATTCCGTGTTTTAGCTTGTACTTTAGGCTTTCCGGGCGTTCCAGAATCGTGCCCCCGCAGAACGTGGGAATGCAGCGGGAAAACTGGTTCTTGAAAGTGCAGAATGTACGCTCGATGGGCTTTGCCTTGGCGTTCCGGACGATAGCGTTGTGCATTTCAATGCCGAGGAACTGCAAGATGTTCGGCGGCAGAGGATCCTTGTTCCAGTCTTTCCGGCGGCGGTGTCCGCGTCCACCGATATCCGATACAAGGAACTCGGAACCGTTGTCGAAGTAGACTGCTTTCGGAACTCCGCACCTCAGTATTCCATGCCGCAGCGCTAAAAGCGTGCTGTCGCCGGAGGGCGCGTATGTGAGATTCCAGCCCATCATTGCGCCGGACTTGGCGTCCAGGAACGCTGTGAGATACAGGCGGCGAACCTTGCCGTCCTTTCCTGCGGTGAAGAAATCGAAAGTGTGGTTATCCGCTATCCAGACATCGTTTGCGTGGAGATTGTCGTAAAGTCGCTCAACATACGGCAGGCACTTGTCAGAGAATGCCTTGTCGCCATTTCGGAAATACATTCGCACCGCATACGGTATATCTTCGGCGCGGCGGCGGAACGTGCGCTCCGACGGCATATCCGGCAAACTTTCCGGGTAATGCTCCTGCACCCAGTCCCGGGTAAATTTGTAGCAGCTCGTTATAGGCAGGCACTGCTGGTCGAGATAGAACCGGCTGAACGCGTTCAGCATGAATTCTGGAACGGTGGTCGTTCCCTTGTTGCTGCCGCCCCGCTTGTCGATAAGCCCGGAGATGTCCGAGTTCCGGTAGGCTTTGAGCCTGCGGTAAAGAATATCCGTGCTTATATCCAGGTCAGGGTATTTCAGCCGAGCCGCCTGAACGTACATCTCGTCTATCTCGCCCTTGCTGTACTGCTCGTAGCTGTCCCGGATAGTGAGCCAGTCCTTGATTATTCCTGTCCAGAGATACAGCTCGCTGCGCTGCTTATCTGTTAGGTCGTCCAGCGTAAGGCGTGTGCTTTCAGTCTTTAAAGGCGCTTTAATCGCTTTTTTAACCGGCTCTAAACCAAGCGAGCGGCGCTGCTGATTTTCCCATTTCAGCTGTAAGTCCTGCGGCAGTGCTGTCAGCGGGATTATGTATTCGGTGCGGTTGTTCGCGGCGTTATCCTTTGTTTCGCCCATAAGCTTTAAGATCGATTTTAAGAGCCAGAACAAGGGCTTTTTTAAAGTCGGTAGGCAGACAGTTAATAAAAAACATAGAACAATGGGACATATGGTTTATTTCGGTAATCGTAAATCTTCGGTTTATGTGCGTTTTTATGATAAGGCAATACCGCACAAAGCTCACAAATTAGGAACTAAGCACGATTAGTAAACAAACCGGTTGCATAGTAAAATAAAAAATGGGATAATAAAAGTATGAATAAGCAGATAAGTTTATCGAGCCTGGAGGACGAACTGTCACAGGTACGGACGAAGAAAAAAGAATTTCTGGAGCAGATAGAGCGAATAGTTCCATGGAACGAATGGACAGCAATGATAAAGCAGTGCTATTACAAAGGAGAGCGCGGGAATAAGCCATATGATCTGGAATTAATGCTGAGACTCTACCTGATACAGAATCTGTATAATTTGGCTGACGAAGCAACAGTTGCGGAAGTAACGGACAGCAGAGCGTTTTCTGATTTCTGTGGCGTGGAATCAAGCAATCAGATATCGGACGGAGATACGCTGGGAAGATTCAGAAATCTGTTGGAAAAAAACGAGCTGCAGGAAAAGCTTTTTTCACAGGTGGTAGAGCAGCTCACAGCAAAAGGACTGATTCTGAAAAAGGGAACGATAGTAGATTCAACGATAATAGCAGCGCCGACCTCCACGAAAAACAAGGAACGCAAACGTGACTCTGACGCACATCAGACGCGCAAGGGGAACATGTGGAATTTTGGCTATAAAGCGCATATCGGAGTTGATAAGGACAGTGGGCTTACGCATACTGTTAAAGCCACTCCGGCGAATGTTCACGATGTAACGATGATGTCTGAACTCCTTACCGGAGAGGAAGAAATCGTTTATGGCGACAGCGGTTATCTTGGCGCAGAAAAGCGTGAGGAAGCGATTGTAAAGAATCGTTCCGGAAAAATGAAAAATATAAATTGAACCGTCGTCCATCGCAGAGCAAGGACAATTCCGTCAGACCGAAGGCACAAATCAAACGTCGGGAAAGGGAGAAATCATCAGTCAGGGCAAAGGTTGAACACGTTTTTGGGGTAGTCAAAGGACTGCTCAGGTACCGAAAAACCCGGTACAA
>ULTX01061934.1_pt1 | contig 15417 bp, 7 predicted proteins | sample 1958041 | NCBI WGS metagenome assembly ULTX01 (sample SAMEA4835747, study PRJEB28245) | human gut metagenome | biome: gut microbiome; material: fecal sample | place: Denmark | collected 2008
GAAACTTACTCTTGAAGACGACAACGCCATCGGCGAAGTTGTAGTCGTTGGTTATGGTCAGCAGAAGAAGGCATCTGTCGTAGGTTCCATCACCCAGACTACTGGTGAGGTTTTGGAGCGTGCAGCTGGTGTCAGCGACGTTGGTTCAGCCTTGACAGGTAACCTCCCAGGTGTTGTTACAATCCAAGGCAATGGTATGCCTGGTGAGGAGGAACCTCAGATTATCATCCGTGGTTCTAGTTCATGGAACAATTCCGACCCTCTCGTTCTCGTTGATGGTATTGAACGTCCTCTGAGCAGCGTGGACATCTCTTCTGTGGAGAGCATCTCTGTACTGAAGGATGCTTCTGCTACTGCAGTCTATGGTGTGAAGGGTGCCAATGGTGTCATCTTGGTTACCACCAAGCGTGGTCAGGAAGGCAAGGCTAAGATTGACGTTGGTTTCAATGCTACGTTGAAAGCTCCTTCTAAGTTGCCTAACAAGTACGATTCTTATGATGCGTTGATGCTTCGCAACCAAGTGGTAGAGCGTGAACTGGGCATTTATCCTGAAGGTGTTTCATATCTTCGTCCTCAGTCTTTTATAGACAACTATCGTAACCAGACTACGGATGAGCAGCGTGAACGTTATGCCAATGTGGATTGGCAGGATGCACTTTTCAAAAAGTCTGCTGTGTCCTATAATGCCAACGTGAACGTGAGTGGTGGTACAAAATTCGTTAAGTACTTCGCTTCTGCTGATTTCGTGCATGAGGGTGACCTCTTCCGTGAGTATGACAATGGTCGTAATTACAACTCTGGTTATGGATACAATCGTATCAATGTTCGTAGTAACTTGGACTTTGCCATCACAAGTAGCACTACTTTGAAGGTAAATGTGGCTGGTAGCAATGGCGTAAGAAAAGCTCCTTGGAGTAACATGAGCAATAGTGAGTGGCAGATTGGTCAGCAGTGGGCTGGTGCTTATAACATCGCTCCAGATGTGTTCTTGCCACAATATTCTGACGGCACATGGGGATTCTATCCAGCTGCTTCCAATGTAAGTAACTCTGCACAGAATCTTGCTATCGGTGGTACAGCACAGGCTACAACCACTCGTATCAATACAGACTTTACCCTTGAGCAGAAATTGGATTTCATAACCAAAGGCTTGAATTTCCGTGGTACTATCTCTTGGGATAATGTTTTTGTTGAGACAGGACGAGGTATCAATGACTTGAATAATGAAGCCCAGACTAAGTATATTGATCCAGAAACAGGTCAGGTTACTTATGGTAAAGAACTTGAGGGACAGAATAAGTTTGATTGGCAGCAAGGTGTGAACTGGTCAACGGCAGGTGGTTCTGTAGATAATAACCAGACTGTTCGCAACCTCTACTATCAGTTGCAGCTCAACTGGGCTCGCAAGTTTGGACAGCATGATGTATCAGCCATGGGCTTGTTCTCACGTCAGGAGAATGCACGTGGTAGTGTGATGCCAACTTATCGTGAGGACTGGGCATTCCGTGCTACCTATAGCTATGCAGGTCGTTACAACATTGAGTATAATGGTGCCTATAACGGATCAGAAAAGTTCAGCAAGGACAATCGTTTTGCCTTCTTCAATTCTGGTGCTATCGGATGGACCATCACTGAGGAAAACTTCATGAAGTCTCTTCGTGACAATCACATCATCGATATGTTGAAGTTCCGTGCTTCCTATGGTGAGATTGGTGATGATAACATAGGTGATCCATTTGATTCTACTCGTCGCTGGTTGTATATGAGTCAGTGGGCGTATGGCGGCAAGAGTACGATGGATCTCGACCATACAGAGAGCATCTATACATGGTATCGACAGAACACTCTTGGAAATGATAATGTGAAATGGGAAACAGTTAAGAAAACCAACTTCGGTATTGATTATGGTTTCTTGGGAGGCTTGATTACTGGTTCTTTGGATTTCTTCTGTGATCGTCGTAATGACATTTTGATTTTCGGCTCCAACCGTTCTGTTCCTTCTTATTTCGGAACGACAGCACCTACTATTAATAAAGGTAAGGTTCGTACCAGTGGTTACGAGTGGGAATTGAAACTTAATAAGGTGTTTGCTAATGGCTTGCGACTCTGGGGTAATTTCAATATGACCCATGCCAAGAATAAGGTGATTTTGAAGGATGATGCCCTCTTTACTCCAAATTATCAAAAGGAGGCAGGATTTGCCATGAATCAGTATCACTCTTATATAGATAAGGGCTTTATCAATAATATTGATGATTTGATAGGTTCTCCGGCGCACGACTCCAATGACAATCACCGTTTGGTTGGTGACTATTACATTGTTGATTTCAATGGTGATGGTGTTGTTGATAGCAGGGACTCGGCTCCTGTAGGTTATAGCAGTAGTCCGCAGAACACCTATAATGCTACTGTTGGTTTCGAATGGAAGGGGTTCTCTGCTTTCGCTCAGTTCTATGGAGTAACTAATGTGACCCGTGACGTAACCTTGACAAGCTTTGGTAATATGCTTGATAATGTTTATGATACTGGTACTTGGTGGAATAAGAATCAAAGCAATGCAGAATGTATCCTCCCTCGTTGGGGTGCCACTGCTTCAAGTTACACCTATGGTACACAGTATATGTATGATGGCTCTTACATTCGTTTGAAGAATGTCGAGATTGCTTATACCTGGACCAAGGGTTGGATTAAGGCATTAGGCTTAAACTACCTCAAGGTTTACTTGAATGGTAATAACCTCTGGCTCTGGACTCGTATGCCTGATGATCGTGAGGCTAACCTCGGTGGTGGCGGTTTCCTTGGAGCATATCCTACAGTACGCCGCTTCAACTTAGGTGTTAAATTCTCATTGTAATATTAAAATGAACATTCAAATGAAAAATAAGATAAAGAATTTTTTGTTGACGGGATGCGTCTTGCTGGCTCTCGGTACTTCGCTGAGTTCTTGTCAAGACTACTTGGACAAGGAGCCAGACTCAACAGTTTCTGCAGACGATGCCTTTGTCAATTTCCGTAATTTCCAAGGTTTCGTTGAGGAAATATACAACTGTATCCCTGATAAAGAGAAATGTAACTATTGTCCTTCATGGAACTGGGGTGATGATGAAATCTTCAATCCTGAGGCTGATAATAGAATGACCCATCAGGTTGATTTAGGTAACTTCCGTGCATGGGAATCTACTGGTAACTGGCTAAAGCGTGATGGTTCTTCTACTTCCACAAATAAGTTCGACCACGGTATTTGGAACCATGCGTGGTATTGCATCAGAAAATGTAATCTCGGTTTACAGAATATCGACAAGCTTGTGACTGGAAGTGCTGATGAGAAAAAACTGATAGAGGGTCAGCTCTATTTCTTCCGTGCATGGTGGCATGAGGAATTGATGGAGTATTTTGGTGGTATGCCTTATGTGGATACTTTTCTCGCTGACAATGCCGAGCAGAGATTGCCACGCCTTTCTTATCAGGAATGCGCTGATAAAGCGGCAGCAGATTTCCGCAAGGCTGCCGATTTGTTGCCTATTAATTGGGATAAGACTACTGCAGGTGAAGCCACACGAGGTAAGAATGATCTTCGCATCAATAAGATCATGGCTCTTGGTTATCTTGGTAAAACCTATCTTTGGGCTGCTAGTCCTTTGATGAAGAATGGTGCGCAGACTGGTGCCAGCAAGAATGGCAAGACTTATGATTATGATCAGGAATATGCTAAGAAGGCAGCTGAGGCTTTTGGTGAACTGCTCTCTCTTGTGGAAACTGGTCAGACACAATATGCATTGGCAGAGTTTAAGTACTCAGACATCTACAATCATGAGAAAGCTCCTGGTGCCAATAGCTGTTTTTCTGATATATTCTATACCAAGAAGCAGAACTGGAAAATGCCTGGAACAGTTGAAGCTATCTTCCGTGGTCCATCTCCTGATTTTAATGGCTCTAACTGGAACACCTCTAAGGTCTTTGGCCCTAAGGTACAGAAAGTAGTTGCTCATGATAATGTCATTCACCAACCTACGGCCAACCTTGTAGAGGCTTATGGAATGGCTAACGGAGAACCAATCTATTTGGTTAAGAATGGTGAGTATGTACTCAATCCAAACTCTGGTTTCGACCCTAAGTATCCTTTCAAAAATCGTGATCCCCGTTTCTACCACGATATCGTCTTCGATGGTTTTAAGTATTTGAACGGAACACCTGGTCAGTATGCAGATTTACAGTATTGCCAATTATATACGGGTGGTAATATGCGCCCAATAGCAAATGCAAGCCGTACGGGTTATTTCATTCAGAAGTTGGTGCCTCATACTTGTAATGAAGTGGATAAAGATTACGACTGGGGTGCAGCTTTACACTGCTATTTGCCATATATGCGTCTTGCAGACATATACTTGATGTATGCAGAGGCTTGTGCTGCATTCGGTGGTGCTTCTGGCAAGTCTTCAAACTTTAGTAAGACCGCAGAAGATGCAATTAATACACTTCGCGACCGTTGTGGTGCTGGTCATGTTGCTGCAGAATTTGTTGCAGACAGCCATAAGTTCATGGACGAGGTTCGTCGTGAGCGTGAGGTAGAGCTTTCTTTCGAAGGATTCCGTTTTTGTGACTTGCAGCGTTGGTTGCTTCTGACAGAGGCACCATATAATCAAAAATTCTCACAGGAGTTTGACCGTGTGGAAGATGCAGACTTCTATAAGAAGAATGATGCTAGGAACGCTAAGGTTGCCAATTATCGCAGAAAGTTGATATTGACTCGTAATTTCGATGCCAAGCACTATTGGTTCCCATTGCCAATCAAGGAGACTCAGATCAGTTCAGAGTTTAAACAAAATCCAGGCTGGTAAGGTTTAAAATTATAAATTAGTAATACTAAATGAATAATGATAGTATGAATTCAAGATTCAAATCATATAATTATAAGCTTTTTGTAGCAAGTCTCGTGGCTTTGGCTCCTCTTGGTGCCAATGCCAAGACTGCACAGACAAGCGAATCCGACACAGCCAGTGCCGACAAGGAGATGGTTCAGGTGGCTTACCGAAAGGTAGCCAAGGGTGACATCTTGGGCGGTGTGTCTGTAGTCGATGTAGAGAACTTGATGAAGAAGAACTACCATACTTATAGCCTCGACAATATGCAAGGTTACGTAGGTGGTTGGAATGGCAATTCTCTCTGGGGTATGGATGCCGACAACGCTGGTTATCTCGTCTTGGTAGATGGTGTGCCTCGTGAAGCTAACAACGTTCAACCAAGTGAGATTGCACAGATTTCTTTCCTCAAGGGTGCGCAGGCTGTGGTGCTCTATGGTAGCAAGGCTGCTAAGGGTGCTGTAGTCATAACCACCAAGCGTGGTCATAATGACGGCTTGAAGGTCGAGGTGCAGGCTAATGCAGGTTTGAATGTAGCAAAGTCTTATCCTGAGTATCTTAGCAGTGCAGAGTATATGACTCTCTATAACGAGGCTCGTCGTAATGATGGTCTGTCTGAGCTTTATTCTGCTGAGGACATCTATAATCATGGAGCAGGTTTGAACCCTTATCGTTATCCTAATCTCGATTTCTATTCTTCTGACTATCTCAGAAAGATGAACAGCCGTTATGAGGCTACTGCAGAAATCAGCGGTGGTGGTAAGCGAGCTCATTTCTATAGCAATATCAACTATAATCGCCAGGGCGATTATTTCAAGTTTGGTGAGGCTAAGAATAATAATACCCAGCGCTTCAGCGTTCGTGGTAATGTGGATATAGACATTACTGATGAAATTAAGGCTTGGGTCAACTCCAGTGCAACCTTCTATGATTCTCATTCTGCAAAGGGTAATTACTGGGATGCTGCTGCTACTTGGCGTCCTAATTTTCCACAGAATGCAGCTCCTCTTATCTCCACAGATATGATAGCCCCTAATGCTAAGGCTGCTTGGGACTTGATGAGCGTTGCGAAGTTGGTAGATGGCAAATACTTCCTTGCTGGTACTCAGGCAAACTCCTCCAATGTTTTTGCTGATATCTATTCTGCAGGAAGAAGTAAATTTACTAGTCGTCAATTCCAGTTTGATACGGGTGTCAATATCAACTTGCACAAGGTGTTGAAGGGCTTGTCTTTCGAGACTCATTTCGCAGTCGACTATGCTACCTCTTATAATACTTCTTTCGATAATAGCTATGCTGTTTATATCCCAACATGGGCTAACATTGATGGCAAGGATATGATTGTCGCATTGAAGAAGGAAGGTGAGGATAAAAAGTCTGGTAACCAGAACATCAGCGGAAGTACAGATAATCAGACCATGTTTTTCTCTGGTCAGTTCAATTACAACAATACTTTCAACAAGGTTCACAATCTGTCGGCAATGTTGATAGCTTCTGGCTTCCAGCAGTCGAAGTCTGGACAGTATCATAAGAACTCTAGTGCCAATCTTGCATTCGATGCTTCTTACAATTATGCCCAGAAGTATTACGCTGATTTTGGATTAGCTGCTATCCACTCTGCCCAGTTGGCGCCAGGTCATCGTGAGGCTCTCTCACCATCACTTTCTTTGGGTTGGAGACTCAAGAATGAGTCTTTCTTGAAGAATTCCAAGGTGGTAGATGACATGATGATTAGTGTATCAGGTAGTATTATCAATGAGGATATTGATATAGCAGTTGGTGACAATCGCTACTATCTCTATCAGAGTATTTGGACTTCTGATTACGGCTATGGATGGTATGATGGAGCTAGCGATAAATACACCTATTCAAAAAGAGGTGAGAACAAAGACCTTGATTTTATCAAGCGCAAAGAGTTGTCTCTGAATTTCAAGACATCCTTGTGGCAGAAATTGGTGACATTGGATGCAAGTTTCTTCATCAATTCGATGGAGGGTTGTCTCATCTCTTCACCAACATTCTATCCATCTCATTTGAATACTGGTTATCCAGCGGCTTCGTTTATGCCTGTACTTAATTACAACAATAATCGTAGAGTTGGATTTGATTTCGCAGCCAACTTCAATAAGAAGGTAGGTGATGTGGATCTCTCACTTGGTGTGACTGGTACTTACTATACAACCAAGGCTACCAAACGAGATGAGAACAACGTAGAGCAGTATCAGAACAGACAAGGAAAGGCACTTGATGGCATTTGGGGCTACAAGAGCGCAGGTCTCTTCCAAAGCCCGGAGGAAATCAAAAATTCTCCAGACCAAAGCTATTTCGGTGGAACAGTTAAACCTGGTGACATCAAGTATGTGGATGTAAATGGTGATAATAAAATTGACCAATACGACCAAGTCTTCTTGGGTAAGGGTGGTTGGTACGGAGCACCATTCACGCTTGGTGTCAATCTTACAGCTAAGTGGAAGAACTTTACCTTCTTCGCTCTTGGTACCGGTAACTTCGGTGCTTGGGGTGTCAAGAATAATTCTTATTGGTGGGTAAAGGGCGATAGCAAATATTCTGCTGTAGTTCGTAACCGATGGACTGAGGAAACCAAAGAGACTGCAACCTATCCTCGTTTGACATCTCTTGATGGTAACAACAACTTCCAGACATCAGACTTCTGGATGTACAAGACAGATGCATTCCGCTTGGCTAAGGTCCAGATAACTTACGACTTGCCTAGTACTTTGTTCCAAAAGACATGGCTTAAGGGGTTGTCAGCATACGTAAGCGGAGCTAACTTGCTTACCATTTCAGGAGAGCGCGAAGTCTTAGAGATGAACGTTGGGTCTGCGCCTCAGACACGCTATTATAATATAGGTGTAAAGGCAACATTCTAATCATTTTAAAATGTAGAAAGAAATGAAAGTAAAAAATATATTTATATTAGCAGCAATGTCGCTTACCTTGGCTTCTTGCTCAGATCTCTTCGAGCCTGCAGAGGAAAACAACCGTGGCTTGGATGAGATTTACAATGATCCAACTTACGCTCAGGGATTATTGGGATATGGTTATGCGATGCTTCCTTACAATACCAAGAGTGTTACTGATATTGCTACAGATGACGCTGTAAGCAATGACTTGGCAAATAGCTACCTCAAGATGGCTACAGGTTCTTGGACTGCTAATAACGATCCTATGTCTAAATGGTCAAGTTGTCGTGCTAGTATCCAGTATCTCAATATCTTCCTTCAGGAGGTAGATAAGGTAAACTGGGCAAAGGACGAGAATGCCCGTAAGATGTATTGTGATAGCCGTAAAGGTGAAGCTTATGCTTTGAGAGCTCTCAACTTGTATTATCTTTTGATGAATCATGGTGGATGGACAGCCGATGGCAAACTGCTTGGCGTTCCTAATTTGACAGAACCAGAGTCTTCTACTGATGATTTCAACAAGCCACGTAATACATTCCAAGAGTGCTTGGATCAAATCTATAGCGATTTGGACGAGGCTGCCAAGCTTCTCCCTCTTGATTACAATGATTTGACTGATGATAAGGCTGTTCCTGCCAAGTATAAGGAAATCGGAGTAAAGACCGCAGGAGACTACAACCGTGTGTTTGGTACCATTATGCGTGGTCGTATCAGCGGTCGTATCGCTGAGGCTATTCGCTCACAGGTATCTTTGCTTGCAGCTAGTCCTGCTTTCTCTGAAGGTACAAACGTGGATTATGCTAAGGCTGCTGACGATGCAGCTACCGTTCTTGATCGTATCAATGGTGTGAATGGCTTGTCTCCTACAGGTCATAATTGGTTTATGCAAACCAAGGAAATCGATGCGCTTGGCTCAGGTGCTTGTCCTGCTGAAATTCTTTGGCGTGGCAGTCGTACCAATGGTAAAGATGACTGGGATCTTGGTCTGAACCAAGAGGCTGATAATTTCCCTCCGTCTCTTTACGGTAAGGGTAGAATCAACCCAACTCAGAATCTGGTCGATGCATTCCCTGCTGTAAATGGTTATCCTATTACCGATGCTCGTTCAGGATATGATAAGTTGAAACCTTACAGCAATCGTGATCGTCGTCTTGACCTTTATATCATTCATGATGGTAGTGATTATAAGGGAAAGACCATTCATACAGACATTACGACGGCTAATAACAATGATGGTTTGAATAAGATTTCCAATTCTACTCGTACAGGCTATTACATGAAAAAGCTGTTGCGTGACGATTGTAATCCTGACCCTAATGCAAAGAATGCTCAGTATCATTATCCTGTGTATATTCGCTATACTGAGATATTCCTCGATTACGCTGAGGCTGCCAACGAGGCTTGGGGACCAACGGGTAAGGGATCTCACAACTATTCAGCTTACGATATAATCAAGGCAATCCGTAAGCGTGCCGGAATTGGCGAGTCTGGGGATCCATACTTGGATGAGTGCGCTGGTAGCAAAGAGAAAATGCGTGAGTTGATTCGCAACGAGCGTCGTTTGGAACTTTGTTTTGAAAATAAGCGCTTTAGTGACCTTCGCCGTTGGAAAGCTCCTCTAAATGAGGCTGTGCGTGGTGTTGAAATCACTTCAGAGGCTGGTGTCCCATCATACAAAGACATGAAGGTTGAGGATCGCAGCTATAAAGATTACATGTATTACGGTCCTATACCACAGAGCGAAATGTTGAAGTGGAGCAACTTGCAGCAGAATAAGGGCTGGGAAGTAAAAAATAACGACTAATATTTAAAATGATGAAAACAATGAAGATAAGCAAATATTTGTCCATGGCTGCATTGGGAATCTTGGCTTTTGGCTTTAACTCTTGTGAGAATGGCAACCAAGAATTTCCTGATTATGAGGGCGGTACTACTGTATATTATCCTTATCAGTATATCGAACGTTCTGTAGTTTTAGGCAATGATGAGACTCGCGATAATACGGATGATAACAATCATGTATTGTATATCGTATCTACAATGGGTGGAGCATATGATGGAAAAAACATCACATTGAATGTAGATGTTGATAAATCATTGTGTGACAATCTGTATTTTCAGGATGGAGTCACTCCTGTAAAGCCAATGCCTGACAATTATTATACAATTCCTACCAAGACGGTTGCGTATAATGGAAAATTGCAGGGACGTCTTCAGGTTAAGTTGGAGGATGCTTTTTTTGCTGACCCAGATTGTGCAAAGAATACATATGTAATCCCAGTTCGCATCAAGGAAATGGTGGGAGCCGATTCTATTCTTTCGGGTTCTCCTGCCATTGCAGGTACAACTCCTGTTCGTACTGATGCTTCAGCTTGGTTAATTGCTCCTAAGGATTATATCCTTTATTGCGTAAAGTTTATGAATCCATGGGATGGCTATTATTTCCGTAGAGGAACTGACAAGATTACAGAGAATGGACAAACTCATGAGGTAAAGCGTGTAGGTGCAACTCTTGAAAAGGATGAAGTGTGTCGAATTACAACCAAGAGTTTGAAGGAATGTAATTTCGAAGTCTCTGTAAATAAAGCTGACGGCTCTATGGTCACTTGCAACTTGAAACTTACGTTCGATGATAATGGTAATTGTACCGTTACTTCTGATACAGAGGGCAAGACTGCTTCTGGTTCAGGAAAGTTTGTAGAAAAGGGAGCTAAGTTGGCTTGGGGTAACAAGGATCGTGACATCCTGACTCTCAATTACAAGGTTGATTTCGGTTCTGGCATTGTTTTGGAAACATCCGATCAGTTTGTTGCCCAGACTCGTGGTAACACCAATGGTGTTGTTACTTTCAGTCCTCAGTATATCAAGAAGTAATATTCTTGATAGATAAGTGTCATTCTAATAATTTGATTATTATGAAATTGAAAAATATTAATTTAGGTTTAGGCTTGATGGCTCTCTTGGCTTTGTCTTCTTGTGCTGATGACAAGTTCTCGGAGTACAGAACTGATATGACCAAGAATTTGAAGGATTATCAGTATCTGAATAACTACGAGCCTTTGAAGAAATACGTGGAAGATATGAAAGCTGCCGGCAAGTGCAATCCCGACTTTAAGTTGGGCATTGCGCTCGAAGCAGCCGAATTCAACAAGCAGGGACTTGTATATTGTCTTGCTGGTAGCAATTTCACCGAGACTGTAGCCGGCAACGCCATGAAGATGGCTTCTTGTGTTGATGATGATGGTCGCATGAATTTTGATAATGTAAGTGAATATGTTAAGAAAGCTACCGATGCAGGTCTTTCGGTTTATGGTCATACCCTGGCTTGGCATGCTCAGCAGCCTAACAAGTACCTCAAAAATCTTATCAAGGATAAGGAACTGCCACCTGATCCAAATGGAAACAAGTACTTGGAGATTACTTGTGGCGAACCTGGTGCCAATAAATGGGATAAACAGATTAGTTATGTGTTGCCTAAGGCATTGGTTAAGGGACAAAGTTACGTGATGTCCGTTAAGGTAAAGGCTTCGGATGGTGGAACTTTTGCTGCTTGGCCTATTTGGGACGCAAGTGATCATAAAAACCAATGGGGTGCTAGTGATGATGTCCAGTATTTGGCTGATTATGACCTCTCTGGGGATTATTCTACTTTGACTTGGGAGTTTACAGCCAATTTCCCTATTGATAAGCTTCAGTTTGTGTTCGGTAACGTAGGAGGAACCATTTCTTGCGATGACTTTAAGTTGACGAAAGCTGGTTCTGATGAGAATCTTATTGAAAATGGAGACTTTGCAAAAGAGTCGGCTAGTGGTTGGAACCAGATTGGCTGTGAAAACATCAAGGTGGCTTCTGCAGCCGCAGTTAAAGAGGTAGAACAACTAGTTCATGAGCAAACCTATACAGATGGACCTTTCCCATTCTATGTAATGGGTGGTTGTGAACCTCCTGTTGTGAATGGTGCTATCCATTTTGTTCCAACAGGAAACTGGTCTCAGTTCTTTGTTATGCCAGGTGGCGACAATACGCTTTCTGAGGGTAATTATGTAGTTTATTTGGATATGACTTCTTCCAAGGTTGCTAGTGGATTGCAGTTGGCTATGCAAAATGGTTGGGAAAATGATGCTGATAAAAAGGAGATCAAAAATGTCTCAACCAAGGAAGGACGTCATACTTATAAGTTCGTGATGCCTAATTGTGCTGGTGGAAATTACGATATCATTCTGCAACCACAGACCGCAGATGCTACTTTGGATGTACATTCTGTTAAGGTTTTCCAGGTCAAGAATCTAAACTCCATTCCTCTTACAGATGAGGAAAAGAAGAACATTCTTACTCCTGTTTTGCAGAATTGGATTTACGGCATTATGAAAGCTACCGAGGGCAAGGTGAAGGCTTGGGATGTTGTAAATGAGGCTATCTCTGGTAAACAGGGTAGCGAATTCTACCCTCTCCAGTCTGCCACACGTGGTACAGTTTCCGCCGATGATGTCAAGAACAATTTCTACTGGCAGGATTACCTGGGTGATATTGATTATGTTCGCACTGCTGTAGCTGCAGCTCGCAAGGGCTTTGCTGATGCTGGTGGAAATCCTGAGGAGTTGAAGCTCTTCATCAATGATTATAACCTCGAAACTGCTTACGACCAGAACAAGAAGCTCAAGAGCTTGATTCACTGGATTGAGGAGTGGGAGAAGGACGGCGTTACCAAGATTGATGGTATCGGCAGTCAGATGCACGTTTCATGCTGCATGGATCCTGTTGAGCAGAAAAGAAGAGAGGATGCTTACGTGAACATGCTCAACCTGATGGTTAAGTCAAAAAAGTTGGTTCGTATCTCTGAGTTGGATATGGGCTTGGAGGTTCCGAACGTGGATAAGAACAGCAAAGACGCATATATCCAAGTAAAGACTACTGATATGACCGAGGAACAGCACAAGGCAATGCGTGCTTACTACGAGTTTATCGTCAAGAAGTATCTTGAGATTGTTCCTGAGAATCAGCAGTGGGGTATCTGCCAGTGGTGTGCTACTGACAGTCCTGCCAATAGTGGTTGGCGTCCTGGTTTGCCAGTAGGCCTCTGGGATTTGGATTATTATCGCAAGCATACCTATGCAGGTTTCGCTGCTGGTCTTGGTGCTCCAGAATATTGGAACAACGCCAAGTAAATACTCTAAAAGACATTAGTTTTAGGTTTATCATACAAAGATTAACCGAAAAAAGATGTTAGTCGTTAAGGTTGGCTGTGTTGTGATGACACGGTCAACCTTTTTGAATTCTCTTTTTTACACCACGCAAAGGCGTTGAGTGTAAAAGGCATATCTTTTAAAAACTTAACTCAATAAATTGAATGATGAAGAAACTGATAATTTTAGCAGGTTTATTGGTGTCTTTGCAGGCGAATGCGCAAAATTATGCCAAGCAGTGGTGTGCTGACAATGGTGATGGTACTTATACCAATCCAATCATCAACTCAGACTTTCCTGACCCTGACATTATCCGCGTGGGGGATACCTATTATTATGTATCTACCACAATGTTCTATTTCCCTGGTGCGACAATCTTGAAGTCGCACGACTTGGTGAACTGGGAATATTGTGCCAATCCTCTCCAAAAAATAGCGGAGTCGGAGCCTTTTAATCTCCAGAATGGATATAATCAGTATTCCAAAGGGCAATGGGCTCCTAGTCTGAAATACTACCAAGGTAAGTTTTACCTTCACTTCATCGCCTTCAACCATGAAAAGTTTGCCGATGGTGGTGACTTCCTCTTAACGGCTACAGACCCTGAGGGTGAGTGGAAGGTGCAAAAACTGAATGGCTTCTATTATGATTCTGGTCTTCTCTTAGATGAGGCAACGGGACGCCGCTTTGTGGTGGCAGGTATCAATGAAATCAGTGTGACCGAGTTGGATGAAAACTTCAATGCCATCGGTTCCTCTAAGCTGATTATCAATAAGCCAAACTCCGGATTGGAGGGCAGTCACATGTATCATATCGGTGATTACTATTATATCTATGCCACATACGGTGGAGGTTATGACCATAGCCAAACCATCTTCCGTTCCAAGAATCCGTTCGGACCATACGAGGAGCACGTTGGATTGCTTTTCGAAAAGCAGGACATCCATCAAGGGGGATTGGTACAGACGCAGACAGGCGAATGGTGGACGATTCTCTTCAAGGATGCAGGTACTATCGGGCGTATTCCGTATCTCGAACCTGTGGTATGGAAAGATGGATGGCCTATTCTCGGTAACAATGGCATTGATGTGAGCAAGGGTGGCAAGTCGTACAAGAAGCCTAATGTAGGTAAGGAATATCCAAAAACATACTTGCCAACCAATGATGGTTTCAACACCGACAAGCTTGGGATGCAGTGGGAATGGAACCACAATCCTGACAATTCGGCATGGTCTTTGACCGAACGACCTGGATTCTTGCGCTTATACACGTCGGGCATTGTGAAGGAAGGCACCGGCACCAAGCTCAACGAATTCTTACAGGCGCGCAATACCTTGACCCAACGCATGTTTGGATACGATAAGGAGGGCGCCTCTACTTCCACCGATACGTATGGCACGATTTGCTTAGATGTATCCCATATGAAGGAAGGTGATGTGGCTGGGCTTTGTGTATTCCAAGACCCCCATGCTTATGTTGCAGTAAAGATGATCGACGGCAAGAAAAGAGTGGTTTACTATCGTGCTCCTTGGTGGGAACCAAAGGCTGATTGGCAGGGTGTAGTAGATGATAAGGAACATTATAGGGAGTTTAGTACATCTACCGCTTCGCACAACGATAAGATTTATCTTCGGGCAGTGGCCAATTTCAAAACCAATAAATTGAAGTTCTATATCAGTTGGGACAATCAGAAGTGGTATGATTTGGGCAAGGACATCGAAACCGAGATGCGCTATACCCTCAAGATATTCACAGGCAATCGCTTTGCCATCTTTAATTATGCAACCCAGCAGAATGGAGGCTATGTGGATGTGGATTGGTTCTCGACAGAAGAAACTGTTGATGAAAATATATTCAACGATTTGACTGCCATTGAGCAAGTAGAGTCGAAGACGAAACGTATTGTTTCTCGCCAGTTTTATAATGTGTCAGGTGTAAAGTTACCGCGATCTCAGCATGGCTTGAACATTGTGAAGACGCGTTATGAGGATGGAACGGAGAAAACTTATTCTTTTGTTAAGCAATAAAAAACTAAATGGCACGAAAACGCACTTTTTCTCACTTTTTTTTCGAGAAAAAGTGCGTTTTCGTGCCAAAATCTTTCATTTGGCTTCCCAGAGAAGGACGTGATGTATTAGGCTCATCTGTATATTTTTCCTCTGTTTTGACCAAACATTTGGGGAATCTGGAACATTTTGGGCAAAAACATTTGGGGAATCTGGAATATTTGTTTATTTGACTTTTCCTGATTTCCTCTTCAAATAGGTTTGATGGGGTATCATTTTCGTTATAATGTTGGCTATCAAACCTATTTGGTACTTCTCACAAAGTATTTGTTACACCCCGCAAAGTCTTTTTCAGCCTTTTCTGTTATTTTTGCAAGCGGAAATGAGAAACTTCTCAATTTTATAACCCTTAATTCCGCAACACTTTGATTTAACTTTATTTATAAGT
>ULTX01038613.1_pt1 | contig 15416 bp, 22 predicted proteins | sample 1958041 | NCBI WGS metagenome assembly ULTX01 (sample SAMEA4835747, study PRJEB28245) | human gut metagenome | biome: gut microbiome; material: fecal sample | place: Denmark | collected 2008
TTTATATGAGCAATATGTACTTCTGTTAATGCTTACGATTAAACATCATTTTCCGCAGATAATAATTTTATTTAGAAGCCTCGATTACCTTCGGATCAATACCTTTGATCACATTCAAAGCTTTCAATGCTGGTGGGAATCCCACATAAGGAAGACATTGGATAACAGCAGCTACAAGTGTTTCCCGACTTGTACCCAATTTCAGATTACTCAGGGCATGAGGTAATAGTTGGGCATCTGCCCCTTGAGTTGTCAGAACACAATAAATAAGCAGTTCGCGCGTCTTTACATCCAATCCACCTCGAGTATATATATCCCCGAAACAGTAAGCCGTCAAGAAGCGAGCTACATCATCGCCCATACCTCCCGGAACATCGGCCATTTTCTCAGCAATTTCATCGCCATAAAGCGGATGTTGGATGGAATGACCTTTCTCATAACGATCCTCCTCGGTGGTAGTAGCCTGGTTTTCCAAAGGTAAAGAGATACCTTTTTCTCGGAAAACCTCATTGATGACTCCAATCGCATTTAAAGTCTTGGGAAAACCAATGAATGGAGCACACTGATAAACCGCCTCACGTAATTCAATAGGCTTGACTCCTACCTGTAAAGCTGCCGCTGCGTGAGCTTTCAACTGGGGTAAAGTCTGCATCACCGAAAGTACAGTACAAGTAATCAATTCACGGGTAGGCCGATCAAGATCTCCCACGGCAAAAACCTCTCCGAAGATAAATTTCTGTAGGATTGCCATAAACTCAGGATCCGTTCCTTCCCCTGTTAAAGCTTCTCCGCCAAACAAGGCGGTATAATTCTGTTTACAAAGATCTATTCTGTCCATATTTTCTGATTTATTTTGAGCTCTCGCCGGAAGCATCAGGCATCCAAGCAAGAGGAATATAATAGCTTGTTTCATCATTCTAAAGATAATGTAATGGTTATTTCACCTTCTCCGCCCAATAATTCCAGCATTTGTTTCCGAGTGGTAACTCCGTCGACATGCCCCAGACGAGTGAAGTTCCATGAATTCGAATCGTAATATATAACGAATGAGTTGCCTTGATATAATATCAAATCACCCGGAGATGTAGTTGTTTGTCTGTCATTCCGAGGTAGAGAAAAACCAAGAGAACCCACCTTCTCCATATTTCCATAATCGTCCATACGGATTTGAATGTTACCTTCAGACAGACGAGTTATCAGAGCTTCCGCTGAAGAGTTCTTTTCTAATGTTGCTGTAAATGTACGGTCATCTACAGTCAACCGAATCGTCTTACTTTCCATATTCTCGTTACTATTGTCATTGTTTGTATCCTCTTCCGAATCTTCCGGCCTTTCAGGTACTTCTTGCATGAATACGTCTTCATCTGTAGGAGTACAAGCTGATAAGGTGGCACATGTCAGCAATAAGACCGGAACTATCCAGAAGTGTCTAAATCTCTCCTTCAGATCCATCATTGAGGATGATTAGAAGTTTGCGCTTGCTTATAAGCCTCATCAGAAACAGGTTCCAGCCATTCATTAGAAGTATTCTCACCCGGGACTTCAATAGCAAGATGAGCAAACCAACTGTCGGAAGCCGCTCCATGCCAATGCTTAACACCCGCAGGAATATTAATAACCGTACCCGGAAGAATTTCTACCGCCGGTTTTCCTTCTTCCTGATACCAACCACGACCCGCTACACCAATCAGCATTTGTCCGCCGCCTTTCGTTGCCCGATGGATATGCCAGTTATTCCGGCATCCCGGCTCAAATGTCACATTCGCTACCGGAACCTGATCTTTAGAAACAAAAGCGAGATAACTGTTGCCGGTAAAATATTGGGTATACGCCATATTGGGTTCTCCAATAGGGAAAACCATCTCCTGCTGAAAAGCTGTTTTGGCATCTGCTTCTATCGCCTCTGCTTCTTTGGGAAGATATTCTTGCAAGAATTGTACAATCTTATCAAAAGGAATAACCTGAAGATTATCATATAAATCTACATGACTAGCTCCTGAAATGATAAGTAACTCCTTGTTCTTTCCCTTCAGCTTCTTAAAAGCATCGTCACTGAAATAACGTGAATGAGCTTTCTCTCCATGTAGCATGAGTACCGCACTCCGTATTTCCTGACTGTATGCCAAAAGAGGTGTATTCAGAAATGAAAGCGATGAAGTGACATTCCATCCTCGGTTCGAGTTAAGTGATCTCGGATGATATCCACGAGATGTTTTATAATAAGCATAGTAATCTTTCACAAACTGTGGCGCATCTTCGGGTAACGGATCTACTACCCCACCGGCCAGCGCATACGTTCCATTCCGATAATCTTCCGTACGCTGTGCATTGAGTTGCTTACGCAGTTCATATCGCTGGTCTGCATCCATGGCATCAAAATAACCATTGGCTGTCACCCGACTCATATCATACATTGTACTGGTAACTGTTACTTTGATACGAGTATCGATGGCAGCGGCATTAAGAGCGAAACCTCCCCAACCACAAATTCCGATAATTCCAATACGATCGGCATCTACATCCGGACGAGTACAAAGATAATCGACAGCGGCACAAAAATCCTCGGTGTTGATGTCTGGCGAAGCCACATAACGAGGCTCGCCACCACTTTCCCCAGTAAATGAGGGATCGAAAGCCAGTGCCAGAAATCCTCGTTCTGCCAACGTTTGGGCATAAAGTCCAGATGCTTGTTCTTTAACAGCTCCGAACGGACCACTCACTGCGATAGCGGAGAGTTTTCCTGCTGCATTCTTCGGAACATATAAATCAGCAGCCAGGGTAATACCATAACGATTGCGGAAAGTCACTTTCGCATGTTGTACCTTGTCGCTTTGCGGGAATACTTTATCCCATTCTTGTGTCAGATTTAATGTTGTTTCCATAAGGCTGTTTTTTGAGTTATTAATTTCTGTTGTTTCCAAATTCCTGTTTTCAGCATGGAGAGAACCCGATGAAGCAAATCCAAACCATACCAAACATAAATAAAAGAATCGTTTGCACATACAATAAACAATTAGGGTTCAACAATCTTATTGTTTTACGATACAAAATTAGCTGGCTTCATCGGCTTAAAATGTAGATAAATTACGGTTTTTCCCGGGGCAGAATTACCTTTATTACGGATTTATACTCATATTTTTTATAGGCAAACCATATTCTGCAAGAAATGTAGGTGAAACGGATAAGACAGATAAAAATATTTCACATAGAATATCAACTATTGCATTAGGTTTTGGATATAAAAAAAGAGCTGAAACTTATCGTGTCAGCTCTTTTAATTTCGTCGGGGTACCAGGATTCGAACCTGGGACCCCCTGCTCCCAAAGCAGTCAGACTATTTATGTAATCAGCTAACTACAAATATCTTACAAATGATCAGTACAATATATAACAATTATTTAAAAGTCGGAAGCTCTTTTCCGGCTATGCCTTAGTGTATTTTTCTTCTTTCGAAGATGTAATTCAATCATCCAATTAGCCCATTCATCCGTCCCGTAAGCCGGAATATTGAACCACTCTTTTTCTGCTAATTCCGGAAGAAGACTGACAATCCGTTCCAACTCATTCCGAAACCTGAAAATATCATCTTCTTTTAATTTTACAGAGTAATGCTTCCTACACTCTTTCAATCCAGGAAAACTTTGAAGCAACTCCATAATTTCAGAAAAAGCAGAAGAGTTTCCCTTATCTATTTTCAATGTGAGCTCAGACATGTTCCTTTACTTTTTTGCTGTAGTTTGTATTCAAGTAAAGCATTCTCTTGTTCTAATGCGCTCACTTGACTTTCCGCTTCTTTTAATTGCCTCCGAAGTGAAGCTATTATTTTGTCTTTCTCATCCATATGTTTATATTTTACTTAAAAAATGATATGAGTATTCTACAAGGCAAATATTATAGTACGATGTATCTATCTTGTCCATTTATGGGATATATGTCCTTATAGAGCAAAAACAAATCAAAATGCTCTAATCAGAGCCATAATAGAAACAAAGCTAATATTGCAGTATTTGTGTAAAATTTAATATGTATCGTCATGTTCAAGAAAATTATATCAATTTACATTCGGTATAAGCTTGTAAAAATGTTCCTAAAAGATATTTCATATAGCGATTTCAATGAAGATGCTATATTTATACAATGCTTGGTCATCTTTATCTTAACAGGAAAATACCAATATGAAGATTGACAGATAGAACTATTTTTCTGAATCATGTCTTAATAAAGATACTTCTTGTTCCAAAGCAGATTTCTGTTGATATACCAATCTATAGTTTCCCTGAAGATTACGAAAATCATTTTCTATTCTTCTGTATTCAACTTTTGACTCACTTAGTTGTTTTTGCATTTCTATAAGTTCTTTATTAAGTCTATTCACTTCTTCTTCACATGAATAATTGCCAAAAGACATATTTTGCTCTAAATATCTCCAAAGAGAAGTAGGCATCATACCCCAATATCTTTCAAATCCAAGATCCAAGATAAAACAAGCAATATGCGCTTCCGAAAATTCATCTCGTGATAATCTTAAGTAAACTTCCTTAGGAGATAATATCGTACTTATAATACCACAATTATCAAAGCAAATATAACTATCATCAATTGCTCTTATACGATCTTGTAAAAGCTTTTGATTATCAATATTATTATCAAAAACAATCAATATTACATTCTTATTCATAGAGGTATATTATTTGATAGTTGTTTTAATATGTTGATTCATATCATCTTTCAAATCCTCCCACTTGCCATCCCATCGAATTTCAACTGTAAATCTATATGGTTTACATGATACAGAATAGAGCAAATAATCAATAGTATAGATTGTGTAATTCGATTGGGAAGGACAAGCAATATTCTTTCCTGATATATTTAAAAAGCTATTAGATAATGTTCCTTCTCCATTTGGAGCCGAAACATCTTGATTTGAAACAATACTAAATAATTGATGTATTCTATATCCCGAATTTGGAATTATAACTTTCTTCTGCTTATTATCGTAATCCCAGTAAGCTTGTTCACATCCTTCAAAATGTATACAAGGTTTCATTTCTTCATCTATTTTCGATGCTATTCTTTCTAAAAACAATTCACATTTTTGAGCACATACATTTCCATTATTATGAACTTCCAAATAATTATAATATTTACTTGATTTTTGACAAGACCTCTCTGCCAATATATCATCTGAATGAAGTTTAATATTAAATTTAGGATATGAAATATATTGCTTTATTTTTTCTCCAAACAAAGCAACAAAAACAGCAGCAGCAGTAGCTATTGTTCCTAAAGTTGTAATTAAATAGTAATAATATTCACCAGATGAAATATTCTTACTCCAGTCTATGTTTGGAATAAAGATTTTATATGGAACAATATTTCCTAATACATAGAAAATAATGGCTATTAATATACAGCCAATTATATAAATCCACCTCATTACTATTTATTCTTTATTTCTAACACCCTATCACCAAACGCTAACTTTATTACATCAGCCTTCACATCACTATCTTCCAACTCCAATTGCAGTATAACTTTTGGGGTAATTAAGCCTTTTTCTCCGACAGATTGCTCTGGCACATATCGTTCTGGCCAAGTGAACAAGTCTGTTATTGAAACCCCCAAGCAGCTTGCGATATTCTCAACTTCTGAGATTTTCAAATCGCGATTACCTTTCTTCATCACAGAAATTTGTGATTCATCAATCCCCATAGCATCAGCCAACGTTCGTTGTTTGATACCCTTTTGAGCCATTATCTTAAATATGTTATCTATTACATTCATATTTATGAAGTTACGCACAATATCCGAACAGCAACTTGTGAAAATAAAAAGTTTTTATTTAGGTTTTCGCAAATTTTCTTGCATATTTCACAAGTTTACTCCATATTTGCAGCTGTAATAATTAATAGTAGTTGCGAAAATATAAAGTACAAAACATATAAAATAATGTAAGGAGGTAAAAATGGAAAAATTAGTCCTACAAAGTCATAAAGCAGATAATCTTTCTTTCCGGGAAATTTATGACAGCATGGATAGAAGGGCTTTCGTAAAACGGATCGCGACCGTTACGAAGCGCTCCGAATCAGCAGTCTATAATTGGATATCGGGAAAGTACAAGCCGGATGCTTTGGCCCAAGAAAAAATAGAAGAAGAATTAGGTATTACAGCTGCTATTCTTTTTCCAGATGAAGAGGAGGTGAAATTATGCGCGCAATAGAATTTTATACTACACCAGAAGGTGAAGTTACGATTAAGGAACAAGATCAAGGTGAACGAACTCTAAAAGAATCTGATACAGAATTCATTCAACGATTTCTTGAAGTTCTTGAAGAATTCTATCCGGAAGCATATACCGCATTAAGAAACTACTATGCTAAGTATAACGGAAATAAGCGATATCGGGATTTCTTAGCAGTTCGAAGATTCATAAAATGTAATTTCGGACTATATGATAACATGATAGATATCGATGAAAATTGGAACTTCAGATTTGAGTTTGTTGGCTGTCCTCTCCGGGGAGAATGTAAAGGATTTAATGTTATATGTAATCCAAAATTCAATAGTGCGTTAAGTGACAGCCAGTTGCGAGTAATGGAATTATGTTACCGAGGTAAAAAAGATGAAGAGATTGCAGAAATGCTCTTTATATCAACCCATACGGTAAGGAATCATCGGAAGAATAGTTTCCGGAAACTCTCTATACACTCCATGTCGGAGTTTATGCGATACGCAAATGATAAAAATCTTTTCAAAAGCGAATAATTAATAACTAAGCAAGGCATTCCCAGGTAAGGCGTTACAGGGTGTTTACACAAAAAATCCGACTCGAAATCTCTACATCCCAAAGTATTAATCGTAAACGGCATTGCTTAATGGAAGAAATAAACTTACAAAAAATAGTAACCGCCAGTATCAAAATAGGTACAATTGCGACATTGAAAGGTTTAGGCCTCCTTTCCGAAATAGTGATGGCCGCTGATGCTGAACGGGAATATTCAAAGAAACTGGTAAAAGAATGGAGGGAAAAAGGCTGGATCACCGGCTACCCAACAGGAAACTCTCAACGCGGGAAGTATTACTTCAAACGCTCAGAATTAGAAACCGCAAGCGCAATGGACGATATCGGCAACGCACTTCCGGCCAATAAGATTTTCAAAAACTTATTCTGATAACAAATATGAAAGATTTGAAACTCGGGAAATTCCTGAGGTGGGGATTGTACACCCTATTTGGAACGTTCTCAATCATCGGATTTATAGCTATTTGTCTGGGATATTATCTACATATCATAACGACATTAGGCTGTATAACGATGGCGAGCACAATCAAAAAACATTGGTAACTAACATTTTAAACGATAAAATCATGGCAAGTCAAGTACAATTAAAAGTTGCTGAGATCAATCAGCTCAATCCGATAATGATAGCGGATGATTCAAGAGTAGAACAAAAATTCATCCAAATGTACAACGCAATATGGGGTACTGATATGGGTGCTCAAATTTATGAGAAAGAGAAATTCAACTTCCGGAAAATCTTGCAAGACAGCCCTATGTTGCAACAATGTTCTAAACTATCTCTATACGGTTGCTTCCTGGATATCGCTGTCAACGGACTATCTTTAGATCCAACTGGTCGTCCTCATTGTTATATCCTACCCCGCAATACAAAAACTGGATATAAGGATCAGAAAGGGAATGATATATATGAACAACGAGCTTATCTATCCATCACCGGTTATGGAGAATTGGTAATGCGCCAACGTGCCGGACAAGTTCGTTACGTTGATAATCCAGTCGTATGTTACGAAGGAGACACTTTCTCCCCCGGATTAATTGAAGGTAAAAAGACAATCACTTATCAAGCAGCTTGCCCCAGAAAATCAAATCGGGTAATCGGTGGTTTTATCCGCATAGTACGGGCTGACGGAACCATCGACTGGAGTTGGATGATGGAAGGCGATATAAAACGGCTGGAATCCTATAGCCTAAAAAACAATTTACGCTGGAATCCACAAACAAGGCAAAAGGAAGGGAAAGCAAATTCGCTTTATTCGTCATGTGAAGGAGGAATAGATCCCGGATTCTTGGAAAGTAAATTGATCAAACACGCATTTGATGGCTATCCTAAAGTAAGAACTGGGAAATTTACCATTTTCGAAACACAAGAAGAAACTCAGGAAATTGACTATGGACTGGATGAGCCTACAGAAGTACCTATAGAGGCCCAACAAGCACTACCACCTCAACCGATAGACAATTTACAAGGTTTTGGAGATCAACAAGCACAAATGGAAACATCTTCTACCCAAGGTATAACTGTACAAATAAGCCAAGAAGACGATGAAGCCGGTTTCTAAAAATCTGATTCCAACAATAAAAAAACTATGTCAAACCCTCAAAGAATTATCAAAATGGACACACAGAACAATCATCAACTCATTAAAGTGGAGGAGTTCAGCAATATCATGCAATCAGCTCCGGCCATCTTACAACGTAACCAAACATCGGTATCAGCTTGTAATCAGGCTGGACAAGCACTGTTGGACACCATTGAAGCGGCAGGAGGTATTAACTCGGATGAACTTGATACATCGGTCGCAGAGTATCTGGCGAAGACGAAAATAACAGTTGATAATATGAATAAACGTCGAAAGGTTCTTACTCAATTACTGACAAACGTCAGCAAATCCTTTACCTTATTGGAAGCTGCTATCGACGTTAAATCATCCTCGACTATTCCATACCGACTACAGCAGGCCAGGAATAAATACGCTGCTAAAAAGTTGGAGGAACAAAAACGCAGAGAAGAAGAAGCACGGATAAAACAAATGCAAGAAAACGAAAAGGCACAATATCGGTCTGATATCTCTTTATTGCTCGAAAATACATATAATGACTATGTAAATAAGCATATCACATTCTTAAATGGATTAGTTGGTCGATGTACATTATCCAATTATGATCATACAGTCCGCCAAATAACGGAAGCTAATACAACATTTATATGGTCTGACTTCGTTCAACATGTAAAAGATAATTTCAAAACTTTTCATCTTACAGCTGAAATCAGACAAGGTATAAAGAATGAAATTGCTTCTCAAAAAAGAAAAGAATTCACTCAAAGATACGCTTTCGAGATCGGCGAACTAAAGCAATCGCTCATAGACCGGTTCCCTTCTCTCAGAAAACAACTTGAGGAGCAAGAAGTCCTTCGTCAGACCAATCTTGCAGAAGCTACACGGATCGAGGAAGAACGGAAATTGAAAGCTGCAGAAGAGCAACGCAAACAAGAGGAAGAAAAGAGACGACGCGATGAAGAAGCACGAGCAAAAGCAGAAGCTGAGAAAGCGGCAGCAGAGGTACAGGCGGCTTTTGACTTTAGTGCGGCCAATGCCGTTTCCCCTACTCCAAAAGCCAAGATAAAGAAGAAGATACAAATTACGAATCCACAAGGTTTCTTGCAGGTTTATCAAATGTGGTTTACACGCGAAGGTATTAATCTAAGCATGGAAGATTTGGAAAAGGTCCATAAAAAAATGATCTCGTATTGTGAAAAAGTAGCCAACAAGGATGGCGAAATGATACAATCAGGATTTGTAAAATACATTGATGACGTAACAGCCAAATAATCCAGCGTATGACAAAGCTCTATTTATTTTCATGGATAAACTTCGGGAAATACCGGACACGTCCTTCAAAGTTAAAAGACATCCTTGATACAAGCGAAGGAAGAGATTGGTTCAGATGGATAAAAGATCATTCTTTCAATTTTGAATTTGATCATACAGTACTCGAATATTTAGAACTACAAGAAGAAAATGCAAGATACGTATTACCAACGGTCGGAAGTTAGTAACTCAGACCTGACAGAACTAAAAAATATCCTTTATCCCCGTACCCAATACGGGGATAAGGAAAAAGCCTTCAAATTCGGAAGTTTAATTGATGCTATGATAACCGAACCGGAGCGCGTAAGATACGACAAACTAATGGTTGATGAAGTATTATACTCATCAGAAGACTTTGAATTAGCAGAGGCTATGAAAAAAGCTTTTAGAGCTGAAGCCATGAAAGATCCTCTGCTTCGATACGCATTAGAACGATCCGACAAACAACGGTTCATGGTAAATCACGCACAACCATTTCAATACGGAAATTTCGAATATACACTCGACACCCGATGCAAATGGGACTTCTGGTTTTCTGCCATGGGTTTTGGGGGTGACCTGAAAAGTACCTTCGCCACCTCTCAAAAACAATTCGAAGAGGCGGTCGACTTTTTTGACTGGGATCGGTCGAGGGCCTGGTACATGGATATCGCCGGTAGCCGGCAAGACTTCATTGTCGGTATCAGCAAAAAGAATTTAAAAGTATTCAAAGTAATGATTTCAAGAGATGACAAGATTTACAAACAAGGCAAAGAGAAATACGAGGAACTCGCCTTCCGATGGTGGATGCTATTCGGGTGAATCCGATTGTATCAACAGTACACCCCATTTCCCAAAATTACGCAGCATCTTCAATAAAATCAGACAAGATTTCAGGAGATGGATTATCGATCTATTTTCAGAAAAATGTCCACAATGTGGATCTCCTATGAAAATCATACGACACCAATGTGGATCAAAAGGAGAATGGCTAAGAGTATATCATTGTAAGAAGTGTAATGACGAATATATATTATTCTAAAAAACATGAACTTAAACATAACTCCAGTAGAAAATATCGTAACAGAACTTTCTTCTATCGATGCTTTCCTCAATATAACAATGAGTGAACAGATAGAAGAGGCCATTCTAAGGGGAAATGATTTGGCTGTATATATCGCTCGCACTGGGAAGCTATTAGCAGACGCTAAATATCACTTGAATGCTAAGAAAAAAACAGAAGTATTCGACACCCTACGAGACACAGCAGCCAGAGCTGGAGCAACTTCAAAAGCCGTCAATGCCATTATTGACAGCCTATGCAAAGACGAGCAATACCTGGTTGATTGGTGTGAACGACTAAATAGAACGGCTACTCACCAATTGGAATGGTGCCGGACTGTAATCAGTAAAGCTAAAGCTGAAATGTCTTTAGCTCCTCAAAGTTATAACAATCCTAAATTTTGACAGATATGGAAGAAATTGTAAAAGAACAACCCATTTATGAAGTACAGAAAGTTAAGGTAAAAAACAACCAACTTACAGCTGAATATACGGAAAAGTATATTGAGGCCAATTATAAAAACAACGTAACAAAATCATCTGAACAATTTATCCATCCGGATCTCAGATACGCATTAGACAGGCTCAAAACTCATGTAACGAAAATTTGTGAAATGCACGAAGCTATTGGTATAGATATATGTGAGCCAACCGAAGATGATTTAAACGAAAAATTAAAATGCATCGTTATCACCGGATACAGTAAAGGTGGATATGATGAATCTGCAGGTGTCTCAATTCAAGCACAAAAACTTCTGAAAAGCGGGCAAGTATTGAATTTGGCTGTTCCCTTTACCAAGTTCGAAGATGAATCAGGAGAAGGATATCCCTTCGGAGAGAACCTAAGAGAAATCATCAATCGATGTGACTATGAGGTAGATGCCTATTTATTTGAAGAAAAATATGGAGTCAAACAAGAATCTTTCGACTTCGATACCCCTGTAGAATCAGAAATCACCTGTCTAGAAGAATCGTCAGCACCGAAAAAAAGAGGTAGAAAAAAGAAAGAAGAAAATCAGGTTTTAGAAGAAATAAAAGCTTTTGACGAATACGCATAATCTATTTTCATACTATGACAATTATCCTACAAAACACCCAGCAAGGACCATGTTATGCTGTTACTTTTGATAGATACCGCAAGCAGGTGGTTGATCGATTAAAAGAATCGGTAACCACCCGCTGGTGGGACCGGCAAAGTGGAACGTGGTTAATACCAGCCAATCCTAAAAGCAAATTGGAATTGGATCAGCTTGCCTTTTATGTACGACATTTTGAGCCGGTACAATGGGGAAACCATATAGTCAAGACGGATGAAGAACAAGTTTTCAGCATCCCCGAAATGCCGGAATTAGAAGGCGACCATGGACTCAAGGTACAACCCTACCCTTACCAACTACAAGGCATAGCCAGAGGACTCCAGCTAAAGCGGTTTATCAACGGTGATGATATGGGATTGGGCAAGACTCTGGAGAGTATCGCCACGATCAACAAAGCAGATGCATTCCCTTGTTTAGTAATATGCCCCAATGTAGTAAAAATCAATTGGCAACGTGAATGGCATAAATTCACTGACAAAAAAGCTATGGTCTTGACAGATTCTGTTCGCGATAGCTGGCCATTCTTTTGGCAAACAGGCATGAATCAGGTATTCATTACAAATTATGAGAGCCTCCGGAAATATTTTGTCCGGAGAATTGCCAAGGCTGACAAATGGACGTTGAAAGACGTTGAGTTTCACAATACGATCAAGTTATTCAGGTCAGTAATTATCGACGAGTCTCACAAAGTAAAATCTACAGGTACACAACAAACCAAGTTTTGCAAAGGTATAGCAACCGGGAAAGAATACATCATCCTATTGACAGGTACACCCGTAGTTAATAAGCCTAAAGACCTTGTTGCCCAACTGGGAATCATGGATCGCATGATCGACATGGGAGGCTGGAAACACTTCATAAATCGGTATTGCTCCGGCCCTAACCAGGCCAGCAATTTAAAAGAACTAAATTACATGCTTTGGAAACATTGCTTTTTCCGACGGGAGAAAGCCAAGGTTCTGACACAACTTCCAGATAAAGTAAGACAAGTTGTTACCTGTGAAATAAGCAACCGCAATGAGTATCTTGATGCAGAACGCAACCTGATTGAATACTTGCGCCGTTATAAAGAAGCTGATGACGAAAAGATTCAAAAATCCCTGAAAGGAGAAGTTATGGTGCGCATTGGTATTCTAAAAGACATAACCGCCCGAGGAAAACTTAAAGAAGTCATAGACTTTGTAAAGGATTTCCGGGAAAACGGAAAGAAAATCATTCTTTTCTGTAATCTGCATGAGATAGTAGACCGTTTATTGGACGTATTTCCTTCTGCGGTCTGTGTTACGGGCCGACAAAACATGCAAGAGAAACAAGCTGCAGTCGACTCGTTCCAAAAGAACCCCAAAACGGATATCATTATCTGTTCCATCAAAGCGGCCAATGCCGGAATCACTCTGACCGCTGCCAGCGACGTAGCGTTCATTGAATTACCATGGACTTATGCCGATTGCGACCAAGCAGAGAGCCGGGCACACCGAATCGGACAAAAAGATTCGGTAAACTGCTATTATCTGTTAGGCAGACGGACAATCGATCAAAAGCTCTATAGGATAATAGAAGAGAAAAAGCATATCAGCAATGCGGTCCTGGGTGCGGAAGATAACATACAAACAAATATTGTAGACATGATGGCTAACCTATTTGATGGAAATGACAAGGAGGATGAACCATGAGCAGCATAAAGTCTTCTGATATTCAATATCCATCTAGAAATTGTACAAACTGCCTCCGATATCCTTGTTTTATGGGACAAGGTATCGGAAGCCATAAAGCGAACTTCGCAGCTTATGGCTGTGTAAATTATATAACTAAACAAATCATTAAACAGAGAAACTATGACAAGAGAAGAAAGAAAACAAGCAAAGATTGAACGATATCATTATTTAGCTGAAAATGCCAGTAAAGAATCAAACGACTTACTTAACAAGTCTTCACGGATGGCTGAAGCGATCCCTTTCGGACAACCTATACTAATAGGTCACCATTCGGAGCAGAGAGACAAAAATTATCGGAATAAAATCTGGAATACAATAGGTAAGTCTGTAAAAGCTGCAGAGAAAGCACAGTATTACGAACAAAAAGCAAAGGCTGCAGAAAATAACAACGCAATCTACCTGGAAGATGAAGACTGTATAGAAAAATTAGAAGAAAAACTAAGGAATCATATTCATCTTCAAGAACAAATGAAAGCAGCCAATAAGATTGTAAAGAGCAAAAAAATATCTGATTCCGATAAAATAAAAAAACTAAAAGATATTGGATTATCAGAAGAAAATGCAATAAAACTAATAAATCCTGATCAGATTCATGGCCCAGGTTTTGCTCCTTATCAATTAAGTAACAACAACGCTATAATCCGGAACACCAAGCATCGATTAGAACAAGCTGTCAAACTAAAAAATACAGAAAGTAAAGAATATATGATAGCTAATGTCAGGGTCGTAACCAACACTGAAGAAAACAGACTCCAATTGTTCTTCCTAGACAAACCCGACGAGGAAACACGAACTAAACTAAAAAAGAATGGTTTTAGATGGTCTCCTTTAAATGGTTGTTGGCAGTCATACTTAACCCGATTACAGGCATACAGAGCCAAATGTCTCCTTAATAAAGAATAACTCCATCTCCCCGTTTTTACGGGGAGATGGAGTTATCAAGGTAATGCAATGCGAGAGAAATAATAAGCAAATCTTTGACTTATCTTTTCCCTATACAATTCACTTAAAGAACAAACTCTTTTACTCAAATTCTCATACATATAATCTGTACTAATCGTGTAAAAATGTTTAAAATCAACAACCATATCTGGTAATATGAAATTATCTTCAAAATGCAAATAATGAAAACGAGGGTCCTCATTATTCATAACTTTTTTACCATCAGTTTTATTTGGATTATATTTTATACCTGTTTGAAAAATATCACCCCAATGTTCTCCTTGTTTAAATTCATCAAAATTAAACAAAGGAGCAATAATTAAATGAAGTAATCTACAATCTTTATTTGAATTATCTTTTTGTTTGTCTCGATTATCACTATTTAAATCACAATCTTGATTTAGACAAATCACCAAAGGAAAATGAATGTATGTTATTTTAATGCCTTTACTCTCCTCTTCTATTTTTTCTACAATGTCAATATCATGAAAAATATCACACTGATTTATTCTGTTCTCTGTTGATAATTTCGTCTTTGCTGAAATTTGTGTCATAGCTTGTATATAATCTTGTATAACGATACGGCTTTAATGAAGCATCATATTCATATGTCTCAGTTATTTGCTGATCTATATTATCCGGTATGTCTAAATAATCTTCCATCATTTTAATGTTTCCAAAAACGAATCTTTAATATATTTAATAAATGTATCATACGCTTGATGATTATATGATTTGATTGCTTCTGCCCATTCATCCATATTCTCTACGCCACTACTAAATACATCAATATCTAAAATAATATCATAATTGTTGATTATTGATGGGTAAAATTTGTTTGGAACTCCGAATTGAACACGAATAATATTTGTTCCACACTGAAATTCATGAATCATCATTGCTCTAGCAATATTATCTTTGCTGACAGCATTTTTAATTGCTTTTGCTT
>ULTX01013584.1_pt1 | contig 15398 bp, 11 predicted proteins | sample 1958041 | NCBI WGS metagenome assembly ULTX01 (sample SAMEA4835747, study PRJEB28245) | human gut metagenome | biome: gut microbiome; material: fecal sample | place: Denmark | collected 2008
GAAAGTGTCGGGTTTGGCAAGGAATAGGAGCAGAAAATGCACAAAGCAGATGGAACTGAGCAATTTCGTTGGTCGGTTGTAGCACTTTGCTTGGTACATTGCCAGTGTTTGGCTTTCGTCTTGGCTGCCGGGTTGTACATCCCGGCACGTGAGATGAATATCCCGGCACGCAGGATGTACATCTCGCGCCGCGAGATGAAACGTAAGTAAGGGAAAGGACAAAGAAAGACCGTACATAGATGCTACGTACGTCGGTAGTATGGGGAAGGCGGTACGGACTTCTGACATGCAAAAAGCCCGCCTTCCTCTTGTGCAGAAGAAGTGCGGGCATTGCTCTATAGGAATCTATTACAGGTTTGAAACTGTCGGAACCAATGGTCAGAAGATGACACCGAGGCGGAAGCCGGCATTGCTTTGGCCGTCGATGTCGCCGGTCAGTGTTGCCGTATGGTTGGTGGCATAGCTGTAGAATCCGGCTATGTGGAATCCCCAGTACTTATGCTTTGAAGGATAAATCTTCAGACCGATTTCGGGCGAAGCGTAGAAGCCCCATGACTTGTCGTAGAGGCCGCGTGTGCCGAAATACGTGGTGTAGCGGGCAAACATGGCTCCTAATTTGGCTCCTATGTAGGGGCTGACCTGCGAGCGGGGGCAGAGTGTGTAGTCGATGGCGGCTCCGAAAGGCAACTGGAAGGCCGACCGCTGCTGGTCGGTGGTAAGGCTTTCGGTTGGCGATAACACGAGTGTCTGCCGATCGACGTACTGGTGGTTCGTGTGGTACGATACAAAGGCTCCTGCCGAAAGGCGGGGCGTGATGTCGTACATGCCTTCGAAGTTCATGCCCCATCCGCTGAGTTTGTCGGCAAAGTCGGTGTTCAGCGGGGCGTTCATTTGCCAGTCTATCGTGAGGTGAAACTTGCGTTCAGGGTGATGGGGGCGTGCTTGCGCTTGCAGGGCGATGCCCAAAAGCATGCAGCCGGCCACGGTCACGGTCTTTATCAGTGTATGTATAGATGTTTTCATTGCTTACCTCCGTTTCTTATTTGTTGGTTTGGATATAGGGTGATTGCTCGAAAGCCTGACCGATGGCTTCGGTCATCAGTTGGATGTTGTACTTGGAGCTGTACTGGTAGCCCGAAGCGTCGGCATACCATACGACGGGCAGTTGAGCATTCTCGGTACCGCTGTGCGACAGGTCAACCATTTCCATGATCAAGGTATTGGTGTTGTAGCTGTAGCTGACGGTGTAGGGATAGTACCATCCTCCCCACCACGGGCCCCAGTAGGCATAGTCCCACCATCCGCCCCAGTAGCCTCCGCTGACGACGTGGGTGGTCTCTGCGACGTACGACAGTTGTACGCCCAGGTCGGCCTGGTCTTTCAGTTCAGGGTCGGTGATGCGCTGGTAGCCGCGGCTGTTCATCTCGGTCTCTACGGCTTTGATCAGCCTCTGGGCATTCTCGTCTTTCCAATAAGTAGCGCGGTAGCTTCCGGCTTCCAAGATGCTGTCGGGCAGGAAGTAGGTCTGAAACTGGCCGAAGTCGGTTTCGTCGTCATGGTCGGTATAGACCACCATATCACTGTCCAGTTGATTCATGTCCGGATCTTTTTCGCACGACATGATGGCAAATGCCATGCATGCCAATAACAAAATCTTTTTCATAATTTTCTGGTTTGGTTTATTAAAATGAAGGAAAGCGCTGTACGGTCAGGCTTTCCCGGATGTGTTTGTTTTGTCTCTTTCCGTATCAGAGGGAGCGGCCTTTGAATATGCTGCTTTTTTCCAGCGGGACGATGACGCCGCTCAGTGTCATGCGGTTGGAATTGAAGTTGGGGGTGATGTTTACCGTAGCCTTGTTGTTGCCGTTGTAGAGGGTGATATCGACCCGTGCAGAGATGCCGGCACCGACCACGTTGAGGGTAAGCATCATGTTGCCCTTCTTGTCTGTCTTCAGGTCATAATCCGAGAAGCTGCCTTCTACGGTGACGCCTCCCAGTCCGTTAGGGCCGCTAACGGGAATGTTGAAGGCTACTTGTACGACGGCATGGTTGTCCTTGACGGATACGAAGTTGGTGTTGGAAGTCACATAGGCTGTTTGCCCGTATTTGAAGATTACTCTGTCTGCTTCCAGCGTAAAGGCCCGGTTGTTGAGGGCGCGTGCGGCTTCGGCAAATTGCAAACTGTCTATTTCGGCCTGTAGGGCTTTCTTTTCTTCACGGGTCAGTTCCCGGGTTTCTTCTTGTGCGGCTGCGCTTCCTGTCAGCATAAGCAGGAACAGCGTCAGCATGAATGTCAGTCTTTTCATTGTTCAATACATTGTTTAGTTTCGGCGAGGTGGTCATGGGGCGGCTTGTGGGTGCAGGCCCCATTCGGCTTCCCGCTTCTGATTATAAAAACAAATAACTCCCGTTTTTACTGCTTATGTTTTGATTAATAATGCTTAAAGATGTGTTTGTTTATCTTTCGTTTATACTTCCGGCTTCAGAAATAAAAAAAGGAGAGCTCGTTGACGGCTCTCCTTTTTGATTATGAGATTGGTTCAGGGGATTACTTGATTCCCAGTTTGGCTTTGATTTCGGCAGGTATAGCATCCTTGTGTACCAGGATGTTCATCGTCTTGTATGCCACGAAAGCTTTCGATGCATACCAGATGCCTTTGTACTTGCCGCTCAGTCCCCAGGAGTTCTTCACCATGAAGTATTCTTTTCCGTTCTGGTCCTTGGCAATGCCGTAGATCACCATGCCGTGGTCGTCGGTCGTTTCCCAGTTGTCGAAAGCAATCTGGCGTATTTCCTGAGTGACGTTGACCTCGGGCAGCGGTTTGCTGGTCAGTTCCTTGCGCTTGTCGGCAGCTGTCATGCCTGTCCAGCGTGCCATGTCCGAACCGGTCAGTTCGGCGCCGCGTGCAGCGTCGGGCATTACGGCAATACCGTCGCGGGTAAAGCCTTGTTCGCTGACGTCGCTACCCCAGGCAAAGGTGTATCCTGTGCGGATGGCGTTGTCCATAACGGCCATCAGTTCGTCAATCGGCAGGTTGTAGGACAGGCCGTTGCGCCAGTTGTCCTGGATTTCGATGGCAAACTGCGTGTAGAACGGATGGTGTGTATATGACGTCAACGATACATAGTCGTCCGGATTGATGCCTAAACTTTCGGCGAAGCTCTTCGGAGTGTATTGCTTGCCCTGATAAGTAAACGTTTCGGGGCATTTGCCTAAGTAAGTATCGTAAATGGCGCTGATGCCATTCTTCCAGACCGGAGTCAGCTTGCTGAACTTGCCTTTGCCGATGGCTTGTACATAAGCGCCGGCTACGGCGTCGAGTTCGTTGTGTACGGGCAGCGAGTCGCCATACATGATGCCCGGCATGGCTTCCTGAGGTACAAGGCCGTAATTCTTCATGCAGTACATGATGTCGTAAAAGCTTCCGCCCGGCGAGAAGGATGCATCGCCGTGATAGCGTACGTAGTTGACGGCACGGTCAACCATCGTATGGTGAACCACGAACATTTCAGACAGGTCGTACGTACCTTTGCCCAAACGCAACAGTTCGCTTTCGAGGAATCCGAGGCTGGAGAAGCTCCAGCATGTGCTCGAACGGTTCTGGTTCTTGATACTGGTGATGGGATTTTCTTTCACTGTGGTGAACACGAAACCCTCTTCTTTGGGTTCGGTCTTCTTCTTGGCCGACATGTCGAAGGCCACGAGAGCCAGTGCGGCAATGAGGATAGTTTTTTTCATCATGATTAATTTATTTGGAAATTTCTGTTACCGTTGGCAAATATAGTGAGAATATCACTAACAAAAGCTATCTTTGACCGTTAATTCGATAGAAGATATGAAAACAACCATACAAATAGACTCCCATACCGGTCTGGTACTTGAAGGTGGAGGCATGCGAGGGGTGTTTACCTGCGGTGTGCTCGACAGCTTTATGGATCGGGGCATCCGTTTCCCGTATGTCATCGGAGTCAGTGCAGGAGCCTGTAACGGGCTTTCCTATATGTCGGGACAACGTGGAAGGGCCAAATTCAGCAACATCGAAATGCTGGAGAAATATCATTATATCGGCCTGAAGTACTTGTGGACCAAGCACAATATCATGGACTTTGACCTGTTGTTCCACGAATTTCCCGAACACATCGTTCCTTATGATTATCAGGCATATTTCGACAATCCGGCCCGCTACGTCATGGTGACAACCAATTGCCTGACGGGTGAGGCCTGCTATTTGGAGGAGAAGCACAGTAAGGAGAGGGTAGTGGACATTGCCCGGGCTTCGAGCAGCTTGCCTTTTGTCTATCCCATTACGTGGGTGGACGGCATTCCGATGCTTGATGGAGGCATCGTGGACAGCATTCCGCTGGCACATGCACTGTCCGACGGGTGTACGAAGGCTGTGGTGGTGCTTACCCGTAACTATGGGTATCGCAAGAAGATCCAGGGTACGCGTGTCCCTTCTTTTATATATAGGAAATATCCGTTGTTGCGTCAGGTCATCAATCGCCGCAGTGTGGTTTACAACGAGCAGTTGGCATTGGCCGAACAGTTGGAAACGGAGGGTAAGGCAGTCGTTATCCGTCCGCAACAGCCAGTGCAGGTGGACCGCATCGAGCGTGACGTGAACAAACTCAAGGAGTTGTACGACGAGGGTTATCGCTGTGGAATGGAGTTGGATGTCCTTTATTCATAGCGCGTTATTGCCCAATCAGAATAGGACTGAATTCCCCGGTACAGATCCTATCATTTTTAAAGTGATATAGATAAAGAGCATGAAGAGAGATGTCGGAAACTGACCGGGGAATGGCTGTGGGTAGTTTTGTCGTGGGCATTATCGTATCTGGCCGCCGCCCAGAGCCTGGTAAAGATTGATAAGGCTTTGGATTTCCTTGAATTGGTTGGCGGTTTGGGACAACTGTGCCGACAACAGGCTTTGACGTGCGGTAAGCACTTCCAAATATGTGGTATTACCGTTTTCCATCAGAAGCGATGTTCCGGTATAGGCACGTTGCAGGGCATCTATCTGTTGTCGGTAGTTATCTTTTTTTCGTTTGCTGGTCTGGTAGGAAACAAGGGCATCGTTGACCTCTGTTCCAGCCGTGAGCAGTTGTTGTCTGAAGGCCAGTAGGGCCTCTTCCTGTTGCGCTTTTGCGATGCGGCGTTTGGCTATGAGGGTTCCGCGATTGAACAGCGGTTCGGTCAGTGAAGCCAGTGCCGATGTGATGAACTTGCCCGGATTTGTTATGAGACCGCCAATCGAGTTGGTCCATCCGGCACTTCCGCTAAGCGTGATGGAAGGGTAGAAGGCAGCATTGGCCTGATTGGTCACGTAAAAGGCTTGCTCTAACTGTCGTTCGGCCATACGTACATCGGGGCGTTTCGACAGCATTTGCAAGGGAATGCCGGTATTAAGCTGTGACGTAAACTGTTGTTCGGACAGTTTGCCGCGACGATAGCTTTGCGGTGTTTCGGCCAGTAACAGTGCAAGGCTGTTTTCTACCTGATTGATTTGCTCTTCGAGGTCGATGACCGAGTTCTTCACCTCAAGGCAAGTGGCCTGCATTTGCGAAACGGCAGTTTCGTCAGTCAGTCCGGCATCCATTAATGCTTGTGTGGACGATACGGTTTCTTCCCAGCTGAGGGCTGTCTGGCGGGATATGTCCAGTTGTTCGTCAAGCATCAGCAGTGTGTAATAGGTATTGGCGATGTTGGCTATCAGGTTGGAGTAAACGGCTTGTCTGTAGTCTTCGCTTTGTGCATAGGCGGCCTGTGCCTGTTTTTTTGCATTTCGCAGTTTGCCGAAGATGTCCAGTTCCCAACTTGCCGTAACTGGTAACGTATAGGTTCGTGAAACCTGGCTCTCTACGGTGCTCAATGAACCTTGAGGGGCAATGGCAAAGGATGGCAGGAAAGCCAGTTTAGCCGAAAGCAGGGAAGCTTTGGCTTCTTCAATACGCAATCCGGCGGTCAGCACGTCGGTATTTTGTGCCAGTCCTCTTTCGATAAGTTCCTGCAGATAGGGATCTTTGAAGAAGTCGCGCCAATTGATATTGGCTATATTGGCCGTATCTGCCGATAGATTGTCTGCCTCTTCGCCATACAACCCCTCGGGGACAGATGTTTGGGGCTCGTATTTGGTGTATATGCCACAACCGCCCAGCAGGATGGTTGCGCTTAGTATAAGGATTTTCTGTTGTATATTCATAATATGTTCTCTGTTTACTTTTCTGTATTAAAGGCGCTTTTTTCTATCAGTGTCTTTTCTTTTTCATAGATGATTTGTGCATCGGGTTCTTTGTGCATCGGGCCTCGCAGTTTTTCCTGCAAGTATTCGAAGACAACGAAGAATACAGGCACTACGAATAGCAGGGCCAGCGTTCCGATAAGGATACCGCCTACCACACCGGTTGCTAACGAACTGTTCCCATTGGCGCCGGCACCGGTTGAGAACATCAGTGGAAGCATACCGAATATCATACAGAGTACGGTCATGATGATGGGGCGGAATCGGGCCTGGGCAGCCGAATAAGCTGAAGAGATAATGCCCATGCCTGCACGGCGGCGGTCGATGGCATATTCTGTAATCAGAATTGCTGTTTTAGCCAACAGACCGATTAGCATGATGGCACCGGTTTGCAGGTAGATGTTGTTTTCCAGTCCGGCTACGCGGGCGAAAAGAAAACTTCCCATCATTCCGAACGGTACGGAAAGGATGACGGCTAATGGCACTAAGAAGCTTTCGTACAGACACGATAGAATCAGGTAGATAAGTATGACGCACAAAGTATAGACGAATACGGTCTGTGCGCCTCCACTTCCTGCTTCCTCACGTGCCATGCCGCCATATTCGTAACCATAGCCCGAAGGTAACATCTGTTCGGCCACTTCTTTGATTGCTTGTTGTGCTTCGCCGGTGGAGTAGCCTTCTGCCACGTTGACATTGACATTGATTGTATTGTACAAGTTAAAACGTTTGGCTACTTCAGCACCTTGAATAGAGCGAAGAGTCACGTACTGGCTGACAGGAGCCATTTCATTGCCGTTGCGAACGAACATATTGTCCAAGGCATGTTGGTCCAGACGGTTCTGTGGAGAGGCTTGCAGCATGACACGGTACACTTTGCCAAACTTGTTGTAATTGGATACGTAAGCACCACCACAGTAAGCACCTACCGCATTGAGAACATCATTGGGGCTGATACCTGCACGTTTGCACTTGGCTGCATCCACATCAACGGCTATTTGTGGAAAGTTCATGGCGTAGGAACTGTAGGCCATTGCGATTTCGGGACGTTGGTTCAGTGTGCCGATAAATTTGTTTATAGAATTGTAGAAGGGTTCCATTTCGCCTCCAGTTTTATCCTCCATATAGAGTTCGATGGAGTTACCCGTACCATAACCGGGAATCATGGCTGGCTGGAAACAGAATACTTGTGCCTCTTTGATGTTGCTGAACTGTGCGTTCAAACGTTTCATGACAGCATCCACAGTATGTTCTTTTCCTTTGCGTTTGTCCCAATGATACAGACGGATGATGACAGAACCGTAGGATGTTCCTTGGCCGGATATCAGTCCGAAACCGCTGGTACGTGAATAATTTTGTATTTCTGGAGTATTCTTGAGGATTTTCTCTACCTTGTCCATTACTTTATTGGTCTCTATCAACGAACTACCCGGCGACGTACTGATGTTGACCATCATGGTACCCTGGTCTTCCTGTGGAACAAGTCCGGTTTTGGTGGTCATCATCAGATAGACTAACAGTACGCAGGAGATGCCCAATGCTGTCCATACTATCCAACGACGGCGGAAAAAGAACATCAATCCTTTCTTGTATTTGTTCATTAAGGCATTGAACGAAACATTGTATGCAGCACGGATACGTCCGTTGAAGCTTTTAGGATTCTTTTCACTGTCCGAGGGTTTCATCATGGTCGCGCACAAAGCGGGGCAAAGTGTAAGGGCATTCAGGCAAGAAATGCCGACGGCTACCGCCATTGTAACACCAAACTGGGTATAGAAAACACCTGATGTACCACCCATGAACGTAACCGGGATAAATACGGCCATGAACACACACGTACATGAAAATACGGCCATGGTAACATCGCTCATGGCATCTTTGGTAGCTATGTAGGACGAACGGTAACCTACATCGAATTTGGCCTGTACGGCTTCCACTACGATAATGGCATCATCGACCACCGTACCAATGGCAAGAACAAGTGCAAACAGTGTCAGAATGTTGATACTGAACCCGGCTATTGACAAGAAGGCGAAAGTTCCAATCAATGAAATGATGATTGATATAGAAGGAATCAATGTGCTCTTGAGGTCGTGCAGGAATAGATACACAATGAGAATAACCAACAAGATGGCAATTACCAGAGTCTCAACCACGTTGTCGATAGAAGCGAAAAGGAAGTCGTTGACACTCATCATGGAGAGGAATTGCATGCCTTCGGGCAGGTCTTTGGAAAGGTTGTCAAGCAGTTGACTGATTTCCTCGTTGACGGCAGTCGCGTTGGCACCGGCTACTTGGTAAACCATGAACATAACGCCCGGTACTCCATCGGCTTCACCGTGGAAGCCGTAAGATTCACGTCCCAACTCTACATCGGCAACGTCTTTTACGCGAAGTACAGAACCATCCTGTTCCGAACGTATGACCATATTTTCAAATTCTTCGACCTCTTTCAGTCGTCCCTTATACTTCATGGTGTATTGGAATACATGGTCCGAATTTTCACCCAATGATCCGGTTGGAGCTTCGATGTTCTGTTCGCTCAGTACGGCCGTGATGTCCGAAGGAACCAGCCCATATTGTGCCATCTTATCGGGCTTCATCCAGATACGCAGGCTATAGGTATTTCCTAAAAGTTGCACATCGCCTACTCCCTGAATACGCTTGATTTGCGGAATAACGTTAATATCGAGATAATTTGACAGGAAGTTCTCGTCGTAACGTCCGTCCGGACTGATAAGACTGTTGATTTGCAGGTAACTGTTCTGGCGTTTCATGGTGCTTACACCAATGGCTGTTACTTCAGATGGTAGCAGGCCTTGTGCTTCGGAAACGCGGTTTTGAACGTTGACTGCAGCCATATCGGGGTTGGTCCCCTGTTTGAAGTAAACTAAGATTTCGGCTGTACCCGCATTGGTAGCAGTGGAAGTGATGTAAATCATGTCCTCCACACCGTTGATACTTTCCTCCAAGGGCATGATAACACTGTTCATCACAGCATCGGCATCGGCTCCCGTATAAGTAGCATCTACTTTGACGGTAGGCGGAGCTATATCTGGATATTGCTCTACAGGCAGTATGTAAAGTGAAATGAATCCAACAATCAATATCAGGATGGATATGGATAAGGCCATGACTGGCCGTTTAATGAATATATTTCCTTTCATAAACGTCTGTTATTTTATTTGCGTTCCTTCGCGGACCATACCTGCCCCGTTGGAGATAATTTCATCGCCCGATTTCAGGCCTTCCAATACAATATAATCTTTTCCGTCGTTGATCGGTGCCACTTTGATAAGAGTGGATACTGCTTTCCCATCTACGACTTTATATACCAATAATTGGTCCTGCAGTTGCATAGTCGCTACTTGTGGAATAACGATACAGTTACTATAGGTGCTGGGGATGAGTACATTGCCCGATGCACCACTGTGTAGCAGACGGTCGGGATTTGGAAAGACTGCACGTACGCCTACTGTGCCGGTAGCTTTATCTATGACTCCACTGATAGATTCTATTTTTCCACTTTCTTCATAAGTGGAGCCATCATTTAGTTGTAATTTGATGGCGGGCATTTCCTGCAGGGCTTTGCTGATGGTGCCATATTGGCGGGCGAGTGACAGCAATTGGTTTTCGGTCATGGAAAAATAGACGTACATATTAGAGTTATCGGATACGGTTGTCAGTGGTTGAGGCATGCTTGGGCTGACTAATGTCCCTACCCGATAGGGCAACATGCCTACTACGCCGTTACTTGGGCTTTTTACTTCGGTATAAGACAGATTGTTGCGTGCATTTACCTCTTGTGCTTCGGCTTGTGCCAGTTGTGCTTTGGCTGTCAGGTAGGCGTTTTTATTAGTTTGCAGATTAAAGTCGGAAACAACCTTTTGTTCGTGCAGCTTCTGGGTGCTTTTATAAGTCAGTTCGGCAGTGGCAAGGCTGGCCTTGGCTACTTCTACATTGGCGATGGCTGTTTGCAAAGCTGCTTTGTAAGGCACTTGGTCGATGATGAACAGCACTTGTCCCTTTCGTACGATATCACCTTCGGCCACATTGAGTTTTTCGATATAGCCGGATATTTGTGGATAAATGTCAATATCCTGCATGCCTTCAATGGCTGCGGAATAGGACGTTGTTATTTCTTTTTGCGCATCTGCACTAATGACGGTTGTCTCATAAGTTTGATGGGGCTGTGCCTGCTGTTCCGAATGACAGGCGGTAAGGCCGGTTAAGCTGCCAGCCAGAACGGTCAGCCACATACGATCCTGAATTTTTTTTATTGTCATATTTGCTCGTTTTTAAAATTTGCGCAAAAGTACTCTCTTGTATTTTATGGGCGGCAACGAATTTTCTTGCAGAAGTGTTGTACTTTCTACTTAGAGAGTCCCAAAAAAAGTAAATATGGAAAATAAGATATATCTGGTGGAAAATGGAATATTGGATATATGACATAAATTTCCATCTTTGCCGAAAAAATCAGATGGAAGAAGATATTAAGCTTATCGATATTAAGAGTCTTAAGTTGTATGGTGGACAGGGGGATTGTGTAGATGATTATCTTTTTATGACCGAGCATTTGGATGCTATATTACAAGGTTGCAAAACTGTCAAGTTGAAGGTATTTCTGATGCTCTATTGTATAGAAGGGGAGCTGAAGTTGGATTTAAACAGTATGACCTGTCATATAAAAGCTGATGATTTGCTGGTAAGCCTTTCGAATATGGTAATGGGCGCGATAGAGTCATCGGCTGATTGCAGATTGAAGATTTTCTGTTTTTCAGGACGTTTTATACAAAGACTTACGCAGATAGAGAAATATACGTGGAAGTCATTTCACTATTTGCACCGGACTCCGGTCAAACATTTCGATAGAAATGAAAAAGATTTGTTCGGCAGATATTTGGAAATGATTGAAAACAAAATGGGTTTGAGTAGTAATCCCTATCAGAAAGATATTCTGTTATATTTGTCTTCTGCGTTTTTTACCGAACTTATAGCAGCAGTCAACCAGAAAATTCTACAGCCGGAAGATGGTGTGTGTAGGAGTATTAATCAACCGGATTTTATCTTCAAACGGTTTATGGAGGCTTTGGCTGCAGATAGCGGCAGACATAGAACGCTGGAGTATTATGCCGAGCAGTTCTGTTATTCTCCAAAATATCTTTCGCGTATCATTAAACGTATTAGTGGGAAGAATGCTCTGAAACTGATTCACGAAAATGCGATAGAGCACATCATACAAGAACTGAAATATTCCAGTAAAAGTATCAAGGAGATAGCAGCTGATTTCGAGTTTTCCAATGTCTCGTTTTTTGCCCAATATGTGAAAAAACATTTAGGGACTACTCCTACCGAGTATCGGAACAATAATTCTGTCCGTGAATCCGATACGATGCATGAATCTTAGTCCCGAGACACATGTAAGAGCTGTGGACAACTGACAACTAAGTCAGAACGGCATTTGACAAAGTGTATAGTTAAACAGGAGCAGTTCCCGGGAACTGCCTACTGATATCGTTTATAAGAACAAAAAGCGTCTGACTAAATCAGGAAAAGTCAGATGGTAATAGGAAAAAGTAGTGCAGTAGTTATTGCACACTCAGTGCAGCAGTTATTGCACTTGCAGTGCAGTAGTTATTGCACTCGCAGTGCAGTAGTTATTGCACTGATGATGCATAGTCTGCTGACTTCTATTATATAGCAATCCCCTGTAAGGTCGTTGTGCCTTACAGGGGATTGTCTATATTATCAGAAAGAAGTGGGACACGTCTGGTCCCCTTCTTTCTTTTTCTGAGCATTTGGCTTATTCAGCAACTTCTGTTCCCCAGTTTTCGCGGGCCAGACGCTTGTAGCTGTTGTAACGCCACTTAGCGTTGTCCTCAGCAGCCTGGAAGAGTTGTTCAGCTTCTGCAGGATATTGCTTCATTACAGATGCGTAACGAACCTCACCCTTCAGGAAGTCTTTGAAGCCTTCCCATTCGGGTTCCTTGCTATCCAGTGTGAACGGATTCTTGCCTTCAGCTTCCAAAGCCGGGTTGTAACGCCACAAGTGCCAGTAACCACACTTAACAGCTTTTTCTTCCTCAGCCTGGCTCTTACCCATACCAGCCTTCAGACCGTGGTTGATACACGGAGCGTAAGCGATGATGAGTGACGGACCGGGATATGCTTCAGCTTCGCGCAGAGCCTTCAGAGTCTGAGCCTGATCGGCACCCATAGCGATTTGAGCTACGTAAACGTAACCGTAAGTAGTAGCCATCAGACCGAGGTCTTTCTTACGTACGCGCTTACCGGCAGCAGCAAACTTAGCAATAGCACCTACCGGAGTAGCCTTAGAAGACTGACCACCCGTGTTAGAGTAAACCTCTGTATCGAGTACGAGGATGTTAACGTCCTTACCGCTGGCGATAACGTGGTCGAGACCACCGTAACCGATATCGTAAGAAGCACCGTCGCCACCGATAATCCACTGGCTGCGTTTTACGATGTATTGTTTCAGGTTGTAGATACCTGCGCAAACCGGACACTTGTCTTTAGCAGCTTCCAACATCGGAACGATGCGTTCGTAGATGTCTTTCGTCTTGTCAGCATCCAAAGCGTTGTCCAACCATTCCTGGAAGATAGCTTTGTATTCAGCCGGAGTAGCTTCGTTTTCGATGCCTTCCTGCATCAGTTTGGCAATGCGGGCACGCATCTTTTCGTTGGCCAGTTCCATACCCAGACCGAATTCGCAGAAGTCTTCGAACAGAGAGTTAGCCCATGCCGGACCGTGACCCTTCTCGTTCTTGGTGTAAGGAGTAGAAGGAACAGAGCCAGAGTAGATAGAAGAACATCCTGTAGCGTTGGCTACCATTTCGCGGTCGCCGAAGAGCTGAGAAATCAGTTTCACGTACGGAGTTTCGCCGCAACCCGAGCAAGCGCCTGAGAACTCGAACAACGGAGTAGCGAACTGAGAGTTCTTCACGTTGGCCTTGATGTCTACCAGGTGTTGTTTGGTCTTCACGTTTTCTACGCAGTAAGTCCAGTTGTCGGCTTCGGCCATCTGGCTTTCCAGGTGAACCATTGACAAGGCTTTGCCACCCTTCTTCGGATTGCCCGGACATACGTCAACACAGTTACCGCAACCCAGACAGTCGAGTACGTCAACCTGCATGCGGAATGTCATGCCGTCGAATACCTTACCAACAGCTTTCAGCTGAGTGAAGTTAGCACCCTTCTGCTCTTCAGCATCGAGGATGAACGGACGGATGGCAGCGTGAGGACAAACGTAAGCACACTTGTTACACTGGATACAGTTTTCGGCATTCCATGCAGGAACGAATGCGGCAACACCGCGTTTTTCGTACTTGGCAGTACCTTGTTCCCAAGTACCGTCTTCGATACCCTTGAATGCAGATACCGGCAGCAAGTCGCCGTCCTGAGCATTGATAGGACGAACTACTTCGTTGATGAAAGCAGGATCGTTGTTGGCAGCCTTTTCGTCGTCGGCCAGGTTAGCCCATGCCGGATCGATGGTCAGCTGCTTGTATTCGCCACCACGGTCAACGGCAGCATAGTTCTTGTTCACAACGTCTTCACCCTTCTTGCCATAAGACTTCACGATGAACTTCTTCATCTGTTCTACAGCCAGGTCAACGGGGATAACGCCTGTGATGCGGAAGAATGCAGACTGCAGGATAGTGTTGGTACGGTTGCCCAAACCGATTTCCTGTGCAATCTGAGTTGCGTTGATGTAGTAAACGGTGATGTTGTTTTGTGCGAAATATTTCTTCACCTTGTTCGGCAGGTTCTTTGCCAGTTCTTCGCCTTCCCAGATGGTGTTGAGCAGGAACGAACCGTTCTTGCGCAGACCGCGGGTTACGTCGTACATGTGCAGGTAAGCCTGTACGTGGCAAGCTACGAAGTTAGGTGTATTAACCAAGTAAGTAGAGCGGATAGGAGTGTCACCGAAACGCAGGTGAGAGCAAGTGAAACCGCCTGACTTCTTAGAGTCGTAAGAGAAGTATGCCTGACAGTGCTTGTCGGTATTGTCACCGATAATCTTCACTGAGTTCTTGTTGGCACCTACTGTACCGTCGGCACCCAGACCGTAGAACTTAGCTTCGAACATGCCTTCGCCACCTACTGCGATTTCAGCTTCCTGAGGCAGAGAAGTGAAGGTAACGTCGTCTACGATACCGATAGTGAAGTGGTTCTTCGGAGTCGGCAATGACAGGTTGTCGTAAACGGCAAAGATTTGTGCCGGAGTGGTATCTTTCGAACCCAGACCGTAACGTCCGCCAACGATAAGCGGAGCATTTTCCTGTCCGTAGAAGCAGTCTTTAACATCCATATAAAGCGGTTCGCCGTTGGCACCCGGTTCTTTTGTACGGTCGAGTACGGCAATGCGCTTGGCAGTCTTAGGAACAGCTGCCAGGAAGTGCTTGGCAGAGAACGGACGGTAGAGGTGAACGGCTACCAGACCGACTTTCTCGCCTTTGGCGCGCAGATAGTCGATGACTTCGCGGATAGCTTCGGTAACCGAACCCATGGCGATGATGACGCGTTCTGCTTCCGGATCACCGTAGTAGTCGAACAGACCATAGTTACGGCCGGTGATTTCGCTGATCTTCTTCATGTAGTCTTCTACGATTTCAGGAACGGCGTCATAGAAGCGGTTGCAAGATTCGCGGTGTTGGAAGAAGTGGTCAGGATTTTCAGCCATACCACGTGCTACCGGAGTCATGGGGTTCATGGCGCGGCTGCGGAATTCAGCCAAAGCTTCCTGGTCGATCAGCGGAGCGAGGTCTTCGTTGTCGAGCTTCTCGATCTTCTGGATTTCGTGTGATGTACGGAAACCGTCGAAGAAGTTGATGAACGGCACGCGTGCCTTCAGTGTAGCCAGGTGGGCAACACCGGCGAGGTCCATCACTTCCTGTACAGAACCTTCGGCCAGCATGGCGAAGCCTGTCTGACGGCAGGACATTACATCCTGATGGTCGCCGAAGATACACAGGGCATGGCTGGCCAGTGTACGTGCAGATACGTGGAATACGCAGGGTAGGTTTTCACCGGCAATCTTATACATGTTGGGGATCATCAGCAACAGACCCTGAGAAGCAGTGTAGGTGGTAGTCAGCGCACCTGCCTGCAGTGAGCCGTGTACGGCACCGGCAG
>ULTX01016723.1_pt1 | contig 15359 bp, 10 predicted proteins | sample 1958041 | NCBI WGS metagenome assembly ULTX01 (sample SAMEA4835747, study PRJEB28245) | human gut metagenome | biome: gut microbiome; material: fecal sample | place: Denmark | collected 2008
ATTTGCGGCTAATGGAGTCAACCTATTTCAGGACAACACATACTCTTTCCGGTGTTTATTAATGTAGTCCTTAGGCGACATGCCATATCGTTCCTTAAACGAATTGGAGAAATGCGACAGATTAGCATAGCCCGTAGCATATGCCACCTCTGAAATGGTGAGCTTCTTGTCCTCGGCCAGAAGCTTGGCGGCCTGCTGCAGACGGATGTTCTTTATGAAATCGCGAGCTGAAAGATTGGTCAGTTCTTTCAATTTCCGATGAATATGTACCCGGCTAAGTCCAACCTCCGTGGCGAGCAACTCAGCATTCAAGTCGGGATCGGCCAGGTGTTCGTTCACCACTTTCATGATCTTTTCCATCAGCTTCTCGTCGCCCGACTGCATCTGCAGTTTGTCTATTTTGTCTTCCTGCTGCTGGGTGCCGCTGAACTTGTTTCGCAACATACGACGATTCAACAACAGATTGGCAATCGTACTCTTCAACAAGTCGGTATTGAACGGTTTCACAATATAACCGTCAGCCCCCGTATCCATACCTTCCAATCGGTCTTCGGGCTTCGACTTGGCCGTCAGCAACACAACCGGTATATGGTTGATGTTGGTATTCTGCTTAATCTTTCTACACAATGTGAGTCCGTCCATCTCAGGCATCATGATGTCGCTGATGACTAAATCGGGCATATCGACCAGCATCAGTTCATAGGCTTCCTTGCCATTTGTACACGTCTGTATCCGGTACTCATCCGACAACTCATTTTTCAAATAAGTGAGTATTTCCTCTTCATCTTCCACAACCAGCACCTTCTGGTGAGTTTTAGGCTTAACCACTTTTTCCTCTTCGGCATGCTGCTCGTCCTGCACCACACTCAACACAGGAGAAATCTGTGACTTCAAAGGTGCAGATACCATTTTTATGTTACTTTCACCGGATTCAAGTTCGTCTGCGCGTAAATGAGCAGCTCCCAATGGAATACGGATAACGAAACGGCTTCCGGACGTATCCGTACGGTTCTCTGCAAAGATAATCCCATGATGCAGCAGGACCAACGAACGGGACAGGTGCAATCCGATTCCCGTTCCGAAATTAGACTGGGTCACATCATTGTCTATCTGATAGAAGCGTTCGAATATCCGTTCTATTTTGCTCTTGTCGATGCCAATACCGCTATCGGTAACGGTTATTTCGAAATACTCCTTCAAAGCATCTTTGCGCGTAGGATCTTTCCCTGTAGTCAGCGCTACCTGCACCTCCCCTTCTTCGGGCGTATATTTAAACGCATTAGAGAGGATGTTCATCAGAATCTTATCGAAGTTATTCAGATCAATCCACACCTTCAATTCCGGCATATCGTGCTCGAACGTAAAGCGAATCTTCTTTTTCCGCGCCAGATAATCAAACGTCGTCATCACATCATTGATAAACCCTACAATATCGGTTTCGCGGAATTTCAGGAATATCTGTCCTTTATCCAGCTTGCGGATGTCCATCAACTGATTGATCAGACGCAGAATGCGTTGGGCATTCCGATAAATCATCAGATAAGTCTTATGCAGTTCGGCATCTTTCCTGTCGGCTATAAGCTTCTCCAACGGATTAATAATCAGCGTCATCGGAGTACGTATTTCATGAGAGATATTGATGAAGAACTGCAACTTGGCTTCATTCAGTTGTTCGGCATGCTCCCGCTCCATCAGTTCGCGACGGTGACGCATACGCGAGCGGATATAACTGATAGCTCCCAACACCAGGAAGATAAACAACAGGCAATAGATGAAATAAGCCCACTTGGTTTCGTACCATGGAGGGGAGATTACTATCCTGACCGTACGTATGTCCGAAAAGTTTCCATGCTTCAGTGCCCGGACAGAAAAAGTATATTTACCGGGAGGCAGATTATTGTAAGTAACCCGATTCACTCCTGGCTCGGTCGATAACCACTTAGTACCCAATTCTTCCATCCGGTACTGGTAAGTAATCTGCTCTGGATTATTGTATTGCAAAGTCGAAAAAATGATACTGAACGTATTGTCATCGTAAGCAAGCCGAAACAGCTTTGCATCCTGAACATTTTCCTGAATGACAGGACTGTCACCGGAAATAGTATTTTTGTGCACAGGCTTGTCGAAAATAAAAAAGTCTGTAATCCACACTTCCATGGCTTTCGACTCGCCACTGATTGCGTCAGGCAAGAAACTGGTTATTCCGTTTACACCCCCAAAGAAAATCTTTCCTGAAGGAGCCCGATAAAAAGCACCATGCGTGAACTCATTGCCTTGCAAGCCATCGCCCGCATAGTAATTGACAAATCGTCGCCCTTTCACATCGTATTTACTGATACCTTTATAAGTGCTGATCCAGATATTGTGTTGCCCGTCTTCACACAATCCGCAAATAACATCATTGGGCAACCCTTCCTTGACAGTATATTGTTCAATTTCCTCGGTTTTCTTATCAAAGCAGTACAACCCGGCAGTTGTACCTGCCCAAATACGCCCATCAGCACCTTCCAACAGTGCATAGCCAACGCAATCGGTAATCAACGTATTCGTCTGCTTAAAGCTAAGAAAACTGTTGGTGGTAGGATTAAAGCAACTGATTCCCTTATAATGGGCTAACCAAACATACCCCTCACGGTCACAAATCAAATAATTAACCCAATCGTTAGCCAATTCATTTCGTCCTAAATCCCCCGTCTCATCCTTGGACGATTCGTAATGCATCAGCTTTTTTGTCTCCAAATTATACTTAAAAAAGCCTGCACCCAATGTTGCTATATACAGATTTTTCTTATTATCTTCAGCAACAGACAGGACCTTGTTATTTCCAATTTGTTTCAGATATTCGCACTCACCGGTATTCCGATCCATTTTTGCCAATCCTCTCGTGTAAGAACCAACCCAAAAGTCACTGTTCGAATCTTCAAACATACACATAATCGTATTTGCAACCGATTGAGGGGAACTACTCGGCTTATAATGATGAAGACGTTTGCCGTCAATGCCCAACTCGAACAGACCTTCGTTGTCGGCTCCCACCCACAAATGATAGTTTTCATCTTGAAAAACAGACATCACACATCCTTCGCCGATAGGATTGTAATATGTTGACTTGTATCCGTAGTACTCAAAAGGATTTTCCTGGTTCGGGATCAGCATAATTCCTTTCTGAAACAACCCCAACCACAGATTCTTATCCTTATCCTCCATTATCGCATGGATTTTTCCCTTCGAAAAATCCTGCGGAGCAGAGTTGATGCTGTAATCTTCCAAACCATTAATGGCCGGATTATAGACTTTTAATCCTTGTCCGTCTGTACCGACCAACAGCTTGCCGGACACTAAAGCCATACAATTTACCGATACAGGTTCAGACTTGTTGTATGAGACAGGAATAAAACAGTGATTCTGCTTGTCATACCGTAAAAGTCCCCCTTTCGGCGTCCCGATAAAAAGATTTCCCTGGGCATCTTCACCGATCGATGACACACTGTTGTCATTGATGTCCGAATACCTGAAAAAATGACTTCTCCGAGTGATCGGCTCGTAATAGATCAGCCCATTGACATCCGTAGCAATCCAAATATTATGATCGGAATCCTCATAAAAATTCTGCAGATAATTATAATTTGCCTGAAGCAATATGGCATCCATCGAAACAGCTTCACTCCTCTTCTCATTCAGGCGGAACATTCCTTGACCGGTGGTTGCTATCCAAACCTCCCCATTATGCAATTCGCACATTTGCGTCACATGCGGATACACCCTTCTTCCTGCACGCACCATGGGTATCTCCGTAAAAGTATCCGTATCCCGATCATATATCATCAATCCGTCAATGCACCCGACAAAAAGATTCTGCCGGCTGTCTTCGAACAATGTATGTACATAGTTATTTTTAATGGTAGTAGAATCGCCCAATACATGCCGATAATTGGTAAAGCGAATGCCATCGAAACGATTCAAGCCATATTCGGTGGCTATCCAGACAAATCCCCGACTATCTTGCAGGAGCTCATTAACCAAACTGCTGGACAATCCATTCTCCATGGTATAAAAGCGGCCTGTCTGAGCTATGCCCAAGTCAAAAGAGCTATAAAAACAAATAATAAAAACGATAATGCGAATATATCGATTCATGGTATATAGAAATGTTACATCTTAAAACGGTGCCAAATATAGCGTATAATACTCAATATATGAGCCATACAAAGTGCAAATGTAACACAGACGAAACATTATGTAACACAGAGAAAAGTCTGTTCACACAAAATTATTGATTCATAACAGAACAGGAACAATCAGCAACATAGAAAACGCCTATCTCATATTGTTAAAAAGCGAAACAAAACACATTTCCATCCTCGTTCCATAAATACAAACGACAGTTGACGACTGCCAGCCCCCATAAAGAATAGCCCCAAATGCCTTCTCCGCAATCAATAGTACAAAAACACGTATGGTAAAAGGGGAAAAATAGAAAAGAGCTGACATAATCAGGAAAATACATTTACAACAGAGTACATATCATCAGCCAACAGACCCATATTTCATATGTATCAAATCCAAAGCCGGCATTTCACCACGACAGAAGAGTTTTTAGGCGCCAAAATCCCCCATATATAAGAAAATGTAACGTATATTAAAACAGATGTTACCTATGGAAATGTTTATGATACATTATTTGAGACAAGTTACCACACAGATTAGTATCTTTGTCATTAAAGAAGTATCTCGAACTAATGCCTAATATTGCCATGAAAAGAACAATCATACTCCTCACTTTGCTGTTATTGACAGCCTATCCGCATGCGCAGCAGAGTTTTTTACAAAAGCAAGGAGTATCCACTCAACTCATCGTTGAGGGAAAACCTTTCATCATATTAGGTGGTGAATTAGGCAACTCTTCAGCAACATGCCCGCAGGACATCGAACGGATATTTCCCAAAATCCGGAGAATGGGGCTTAACACCCTACTTGTTCCCGCCTATTGGGATCTGATCGAACCTGCCGAAGGACAATTCGACTTCACCCTGACCGACAAAGTACTGGAAGAGGCACGGAAGAACGACCTGAAAATAGTATTCCTCTGGTTTGGAGCATGGAAAAATTCCATGAGCTGCTATGCTCCGTTATGGTTTAAAACCAATTATCAGAAATATCCGCGCGCCATTACGCAAAACGACAAACCCTTGGAAATAGCAAGTGCCTTCTCCGACAATGTGTTCCGAGCCGACAACATGGCATTCACACAATGGCTGAAGCATATTGCAGAAGTAGATAAAGACAACGGCACCGTCATCATGATTCAAATTGAAAATGAAATCGGCATGCTTGAGAGTGCTCGCGATTATTCCCAGGCAGCCAACCGGGCATTTCAGTCACCGGTACCGGAACAATTGATGAATTATCTGCAAACCAACAAGAAGAAACTTCACCCGCAAATGCTTGAGAAATGGGAAGCACAAGGTTGTCCACACCAAGGCAACTGGCAAGAAGTATTTGGGAACGATATCTATACCGATGAAATCTTCATGGCGTGGCACTATGCCAACTATGTAGAGAAAATGGCTCAAACCGCCCGCTCCATCTATCCTGTTCCCCTCTACGTCAATGCCGCAATGAATAGCCGTGGACGCAAACCGGGCGAATATCCATCGGCCGGACCGCTGGCACACCTTATAGATATATGGCACTGTGGAGCTCCCTCCATTGATATTCTGGCTCCCGACCTCTATGACAGCGGATTCCAGAACTGGGTTGCACAATACCACCTGCACAACAATCCACTATTCATTCCGGAAATGCGCCTGGACGATAACAATGGAGTTAAAGCCTTTTATGCCATTGGCGAGCACGACGCTATCGGCATCAGCCCTTTCTCCATCGAAGACGCTACTTATTCTCCCCAGGCCCCTTTGACGCAAAGCTATGCCATACTGAAAGAAATGATGCCATTGATTACCAAGTATCAAAGCAAGGGAACCATGAAAGGATTACTGTTCGATCAGACAAATAAAGAACGTATCCTCCGCGACGGGAAACTGACTATCACTTGCAAACATTATTTTACTCTGCCTTGGGATGCCCGGGCAACCGACGGGAGCACCTGGCCTGAAGGAGGCGGCATATTACTCAAGCTCAATACCAATGAATACATTGTAGCAGGCAGTGGCATTGTTGTTGAATTTGCAAACAGCACCGAAGATACGGCCGGAAACGGAAAAGAGAGATTGGGTGAAGACGGATTCAAGTTACAAGGCGAAAACTCGAAGGATAACCCTATCACCGAAGCAAAGAGATTCAAAGGGAAACGTTGTGGACTTGGTACTGTGGATGAAATACAGATCAAAGAAGACGGCAGATTCAGTTATGTCCGCCGCCTCAATGGAGATCAAACTCATCAGGGAAGACATGTACGCATTGCAACAGGAGAATTCAAGATATTGCATGTAAAACTATACGAATATCAGTAATCTAATAAATCAGTAATAAATCAAGTAAATATATTTATATAAAACAGGAAATGCATAAAAGTAAAGTTTATATTAAATTTAGGTTAGGAGTTGCAGTGTTGCTTTGCCTTTGCTTTGCACCAATAGCAGATGCAAAGGTGAAGTTACCTGTTCTCATCTCAGATGGAATGGTACTACAGCGAGAACAAACCGTAAAAATCTGGGGAACTGCCGATGCCGGCGAAAACGTAGAGGTGAAATTCTTGAAAGGCTTGTCGATAAACAATGAAAAGGTAATTCTTCCTTCTACCGTCAAGGGAGGAAAGCTGAAAGATACATTTACCGCCACAGCCGACGAGAACGGGAAATGGAGTATCGACCTTCCACCGATGAAAGCCGGAGGGCCTTACCTCATGTCTGTAAACGACATCGAGATCAAAGATATTCTGATTGGCGATGTATGGCTTTGTTCCGGACAATCCAATATGGAACTGCCAGTCAGTCGGGTGACCGATATGTTCGCCGAAGAGATAGCATCCTATAACAATAATAAAATACGCCATATCATCGTTCCAAAAGTTTATAATTTCCATGCACCGCAAGACGACATGCCATCTACAAGCTGGAAGACCTTGAATCAGCAGAATGTCATGGAATTCTCCGCATTGGCTTACTTCTTTGCTAAAGCAGCTTACGAGAAAAACGGTATTCCAGTCGGACTGATCAACTCAAGCTGGGGAGGTACGCCTGTCGAAGCATGGATCAGCGAAGAAGGGCTAAAAGATTTTCCTTTATATATCAACGACAAACGCCAATACGAGGATGATGCCTACTGTGCACATATCAAAAAAGTAGAAGGGGAAAGCTTCAGCCGATGGAACCGCTCACTCTTTTTAGGCGATACCGGACTACACGAAGCGACTCCATGGTATGCCGCCGATTACGATGACAGCAATTGGGAAACAGTCGATCTGTTTTCAAGCAATTGGAGCAGCAACGGACTGAATCCAATTGGCGGGTCACACTGGCTGCGCAAAGATATTGAAGTTCCGGCAAACTGCACAGGGAAAGAAGCCATTCTGCGCTTAGGCTGCATCGTTGATGCCGACTCTGTTTACGTAAACGGTCAGTTCGTCGGAACGACAAGCTATCAATATCCACCTCGCATATACAAAATACCGGCCGGATTACTGACAGCAGGCAAGAACAATGTGACCGTCCGTCTCATCAGCAACGGTGGCTATCCAAGTTTTGTGAAAGAAAAGCCCTATAAGATAATCATTCTGACAGAAGGCCAAAACCAAGAAATTAGTTTGGAGGGAACCTGGAAGTACCACCTTGGCGCTCCGATGCCCAATGCCCCCGAAATGATGTTCTTCTGCTATAAACCCGTATGCCTGTACAACGCTATGATTGCTCCACTCAAGAACTATATTGTAAACGGAGTAATCTGGTATCAAGGTGAATCGAACGTAGCACGACGCAATGAATACGCCTCTTTACTTACCGCCATGATTGCGGACTGGCGACGTACTTTCAACAATCAGCAATTACCTTTCTACATCGTCGAATTGGCCGATTTTCTTGCCAAAGACGACACGGAGGGACGAAAAGCCTGGGCCGAAATGAGACAGGAACAAGCTAAAGCAGCACAAACCAATACACATACCACACTCATCAAAAACAGTGATTTAGGTGAATGGAACGATATTCATCCATTGGATAAGAAAACATTGGGCGGACGTGTAGCCGATGCGGCTTTAAAACTTAATCAGAACAATAAATAAACAATGCAAATACTAAAAAAATAAATATCTATGGAATCTATTACAAAAACAAACGAAGAATCGAAAGGATTCTACAAACTATCCTGGCTTCAACGCATAGGATTCGGCTCGGGAGACTTAGCCCAAAATCTTATTTATCAGACAGTATGCATGTACTTGCTGCTTTTTTATACCAATGTATATGGTCTGAAACCCGAAGTGGCGGCATTTATGTTTCTAATCGTTCGGGTGGTCGATGTATTATGGGATCCGTTAGTCGGTGCCTTTGTTGACAAGCACAATCCCCCGCTGGGTAAATACCGTTCTTACTTGGTATTGGCAGGAGTTCCCCTTACAGGCTTTGCCATTCTTTGCTTTTGGAACGGTTTCTCAGGCTCTTTGGTATATGCATACATTACATATGTAGGATTGTCCATGCTTTATACCTTGATCAATGTTCCTTACGGTGCACTCAACGCCTCTCTGACTCGCGATACAGACGAAATCACCACCTTGACCAGCGTACGTATGTTCCTGGCCAATACAGGCGGTTTGGCTGTCGCATATGGTATTCCTAAAATTGTAGCCTCCATATCACCTGACGGATTGACCAATACAACGACCAGTGCACATGCCTGGTTCATTACGATGACAATTTATGGCATCATAGGTTTGGCTTTACTCATTTTCTGTTTTACCCAATGCCGCGAGCGTGTCGTTATGGACGCCAAAGAGACCGAGAACGTAAAAGTATCCGACTTGTGGGTAGAATTCAAGCGGAACAAACCGTTACGTGTATTGGCTTTCTTCTTTATCACTGCATTTGCCATGATGGCTGTAGGAAACTCGGCCGGATCGTATTATATGATTTATAATGTAAAAGGAACCAGCGACCAGATGGCCAACTTCATGGCATTAGGTTCTATTCCTGCTTTCATCTTCATGCCTCTTGTTCCTTGGATCAAACGAAAAATCGGAAAGCGAGCCATGTTCAACGTCTTCCTGTCCGTCGCCATTATCGGTATGGCCATGCTTTACGTCATCTCCATGACTCCATCCTTAAAAGATCAGATCTGGTTAGTCTATGTGGCACAATTCGTTAAATCGACCGGAGTCATCGTAGCAACCGGATATATGTGGGCACTTGTACCTGAAGTTATCTCATACGGAGAATATACCACAGGGAAACGCATATCGGGCATTGTCAATGCCCTGACCGGTATCTTCTACAAAGCAGGTATGGCATTGGGAGGTGTAGTTCCCGGACTGGTTTTGGCATATGTAGGTTTCGACCAGGAAAATGCCGTCAGCCAATCACCTTTTGCCGAACAAGGCATCCTTTGGTTAGTGGCTGTTATCCCTGCCATCCTGCTGGCCTTGGCGATGTTCATCATTTCCAAGTATGAACTGACTGACGAAAAGATTGATAAAATCAATAAAGAGATTGAATTACGCCATAAATAAGACTAAAATAATTGGAATCCGCTTTTTCCACAGAAAAGCAGAAAACTTTATTTATTCATACATAATATAATTTATAAAATTACCGTATCATGAAAACAACGCATGTTATTTTAACCTTGTTCGCATCCGTATTGTTAGCTTCCTGTGGCAATGGGAAACAAGCAAGTGTAATGGAAGAACCGTCATTGAAAGATGCTTTCGGAGACAAATTCTTAGTAGGTGTAGCCATTAATGAGTACCAATCATCTGGCAGAGATACAGCTTCAGTCAAAATCATCAAAAAGCACTTCAATTCGATTGTTGCCGAAAATTGCATGAAATGTGCCAACATCCATCCGGAAGAAGACCGATACAACTTCGAACAAGCCGACCAATTTGTGAAGTTTGGACAAGAGAATAACATGGCTATCATCGGACACTGCCTCATCTGGCATTCGCAACTTGCACCCTGGTTCTGTGTCGATCAGAAAGGAAACAACGTATCGGCCGAGGTTCTGAAACAGCGTATGAAAGACCACATCACCACCATTGTTTCCCGATACAAGGGAAAAATTAAAGGATGGGATGTAGTCAATGAAGCCATAATGGAAGACGGTTCCTATCGAAAGACCAAATTCTATGAAATCTTAGGTGAAGAATTCATTCCTTTAGCTTTCCAGTATGCACACGAAGCCGACCCGAATGCCGAATTATATTACAACGATTACGGAATGAATGTCCCCGGACGTCGTGATGCTGTAGTCAAACTGGTTAATTCACTGAAAGCAAAAGGTCTGCGCATCGACGCTGTAGGCATGCAGGGTCACATGGGTATGGACTATCCTACCATTGAAGACTTCGAAACAAGTATGCTCGCCTTTGCAGGAACCGGCGTAAAGGTAATGATTACGGAATGGGACATGAGTGCACTGCCTACCGTGAAGCGGAGTGCCAATATTTCGGATACAGTGTCTTTCCGGAAAGCGATGAATCCTTATCCGGATGCTCTGCCCGACTCGGTATCCGCCGTATGGAACGCACGCATGAAAGCATTCTTCAACCTCTTCCTGAAACATGCCGACATCGTAGAGCGTGTAACTGCCTGGGGAGTCACTGACGGTGATTCGTGGAAAAACAATTTCCCGGTACGCGGACGCAAGGAATATCCCCTGCTGTTCGACCGCAACTACGAGATGAAGCCTTTCCTGAAAGAGCTGATAAACGAAAACAAGACAACTGAAAATCAATCAAAATAACCCTTAAAAACAACGCATTATGGAAAAAGAAAAGAGATACTTATTTCCGGCCGACTACATGGCCGACCCATCGGTGCACGTCTTCAACGACCGCATCTACATTTACCCTTCGCACGACTGGGAATGCGCCAACGTGGAAAATGACAACGGCGACCAGTATGTGATGAAGGACAGCCACGTACTTTCGACCGACGATCCCATGCACGGCGAAGTCATCGACCATGGCAAGGCACTCGACATTGCCGACATTCCCTGGGCAGGCCGTCAGCTGTGGGACAGCGATGTAGCCGAAAAAGACGGCAAATATTACCTGTACTTCCCGCTGAAGGACAAAACAGACATCTTCCGTATCGGTGTAGCCATCGGCGACCGTCCCGAAGGCCCGTTCATTCCCCAGCCCGATCCCATCCGCGGCAGCTACAGTATCGACATTGCCGTACTGAAAGAAGGCGAAGACTATTACATGTATTTCGGCGGCATCTGGGGCGGACAACTCCAGCGTTACAAGGACAACAAAGCCTTGGAAATCCCCGAACTGCCCGAAGGCGACCAGCCTGCATTGCCAAGCCGTGTGGTTAAGCTGAGTAAAGACATGCTTCAATTTGCCGAAGAGCCCCGTCCGGTATTGGTAGTCGATGAGAACGGCGAGCCGCTGAAAGCCAACGACCCGCACCGCTTCTTCGAAGCCAGCTGGATGCACAAGTACAATGGCAAGTATTACTTCTCCTATTCTACCGGCGATACCCACATGCTGTGCTATGCCATCGGTGACAACCCTTACGGCCCCTTCACCTATCAGGGAGTCATCCTGACACCTGTTGTTGGCTGGACTACCCATCACTCCATTGTAGAATACAAAGGCAAGTGGTACCTGTTCCATCACGACAGCGTGCCTTCAGGCGGAAAATCATGGCTCCGCAGCCTGAAAGTGTGCGAACTGGAATATGACGAAAATGGCCGCATCCTGACTATCGACGGAGGAGGCGAATAAAACATAGTCCTATGTAGTAAGAAGTGCATAACTTCAACCGGTCATCCGGAAACCATGACCGCGAGAGGCTATGCACTCTCTGTTTAATAATCTAAATCACCTTACGAGACCATGAAACAAAAAATCTATCTTCTCATCTGTCTGACACTGTTCATCTGCTCTGCCAACAGCCTAATGGCTGAAGACGGAAGCCGTCTGTGGCTCCGGCAGCCCCGGAATGCCCATGCACAGGTGACGGCCGGCAAGCAATCGGCTACCATCGACCTTGCTATCCGGGAACTGCAACAGGCATGGCAAGGAGCCCCTGTAACCCTTGAGCTGAAAAAAGACAAGCAGTTGGACAAGGACGGATTCCGCATCCGGCACACTTCGGACGGACTGACCATTACTTCGCCCGGCGAAACCGGCCTACTGTACGGAGCCTATCATCTGCTCCGATTGCAGGCCCTTCAGAGCAACGACCTGAAAACAGACAACGAAATCATCGAAAACCCTGTCTATCAGCTCCGCATCCTCAACCATTGGGACAATCTGGACCGCACCATCGAACGCGGATATGCCGGCAAATCCCTTTGGAACTGGGACGAACTGCCCAACACACTTTCCGACCGCTATGAAGCCTATGCACGCGCCAATGCCTCCATCGGCATCAACGGCACAGTGCTCAACAACGTAAACGCATCTCCACAAATATTGTCTGCTGAATACCTGCAAAAGGTAAAAGCCCTGGCCGACGTCTTCCGCCCGTATGGCATACGGGTATATCTGTCCGTCAACTTTGCCTCGCCCATGGTACTCGACAGCCTGCCCACCGCCGATCCTTTAGACAAAGAAGTCATCCGCTGGTGGAAAAACAAAGCCAAAGAAATCTACAAACTGATCCCTGACTTCGGCGGATTCTTAGTGAAAGCCAACTCCGAAGGGCAGCCCGGCCCTTGCGACTTCGGACGCACGCATGCCGAAGGTGCCAACATGCTGGCCGATGCCCTGAAACCTTATAAAGGCATCGTCATGTGGCGCGCTTTCGTTTACAGTCCTTCGGATGCCGACCGTGCCAAGCAGGCTTATCTCGAATTCCAGCCATTGGACGGACAGTTCCGCCCGAACGTCATCGTGCAGGTCAAAAACGGCCCGGTCGATTTCCAGCCACGCGAACCCTACAGCCCGCTGTTCGGCAGTATGGAGCATACGCCCCTGATGGCCGAATTCCAGATTACGCAGGAGTATCTGGGACACTCCAACCACATTGCCTATCTGGCTCCCATGTGGGAAGAGTTCTTCCGCTTTGTACCAGCCACTTCGCTGAAAGCCATTGCCGGAGTCAGCAACATCGGTACGGACGCCAACTGGTGCGGACATCCCTTTGCGCAAGCCAACTGGTACGCCTTCGGCCGTCTGGCATGGAATCCGCAACTCGGTTCCGACGAGATTGCAGACGAATGGCTGAAGCAAACTATTTATAAGGAAGGAGTAACGGACATCAGCCCGATTCATGCCGAACTGAAGAAGATGATGCTCGAAAGCCGCGAAGCCGTCGTTGACTATATGATGCCGCTTGGCCTGCATCACCTCTTTGCCTGGGGACATCACTATGGTCCCGAGCCTTGGTGCCAGGTGCCCGGTGCGCGCGCCGACTGGCTGCCGAGCTATTATCACAAGGCCGACGCACAAGGCATCGGCTTCGACCGCAGCTCGACAGGCAGCAATGCCGTAGCACAATATCCCGACTCGCTGGCCCGCCTCTACAACGACCTCGCCACTTGTCCCGAAGAATACCTGCTGTGGTTCCACCACGTACCCTGGGGGCACACGATGAAGAGCGGCCGTACCCTTTGGGACGAATTGTGCCGCCACTACGACACCGGCGTGCAGCAGGTCAAAGAGTTCCAGAAGACATGGGACAAAGCCGAAGCGTTTGTCGATGCAGACTGCTTCAAGGATGTACAGTCGCGCCTGAAAATCCAGGCACGCGATGCCGTCTGGTGGAAAGATGCCTGTCTGCTCTACTTCCAGCAATTCTCGCAGATGCCCATACCCTACGACATCGAACGCCCCATACACGAACTGGACGACCTGAAGAAGGTACAGCTCGGCATCAGCAACTACGAATGTCCTTCGGGCGAACTGCTGAACCGCAACCGATAAAGTTAGCCGACTTCAGACGAGTGACTTTAGAAAACAGTGACTATATTTGCAACGTTAAACCCATAAAACAATAGTATATCGTATGGAAAAGACCTGGAGATGGTTTGGTAAGAAAGACAAAATCACGCTCGATATGCTGCGCCAGATCGGCGTAGAAGGTATTGTCACCGCTCTGCACGATGTGCCCAACGGTGAAATCTGGACCTTAGAGGCCATCAACGACCTGAAAAGTTACATCGAAGCGCACGGCCTGCGCTGGTCGGTGGTAGAAAGCCTGCCCGTGTGCGAGGCCATCAAATACGCCGGCCCCGAACGGGAACAACTCATCGAAAACTACAAAGTCAGCTTGGCCAATCTGGGCAAGGCCGGCATCAAGACCGTGTGCTACAACTTCATGCCGGTCATCGACTGGATACGCACCGACCTGCAACACCCCTGGGCCGACGGAACTTCTTCCCTTTACTTCGACCGCATCCGCTTTGCCTACTTCGACGTCAAGATTCTGCAACGCGAAGGAGCCGAGGCCGACTACACCGCCGAAGAGTTGCAGAAGGTGGCCGAATTAGACAAAACCATTACCGAAGCCGAGAAGGACGAACTGATTGATACCATCATCGTCAAGACACAGGGCTTCGTCAACGGCAACATCAAGGAAGGCGACAAGAATCCCGTCAACATCTTCCGCAACCTGCTGGCCTTGTACAAAGGCATCGACCGCAATGCCCTGCGCGAGAACATGCGCTACTTCCTGGCAGCCGTTATGCCGGTGTGCGACGAATACGGTGTCAACATGTGCGTTCACCCCGACGATCCTCCCTTCCAGGTGCTGGGTCTGCCACGCATCGTGACGGACGAGGCCGACATCGAATGGTTCCTGCAAGCTGTGGACAATCCGCACAACGGACTGACCTTCTGCGCCGGCTCGCTCAGTGCAGGCGAGCAGAACGACACCCGCGAACTGGCCCGCAAGTTTGCCAAACGTACCCACTTTGTCCACCTGCGCAGCACCAAAGCCATGCCGGGCGGCAACTTCATCGAAAGCTCGCACCTCGAAGGACGCGGACATCTGATCGACCTGATCCGCATCTTCGAGCAGGAGAACCCCGCACTGCCCATGCGCGTGGACCACGGACGCACCATGCTGGGCGACGAAACCAAAGGCTACAATCCGGGATACTCCTTCCACGGACGCATGCTGGCCCTGGCCCAGGTCGAAGGAATGATGGCTGTAGTCCGCGACGAACTCAGCCGGAAATAAGGTACAAACACCCCTTATCTAAAACACTTGTACGGCTCGTGAGCGACA
>ULTX01051443.1_pt1 | contig 15328 bp, 16 predicted proteins | sample 1958041 | NCBI WGS metagenome assembly ULTX01 (sample SAMEA4835747, study PRJEB28245) | human gut metagenome | biome: gut microbiome; material: fecal sample | place: Denmark | collected 2008
ATATAACGAAAAGAGGATGCATCATTTTGACACATCCTCTTCAACTTTACACAAAATTTAGTTGTAGCTTTTAAAATTCTACTATAATCTCTATTCACTTACAATTTTATAACATAGAGAATATACCATCTGCATTAACTATTTCATTTCTATCCATCTTGTTTCACTTTAATAATGATACACAGGCCCACAGTCTGGTTCACCTTCATACCACCAACCATATGTGTGCATCTTATATAACCATTTTTCATTGTCATAATCATACCCTGTATATTCATACAAATAGTCACATCTAAATTCTATAAGTTCAGAGAACCAGCTTGGAACCTTTGCTGTAATACGATTATTAATACACGAAAAGTTCTCTAAACTTCTTGGATATGAAATTTGCTCAATCAAATTATTATCACACATTATATTCCTCAGTTTGTGGCATGTAGAAGTTTCAAGTGAAGTTAGTTGATTATTAGAGCATTCCAGCACATCCAAACTTGTACAACCATCTACATTTAGGACTGCAAGGTGATTATTATGACAGAAAAGCGAAACCAGCGAAGTACAAATATCCGCATAAAAATGAGTAAGACAAATGTTATCGGCACATGAAATCTCTACCAACTTATCATAACCGGAAACATCTATTAAATGAACTCCAGATTTATATACAGTTAATCTCTCCAATAAGTTACATCCCTTTATCTCCAAAAATTCAAGCTGCTCCACATTATTACAATAAAGAGAAGTCAGATTTTTACAGTCTGTCAAATCCAGGAGTTGTAGGCTACCGATATTTTGCACAGTAATACTTCCAAGTTTAGGACAATTACGGAACTTCACAACTTTAAGATTAGGCCAAGCTGGCTCTCTCCAGTTTAAATTAGAAGCAAAGCCATTATCCAATGATGTATTAGAGACGTCTATGATTTCCAATGGATTGGAATCACAATATAGATAAGTCAGATTAAGACAATTTGATACATTCAATTCTTTTAATTGACATTGAGAACAAATCAGATTCTTTAAAGAGGACAAGCCATCAGCCTGTAAATCCACAATATCATTGAAAGAGCAATTCACAGATTCTATCTTCGAACAATTCTTTAAATTAAGCGTAACAAGTTTATTGGAAGAACATCCAATATCAGTAAGAGAGGTACCATCAACCAAAAGTTCCTTCAATTGATTATTATCGCATTGCAATATCTTTAAATTGGTACAATTTGAAACATTTACACTTGATAAGGCATTACCCTCGCAAGACAACCATTCGATATAGATACAATCTGAAAGATCGATACTTCCTATCAAATTATTATTTGGCAAGGATAAAGTTACAAGCGTTGTTCCGTCTTCATTTTGAGTAGTATTTACTCCATACCATTGCTCTATTGGAGCGTCAGAACACCAATTATTATTTTTTTTCCAATTATCGCCATTAGTATCTTTATACAAGTTTATCAGGAACCTTCTGATTTCAGTCTCCGGATCTTTACTTTGTCCATATTGTAAAATATTTACAACCTCCGAAAGCTCTCCATCTCTTTCATTAAATACAATCTCGGCTCGACGGTCCTCATCAGTCTCATTTGGGCTTATAGAAAAATAAAGAGTATGCGTAGACTGATTACGTTCTTTATCTTCCGTAATCCAAGAAACATCAGGAAACACCATATCGTAGTTTATATTACTGCTTACTTCCACTTTCAAAGTTCCACCCTCGCAGTCAAACACTTGCTGGTTAGCTGTAACTATCAACTGGGGAATATCCCCCTCTTGATAGACAGAAACAAGTTCAGATAACGTTCCATCCGTTATTGTAATGCTAGCTTCTCGTTTATAGCCCGAAAGATTAGGGGCAACATTAAATAGCAATTGTGTCGTACTAAGAGTACGAGTATCAGTCGTAGAAATACTAAGCCAATCAATTCCTTCTTCTATAAAATACTCAAATTTAACATTTGACTTTATTTCAAGAGAGAATTCTCCCCCCTCTTTTTTTATCTCAATTTTATTAGAACTAATAAGTAAAGCTTTTTGAGGCTTTTGTGTAACAGTAATAGTTTTACTATCAGCTCCTGCTTGTAAAATGATAGTTGCATTTCGCTCATCATATGTATCATTTGCACTAGTACGAATGATGAATGTAGCTTTTCCTGCGCCTCCAGAAAGTGGAGATATACTACACCAATTTTCAGCCCTCGAGTTAACTACAGAAACACTCCAGTCACTTTGAGTTACAAACTCAACTGTAATTTCACCACCTTCTGCATCAAAAGTTGGAGTAAGAAAGGCTTCAGATATTTCTATCTGAGATTCATCTGGCACAAAAGTAGGCTCATCAGAATGATTGTCTCTATCACTACAACTCATACAGATAAAAATTGTTAGCATGAAAATATAAAACTTTCTCATAATAATAAATAATTAAGGTTAGTAATACAACAAACAACATTTGAAATAAAAAAAATAGGAACCACATTGCAAACAGACTATATAAATGTAACCTGAATTTATCCTTTTTAAATACTCAGGCATCCATCTCTGAGATTCGGTTCAAGTTGTTTATCACGAACCAATCCCTCACTTGCACAACATCCAAAATCCATGTCATCAATTCTTTCTTATTTTCAGGAGAGAAAGAAGAGGCTTTTACCGCATTGAGTAAATCTCCAAAATCCCAAGTCGAATAATCAGTCACATATTGACGTTCTATAGAAATCTGCTCTCTGAAGGAATCAAGTCCCGCTATAAATTTTTTTTCATAACACTTTATATCCTCATCTTTAACCGTCTCTGTTATTTTTCTAGTTTTCAACACATAATAATATAACAAGTTTAGTAAAAGCACCAATAGCTGATCAAATGGCTGGTACCCATTTATGTCTTTATTTACCTGTTTCTCATTCTCGCTCCACCAATCTTTCCACTTCAACAGATTCTCAGGGCTTATCTCCATAGTTTTTAAAAACAACAAGACAAGCAACTCCATGATTGCAATATTACAATATACGGAAGAATAATTCTCATCCAACTTAAATTCATTTTGTGTATCCCTGAGGGCACTCTCTCCTTCTTTGATTGTCATAATATCATCAATCGCTTCCTTACAGAAACAGATACATTGAGAATAATCCTCCGCATCGTACATAAGATTGATAATATCGTTATAAATACGTAGCAGCTTCCGGCTGTACCGTTTGTATTTACGTATGTAAGATTCTTGTTGCATTTTACCCAATTCATACTCTCTCATTTTTATAGGTATTTTTTTGAGTAGCATGGAGAACATCACTTTTGCTTTCCTATATTCTTCAACCACTTGTTCATAATACAAAAAGTCAGACTCATTGAGGATAATATTCTTATAACAAATTGCTTTGGACAAATACACCTCTCCCCGTTTAATCAATTCATCAATGCTAACCTTATCAAGTTCATCATGCCTATCCTCACAATACATCACAAAATAGTTGTTATCTATCTCGCTTTCTATAAAGAAATCCAAAGCCACCTTATAATCACCTGAAAGCATTTCGGACACTCCCATTGCATATACATCCTCCCTAGAATTCCAATGATGTATTTGAGTAAACTTATCATTAACAGTAGCGAATCCTTGTTTATCATTGAATATAGTAGTGGCTGAAATATTAAAGAAACGATTCAGCGCATCCAATATGCTCTTTTTTATGCTATTATGTATATAAATCTGCAATATCCGGTGTTTCTTTATTACAAAGCGGTTCAAGCCAAATAAAAAAACTCTGTCCTGACGAGAAATTCTATTATTAAGGATAGCCGGTTCCCATAACATAAAAGCATATTCCGTATTCGAACAAAAATTAGTGATTTTCTTAGTCTGAAGCAACAAATCTGCAATGTCTTTTTTTATGTCGTGATTAGTAACAAAGGATAAATTGTTTTCATACAACAAGTCATACGTTATATTGTAACAATAAAGTACTCCATAATTTTGTTTGATGTCCCCATTGTCATCATCATTCTGTTTATATGTGCACTTTGTCTTTATCAAATCATGCAAATCAGGAAATAAAGTTATCTTAGAAGAATTCTCGGCTGTCTTGTCATTGCAAGCAAACCACAATGAAACTAACACATTCTTACTAAAATCTACCAAGCAAGTCGCCGCACCGTTGTGTTGCAAGTCAGCCAGAATCTCCAGGTCATTCCAATTCTTATAAGCTTCCGGATAATTATCTTTTACCTGCCGTATCAGATTCTGGTGATATGCTATATAGTCTGAAAATGAATACCTTGGAGAATGAGACCCCTTCAGTCTAATTGATGCTCCCGAACGAATAAACTCAGATTCATATATTCTAGTGATTCCCCTATATATAATTTGATGTTTTTTCTCGACAGAAAATTCTTCCAGCCATTCATCCAGCTTGTTTAGTATCGCAATAATATAAGAAAGACCATTCTGCAGATGCGAATCCGGCATCAAATTCCGCATAGTATTTTTCACAGTAGTTTCCATAAGATAAGATTAGCATTATTATTGAAAAAATATTATTTTCATCTGATAATCACCGCTACAACACAAATATAGCCTTCACCATGCTCTTCACAAAACAATTTAACAATTTAATTTCTGAATATTTCTACTAAAATTTACTACAAACAATTTCACATCAATAATCATCATTTCATCACCAACCAAAAGCCTTTAATATTCTATAAATCTAAAATATGTCCCTATATTACTTAGCCCTAAACAATAATCAAAAAACATATCTACTCAAAATAACTAATTTCACATTTATCATGCGCACAACCCCCCTCACCAGAATTTTACTGATATTTCTCAGCCTTTTCTGTCTAACCAGCTGCAAAAAATACTCCCTCTTAGATATAGAAGTAAAAAAGTGAATTTATACCCTAGAGGGTATAAATAGAAAAATTTTTACCATATTTACACCCAAAAAGGTATAATCATGGAACAAACTACAGTCTCTAAATATGTAAAAGACATGCGTAAGCAATACAATCTGCGCAAGTGGAGTTATCCGAAAAATCAGGAGTAGGCTTACGTTTTGTCCGTGAACTAGAACAAGGCAAGCAAACTCTCCGGCTGGATAAAGTAAATCAGATATTGAATCTTTTCGGAAGCGAAGTCGGTGCAGTCCCCATTTCAAAAGAAGATGAACCATGAAACAGGCGATTGTATATTTGCGTGGCATAAAAGCCGGTATCCTCACAGAAGATGAAAATGGATATACTTTTCAGTATACTCCGGAGTTTCTGGCCTCAGACAAAGCAGAAGCCATCAGTCTGACCCTTCCCCTCACCGAACAGCCATATCAGAACAAAGTGCTGTTTCCTTTTTTCAACTTTTCAACGGACTGATTCCCGAAGAATGGTTGCTGAACATTGCTGAAAAAAACTGGAAAATCGACGGTCGGGACCGGATGTTCTTGCTTCTAGTTTGCTGTATCTTCCGGCATTGGTCATACCGGAAGATACAGAAGAACTGGCATTGACACTTAACGGGAAAAAACGTAAAATCAAGAAAACAGATTTTATCGCATCCATGCAGGCTTCGGGGCTGGAAAATAAAATTATAGAAAATTTATTTCGCAAGTTTCTTAAAGTCCAAAGCAAATGGATGGAATTCATTAACCTCTCTTTTTTATCGGATGAAATGAAAGAAGCATATAAAACGCTTATCACTGAAAAATTAAAAATACTTGCTTAAAGCAATTACACATTGCCATCATGACACTTATCCGTCCGCTCCCCATAGAACGATATTCCGGCATCACCACCTCCACACCCAGCACAAACAGTTTGGCAAGTTCTTACTCGCAGACTTCGTGGTATCTGGCTACGCATTGATTATGTGTTATCTCTTTTCCAGATTCGAGCCATAAAAATAAGCCGCCGTAGCACCTCCATCCACCAGAAAATCAGAGCCGGTGATAAAGGCCCCCCGGTTGCTCATCAACAGTTCGGCTACATTCGCCACCTCGTCGGCCGTGCCGGGACGATGCGCCGGACACTGGGCGAACATCTTCTTATAGAACTCTCCACGCACCCCGTTGAACTCGTCAAGTGCCAGTGGGGTGACAATAATTCCCGGAGAAATGGAATTCAGACGGGCGCCCCGTTCTCCCCATCTCACCGCCTCCGCCATGACGCGCTTCACGTTGCAACGCTTGGCCAGCTGGTAGGCATGGAGCGTATCGCGGATGTGCGACGGTTGCAGCACCTCCAGACTCAGCAATTCTTCCGTCGGTGTGCAAGCCAGCTGCGCATCGATTTCGGCACCAAGGGCCGGCAAGCGGTGTCCGGACTGACTGGCTATCGTCACGCCTGCCCCTCCCGGCCGGATAACCTTTCCCACTTCTTCCAGCAATACCGCCGTACCATATAAGTCGACTTTCAGGATGGTCTCTATCGAAGCTTGCGAAGGGGACACCCCTGCCGCATTAACCAGCATGGCTATCTCTCCATATTGCTGTGCCGTCTCAATCAGTCCGAGGATTGAGTCGCGCGACGACAAGTCCATCTCCACCGGAGACACATCGAATCCGGCACGGTTCATCGTATCGGCCACGGCCTGCGCATTTTCTATCCGCTTGTCGCCGACCACAATCTTCATTCCATATCCCATCCGCCGGGCTATCGCCATACCGATTTGTCCGGCACCCGTAAGCAACATTACCTCTTTTTTCATCTCACTCACTTTTTTAATATTCACGGAAGTCCGCTCACATATCAAGCCAATGAAGGAACTGCTGCATACACAAAATGCTGTTCCCGTTCGGCAATCCACCAGCGGCCATCCACTTTCACATATTTATCATAATAACGTACGGCATACATCGTCAACCGGTCGTTTCCATCTGCTTCCGTCACAAGCGTTGCAATGGCATAACAGATACCCGTGGCATGCGTATCGTCCACAAGGTCAACTACCTGCTGACCGTTCTGATGAAACGAAGCCTTGGCAGCTCCGAATGCCTTGTATTGTGCAATCATATCTTCCACATTATGGATATCCATAATCTGCTTGTCTCCCATATACACTTTCAGCTTCACATCCGGACGGAACAGGTTACGATAGTAATCCTGATTGTTCTTGTCCGATTCCGTCGCATAACGGTCTACCAAATCTTTCAAAGCCATACGGCTTTCCATTTCCTGTGTCATAACGCAATTCTGTTTATCGGTTAATTGTCACTGCAAAAGTAATCCCTACCGTTTTATCCGTAGGGATACAAAACACAGATTTACTGCATGAAAACACAGATTTCACGAGCGGCGGGAACCAGAAACCGGAATCCTTTCGTACTTTTGCCGTCAGAAACATACGAACCGATGAAAACCTCCTTATTGAACATTGAAACCGTCACGGAGTACGACGACATGCTCGGCGTAGAAACCCTTCATCCGCTGGTCAGCGTAATCGACCTTTCGAAGGCCAGACCGATGCACCACCTACGCCACACGTTCAGCTTCTACGTGGTCTTCCTGAAAGACGAGAAGAACTGCGACCTGATTTACGGCCGCCAGCGATACGATTACCAGAAAGGGTCGGTGGTCTGCCTTGCACCGGGACAGGTCATCGGCATAGAAGATACGGGCGAAACGTTCCAGCCGAAAGGCTATGCGCTGTGCTTCCATCCCGACCTGATTCGCGGTACCCACCTCGGACGCACCATCAAGGAATATACCTTCTTCTCGTACGAGGTGAACGAAGCCTTGCATCTCTCGGAACAGGAGCGCCACACCTTCATCGACTGCCTGCTGAACATTCAGGAGGAACTGCATCATGCAATCGACCGGATGAGCAAACGGCTCATCACCAACCACATCGAACTGTTGCTCAACTATTGCCTGCGCTTCTACGAACGGCAGTTCATTACCCGGCAGGATGCTCATCGCGACATCCTGACCCGTTTCGAGACCTTCCTGGACCGGTATTTCACGGGCGAAAATGCCGCACTGAAAGGATTGCCCAGCGTGAAATACTGTGCCGCCGAACTCTGCCTGTCGCCCAATTATTTCGGCGACCTCATCAAGAAGGAAACGGGCAAGACCGCCTTGGAGTACATACAAGACAAAATCATCGGCATCGCCAAAGAACAGCTGCTTCTTCCCTCTGAATCCATCAGCCAGATTGCCTATCAGCTGGGCTTCCAGTACCCGCAGCATTTCACCCGTGTGTTCAAGAAAGCCACCGGAATGACTCCGAACGAATACCGGAGCAAGACGGATTACAAATAATAAATATTTCAATCCGACACAAAGAAGAACCACAGAATTCACTACATTTGCAGAAACCAAACCCGATTGCTCTATGAACCGCAGACTACTACCCGTCACGGTGTTTCTGACGCTGATGCTGACTTCCCTGCTGGCCGGGCGCCACAATTACCGCGTGACAAGAGACGAGATAACCGCCGACCTGAACCAGGCGCTGGCCCAGACCTTACTGGAAAAGAAAGACCCGATTGTGACACAGGATACGATACGGGCCTACAAACAGCTCCGGCAGACGTCGGGCGGACAGGTGCTCATCGCCGTGTCCGACGAACGTTTCTGCCGCCACCTGAAGAACCCGCGACTGAAACAGGCGGCTTTCCTCACCTTCGACGTGATGGACGGCGACTACCGGGGCAGCTCGATGGACGGACAGGCCATCTGCAGTGACACGCTGGTGGTCCGCAACGGACGGGCGGGCGAAACGCTGGCCCTGAAAGGTTACACCCGGCTGTCGGCAGCGGCCGTATTCGACATGTCCGACCAGCGCTTGCCCGGCGGACTGATGGCGGCGGCTTTGCTCTGGGCCATCGGCTCGATGCTGTACTTGCGGAAGCGGGAAAAGGAGAACCCGATGCTGCAACCTGCCGAAGGAAGCGTACTATCGGCTGAAGGGGGCACACAATCCGCCCAGGACTTCGGGGGACTGACTTACTCGGACGCGGACGACCGTTTCTACGCAGCCGACCATACGCCCATCCGCTTCACGCCCATGCAGCAACAACTGATGCGGCTCTTCTGGCAGGCTCCCTCCCACTCGCTCACGAAAGAAGAAATCTGTGCCGTGCTCTGGCCCAAGAAAGACGATGCCAACGACACGCTCTACACCCTTATCCGCCGCCTGAAACCCATCGTGGAGGAGCATACGCGACTGAAAATAGTGGCCGACAGAGGGCGGAACTATTCACTGGAAATCAACGAGATGAAAGACTGACAGCGAATTGTCAGGCAAATGTCAGCGTCGGTTTTTGACGCCTTCGTGACAGCCCCCTACTTTTGTTCCTGAATTTTACACACAGGAACAAATGCAAACACTCAGATTACTTTTCCAGCAGGGAGCCGGAAGCCGGCTTCCGCTGACCATCTCCCGATTCAGGGCCATCCTCTTCCTTCTGCTGCTGACCCTCCCCTCCCTCGCGCAAGAGGTGGAACCCACCGTGGAACTGGGCGAGGTGGAGGTCAAGGCCGACCGGATTATCAAGAAGACCGACGGAATGCTGCTCTATCCCTCCGAACAGCAGAAGACTTCTTCCCGCTCGGGCTACAGTCTGCTCCAGCAACTCACCCTCCCGAATATCCGTGTGGACGAGGTGGGACACACCATCTCGGCCATCGACCAGCGGGGAAGCGTGCAAATCCGCATCAACGGCATCATCGTGGACAAGGCAGAGATGCTTTCGCTCGACCCGAAGAGCATCCGTACCGTCCATTTCATCGACAACCCCGGCGTGCGCTACGGCGACGGCATTGCCTACGTCATCGAAATCACTACCCGACGGGCGGACAACGGATACACGCTGGGCACCTCGTTCACCCAGGCGCTGACGACCCGCCAGGGCGACTACACGGTGTATGGCAAATGGAACACGGGAAAGAGTGAGCTGTCGTTGAACTACAGCATCGGTTACCAGAACTACAGCGACCTGCGGACGGAGGAAACGGCCCACTACCACCTGAACGACGGGTCGGTCTATACCATTCGGCGCAACGACCTCGCCTCGCGCAACCAGAGCCTGAACAACCAGCTGAAGCTGACCTACAACCTGGCCGACTCCACCCGCTATGTGTTCCAGGCTTCGCTGAGCGGCGACTTCAGTCACGTACCCAACAATTTCAATCAGAAGCAGATTGTGGACGGAGAACAGACCTACACGGCCCTCGAACAGCAGCAAAGCCGGAGCGGGAGTCCGGTACTCGACCTCTACTACTTCCAGCAGTTCACGCCCCGGCAGTCGCTCACCCTCAACGCCGTGGGTACATACATCGGCACCCGTTCCTCAGACAGCTACGACGAGGGTTCGCCCTACAGTTACGACGTGGACGGACGCACCTACTCTCTCCTGAGCGAAGCCATCTACGAAAACCAGTTGAAGCCCTTCACCCTGTCTGCCGGCCTCAACTACAGCCAGAAATACACGAACAATGAATATAGGGGCGACGTCTCGGCTGCCACCCCTATCCACCACAACCGCGTGTACCTGTTCTCCGAAATCAAGGGACTGTGGGGCAACCTCCGCTATTCGGCAGGCATCGGGGGCAGCTACCTGCACTACCGCCAGCAGGCCCATTCGTACGACTACTGGAGTTTCTGCCCCAAAGCGGCCCTGAGCTACAACTTCACCCACGCCCTGCAACTGAGCTACAATTTCCAAATGAACGAACGCACCTCACGAGTGGCCATAATCAGCGATGCCTCCATCCGCAACAACCGCATGGAGTGGACCGTGGGGAGTCCCGACCTCAAGCCCAACCGGGAGATGTATCACCTCCTGCGGCTGACGTACACCGACAACCGCCTGCAAGCCAGCCTGGAAGGTTTCTACAAGCAATGCCTTCGTCCCAACATGGCGGTGTATGAACGCACGGCCGACGACCGGTTCATCTACACCCAGCGCAACCAGAAGGAGATTGACGCACTGAACGCCATGGCCTACGCAAGCTACTGGCTGCTGCCGGAAAAGCTCTCCGTCACAGCCTACGGGGGACTGTTCCGCTGCTTCAACTTCGGCCAGGACTACACGCACTGCTACACGTCCTACTTCGTCACAGGGGCCGTCAACGCCTACCTGGGCAACCTCTCCCTCCATGCTTACGCCGACAACGGTTCCCGCTTCCTGGAAGGGGAAACCAAGGGGTACAGCGGGGGCGACATCACCCTGAAGGCCGCCTACAGCTACAAGGACTGGCAGTTCGCCCTGATTTGGCAACAGCCCTTTCAGCACAAATACAAGCTGTTTGAATCGGAAGTCCTGAACCGGAACCTACAGAAACGCACCGCCCTCTACAGCGGCGATGCCTGCAACCTCGTCAACCTGACCGTGACGTGGCGCCTGACCAGAGGACGCAAGTTCCGCGACGTCGAACGCTCCATCCAGCTCAAAGACAAGGATACGGGGATTATCCGATGAAAAAAGAAAATTCTCAGGTAAGTATTCCGCTTGCCTGAGAATTTTTCAATGAGCTGCACGCTGTAACCACCGGTTACAACCGTTTCCCAACAGTACCCCCAAAAAAACGCTCACAAAGATGCGCCAATTATCGGCAAGACCCATCCATTGTGTAACGAACAGACTGAGGCTGCACACCACGGCAGTGACCACCAGACTCCACAATAACGGTTTCATTTTCATAGGCATTTATTTTGATTACAACCATAAAGATACAAAAAATCGCTTAAGCAACAACTTTGTGAAAGGGAAATAATTATTTTGATGAACTTATTTTCCTGAATCACTCCGATAGGATCAGGGAACCTTGGCGGCACGCTCGAAAGTAATCGGGAAGGCATACCTCACCTTCTCCGGCTTTCCGCTCTGTCTGCCCGGTTTCCATCAATCTGTGATTTCAAACCGCACTTGCATGGAGTAATGCTTTTTTATCGTGCGGAAGCCATCGAACGAAGCGGCATCAGACGCACGGACATTACTCTGCGCACTGAAAAGCGAGGACATTCCTGCATTGCCATCCTCTACAATACGAACCACGTCCCCCAGTTTCTTTCCCAGCGCCTCCACCAGATAAGCGGCCTTCCGTTGTGCGGCTTTCAATGCTTCTATTTTACCCTTCTGATGATAAAGCAACATATCCTTGTTTTCCAACTCTCCGATGCGCATGGTATTCACTCCCTTGGTATCGATACGCTTCACGATTTCATCTATCTGTTTGAAATCGGTCAGTGTGATATCGTATTTCTTGGAAACCAAAAAATCCTGTCCCTGTCTGCGCCAATAGTCCCCCACCTCTTGTGTGCGGACCGCTTCTTTCGGAATGTCCACATCGGCCAGTACCTTCCACAACTGCCGCTCTATCTGTTCCAATGGCACCTTTGTGCGATATTCCTCCGGCTTGGACTTACCGTCGAACTCTTCTTCAAAATACTCCCGGATTTCAATGAGATAATGAATCTTGTCCGGCACAATCTCTATTTCGGAGGTACCCGTCACCTCGATATAACGGTCATTCACTTTCTGGGCTTGCAACGTACACGCTGCAAACAAAGCCAATACCCCTAGCCATAATTTTGCTCTCATAACATGATAATTTTTCAGTTCAACGATTCTTTCCCGACATCTCTTGCAGAATCACCTTCATCAGATCTCGTCTTCTCCTGCAAAGTCATAGTAAAATTCCGATATTCACTCGTGTACTTCCCATTGATAAAAAGCACCTCCCACGGATAAATGGATTTCAGCGTTTCTTTGAGGGCAAGAGCCAGCGGGTGATTCCCGTCGTTTATCATTTTCCGCGAAGTACGCAGAAAAATGAAACGTACGTCACAGTCTACGAAGTGACCGTCCTCCGTCGTCTGAAAATCACTTAGCGAAAAAAGGAACCGTTCTCCACGGTATTCAGGAAACCGCTCCCAAGGAAACCGACGCACAATCTCCCCATATGCCTTTGTCAGATTCAGTCCGGCTCTCCGGTAATTATGATAAGTCTGCGTTTCCATCACTTTACCGTTCCGGACGGTCAGTACCTGTTCCGTTTCCATGTTACGGTCGAAACCGTCATGCACGTATCTCACCACATCTCCTTTTCCGGCCCGAAGTTCCCCACTGAACCAGCGGGCTTGAATCGTCCCCACCCGACAATAGGCCGCAAAAATCGGCTGCAAGTCCTTCACCTCATACACCCGTATAGATTCCTTTTTGCTGACCTCATCGTAGACATCCGCCTCTACCCGTTGCAGGCAAAGATACCCGTCACGCACCTCCCAGAAAGCGGTATATCCGCTATAATTGCCCGTGGACCGACTGACATTTTCCGGAAGAAAATCTCCCATCCGCCTGCACAGCAGGGAATCGTAGTCTATGGGCTTTGCCATCAAAACCCATTCTTCTCCTTCCAGGCGAATCACATCGCCCGATTGCCCTGTGGCCTTAAGCGGCAGCACGGCAAGCCACAGCAGGATACACAGCACCATCTTTTTCATACGCATCTGACTATAAGGAAAATCTTGTCCTGAAAGATACGAAAAAGAAACGGTTTTTCAAAGCTGTGGAAAGAATTGGCCAAACGCCTCTTCGTTTTCCCGGAAACATCCTTCTGATGTGTACATCTCCTTTCCCGGAAACGTATGTTTCCCGAGGCAGAAACGTACGTTTTACGGCAGGGAAACATACGTTTTCCTTGTGAAAAACATAGAAAACATCTTGAAGAATTCCTCACTCCTTCAAGGCGTTTCCAGCTTATCCGTACCATGAATAGAAACCTTTTAGTAACCGAAAGGAACCTAACAAGGACTCGTGAACAAAAGCCTGTGTACAAAAAACAATACTTGCAAGATGGATGAAAAACATTTGGCCTTCAAAAAAGAAATAAATAATTTAGGGGCGAATGATTGAGTGTCAAAATGACAGAATTAATGATTCCCATAAACTTGATAGAAAACAACTACCTAAAATGACTATTATATGAAAATGGATGCATTTAACACATATATGTCCAACATACCCACTGACTTTTTTAAAAGCTTATGCCTAAAATATGGAAGCGCATATACCTATAAAAAAGGGGAATATATCTCTAAAGAAGGTGATATATTTCCTTACTGGGGATATATAGAATCAGGTATTATAAAATACACTTGCTACAACGTGACAGAAAAAAAAGAATATAATACAGGATTTTCCTTTGCAGGCGAATTTATGGCTGATTATCCCGCATGTCTTTATAATATCAAGTCTGAGATTTCCATACAGGCCTTGACAGCTTGCAGAATATATATTTGCCATTCTGAAAGGCTGAAAGACGAATTTGAGAGAAGCATGGAAAGTCAATATATTGCACGCATCGCAGCTGAACAAATGTGCTTTCAAATCTATTCAAGATATGCCGATTTTTACAGGCTGACCCCAGAAGAACGGTACAAACAACTTATCAAAAGAAGCCCGGGTTTACTTCAACTCATTTCCATAAAAGAGGTTTCTTCTTACTTGAGAATAACACCTACCCACATGAGCAGAATAAGAAAAATGGTAAGTTTTGACAAGTAATTCTCAACATTTGTTGAGATTTTGGTTTGTAGTCTGCAATAGAATCAGGTATTTTGTTCTTCATAAATACTTTATAGTACCTTTATGTACTAAAAAACAATAGTTGTATGAAGACAAAGAATTTATTTGGAATACTGATGCTGTTCCTTTGTGTATTTAGCTTTTATAGCTGTAAAGATGATGATCAAATACCACAGTTTGAATTTACACCGGAATCATTAAATCAAACGGTTTGGAAAGGGAATATAGCTGATCCAACCTATAATGGTGAAGTGGGTATAAATTTTGAGACTAAAGAAACAGGAGTAATAAATTGCGTAGATCCACAAAATCCGGAATATACTATGGTGGAAGGTTTCACGTATGAGGTAAAAGGGAAATACATTTATTTCAAGAACTCTATTATACTTAAAAGCCAACCATGGAGTTTGATAGAAATATCTAAAAACAAAATGATACTCAAATACAATCTGGTTGATATAAAACCTCAATATCAGTCCACATTGGAACTTACAAGAATTGATTAGTTAATCTGACAAGAAAAGCGGCAAGAAATTACTTTGTCGCTTTTTTATTCCAATTCCTATTTAAAATCAAATGCGTCTATCAAGACATTATCCTTAATAAAAAGCTCATGGGTACTTTAGGTTATATAAATGATATGATGCGGAGGGACAAAGAAAACCGAGAACTTCGCAAATTAAATAGGGATAGAATTAAAAAACATTAATAAGTGCCTTGTTTTTATTGTGCTGGATTTTATATCAATGTTTTTTTTGTTATACAAAAGTACGAATAAAAAGTGATAAACAGAAAAATGTAGC
>ULTX01077509.1_pt1 | contig 15223 bp, 12 predicted proteins | sample 1958041 | NCBI WGS metagenome assembly ULTX01 (sample SAMEA4835747, study PRJEB28245) | human gut metagenome | biome: gut microbiome; material: fecal sample | place: Denmark | collected 2008
TATATTGTATGTAATATTTTTTTCATCCGTCAATTTGCATTTTCATAAACTGTAATCTGTAAGGCGTAAGATTTTCTATAAAAAGTGCATATAAATACATGGACTGATTCGGATATTTGCGTATGCCTTCGAAAATAATTGCGCCGCGCCGCGCAAACCGATGCGTCAGGGTATTGCATAATTCAAAACTTTTTCGTACCTTTGTAAGGTAAACCAAAAACTAATGCTATGACACTATTCGACCAATTTCTGACCCTTATCGCTTTCCCGTTTTGCTTTGTGATTCAATGGATTACAACAGATAGTTTGACTTCAAGAAGTAATGTCATTCTGATGCGGTTACATGGGACGGATAGCTTGCAGGCGGTAAAGGGCTTCATTGTAGTCCTCAATGAGTTCTTTCATCGCTTCCTCTACCGATTGCAGGCGGTGGATAAGGGATGCGGCTTGTCCGATTTCGATTTCCCCTTCGAAAATGTCTCCCTCGAAGATACCTAGTTTGGCTCGTCCGCGTCCTAATAGTTCCCGAAGCTCATCGGCGGAGGCACCGCGGAGTTCGGCTTCTTCCACCTGTTTGTAGAAATCGTTTTTTACCAATCGGGTAGGAGAGAGTTGTTTCAGAGTAAGTATTGTGTCGCCTTCATTCAGGCGCAGGCATCGGTCTTTGAACGAGAAGTGAGCGGAGCTTTCTTCGGTCAGGGCGAAACGGGTTCCTATCTGCACGCCGTCGGCTCCCAAGGCTTGTGCGGCAAGCATACTTTCGCCCGTGGCGATTCCGCCGGCTGCTAACAAGGGCAGGGTGCACGAGCGGCGTATGGCTGGAATGAGGCACATTGTGGTGGTTTCTTCCCGTCCGTTATGTCCTCCTGCTTCAAATCCTTCGGCTACGATAGCGTCTACACCGGCTTCTTCACACTTGGCTGCAAATTTCGAGGATGCTACTACGTGTGTTACGAGGATATCCCGTTCGTGAAGCCAGTCGGTCCATTTCTTGGGGCTTCCAGCCGAGGTGAAAACGATTTTTACGCCTTCATCGGCGATGATTTGCATCAGGGTTTCTATTTCGGGATACATTAGCGGGACGTTCACTCCGAAAGGTTTGTCGGTAGCTGCCTTACACTTACGGATGTGTTCACGTAGGGTTTCGGGGTGCATTGAGCCTGCTCCCAGCAAGCCCAGCCCTCCGGCGTTGCTTACGGCTGAAGCTAATCGCCAGCCGCTGCACCACACCATTCCGCCTTGGATGATGGGGTACTTGATGTTGAAAAGTCGGCAAATTCGGTTCATGGTATTGCTTTAGTTAATAGTTAATAATGAATAGTTTATAGCGGTGGCTGTTCTCTAACTATCGCTTTGAATACGGGTCGGGTCTGTTGCGATTCAGGCTCGAAACCGAACCAATAGGTCGTATTTTCCCCTTCGAGTGGCGGGAGCATGCAGAGGCGTAATCCTTCGTGGTAAGTGCCATAGATGGGCTCCCATGCATCGGGAGGCAATACGTGTTTGGTGCGGATGCGGAAGGCTGGCTCTTTCTTGAGCGACATTCCCGCTTCTATCCATGCCAAGGTCATGTCGGTTTCGTATGTCGGATAGTTTTCTTTACAAAACTTATAGAGCAGGATGCCCCGGCGTTCCAAGCTCATGGGTTGGTCGATGACACCGATGCGGATGAGGTAATCCAAGAACCGGTGCAGGAACTCGGATGCTTCTACAATCAGCCGGCGGGTGATTTCTTGCCAAGGTTGGGCGTTATAGAATCCGTCTATGAGGCGTGAAAGCATGCGTGCGGTCTGAAGTTCGTCGGGGGTGGTTTCGTTGGTGATCAGCACTTCGTAGGGTGGGAAAGGAGCATAGCGGATGCCTAATTCTGAGGCACGCCGGCGCATTTCGGTACCGGGAAGAAGCTTGAGGGATTCCAATTGGATTTCGCCTGCCCGATAGGAAGCCAATGTCTGGACATCTTCGAATATCTCTTCCAGCCGGTAGAGAGGCAGTCCCGCTATCAGGTCGGCATGAGTTTCCAAGTTGGGCAGGGAACAGAGGTATTTTAATCCTTCTAATGCATGTTCTAATTTCCCATGTCTTTGGCACACGTCTAATACTTCTTGATGCAAACTTTGGATGCCTGCTTCTAAATGGAGTTGTCCGGTGGGCATTGATGCCAGCTCACTCTTCAACTCTTCGGTCAGGAGGGCTGGATGCACTTCCAAGTGGAAACGGATGTCGGGAAACTCGCGGAACAAGTCGAGCAAAGCACGGGCGTGACGGGCATTGTAGTTGAAAGTGCGGTCGAGCACACGGATGTTCCGGATGTGATGCGCTTGAATCAATTCGATACGTTTCCGGATGGTTTCAATCGGGAGGGTGCGTACAGGTTTCTCGCCTCCGCTTACACAAAAGGCACAGGTATTGAAACATCCTCGGGTGGTTTCCAGTTGCACGAATGGTTTGCTCCAATTGAAGAAAGGGCTTTCTTCAGGCGGAACAAGCCGGTCGAAACGCATCACTTGTGCCCTTCCGTTATCGTGATAGACGGAAGCATGGTCTATGTAGCATAAGCCCTCTATGGTATGCCATGCTTGGGGCTGGTTCCATACTTCCAGCCATTGGGCAAAAGTTTCTTCTCCTTCGCCTCGGAACACACAATTTACGAAAGGATAATTGCGCAGGAACGGTTCGTTATTTCCAAGAAATTCGGGACCTCCCAGGGTGATACAACAATCGGGAAGCAGGGCTTTGATACGTCCCAAAGTGTGAAGTAATGTTTCGTGATTGAAAAGCCAGCATGTAGCGGCTACGATGTCCGGTTTCCGACGGAAGACTTCGGCGCTCGTCATGCCCGGATTTTCGTTGATAGTTGCCGAAACGATGTCCCATTCAATTCCGGCATGACCGATGAGTTGGGCTTGCAGGGCGGGCAATGCCAACGAAGAATGCGCGTACGAACTATTTAGGTCAAGCCAAAGAATCTTCATAGGATGGGAATAAACTCACACAGACTTAAATAGTTAATAATTAATAATTAATAATGAACAAACGGTAAATGCTTCGCTTGCCGTTATTAACTATTCATTATTAACTATTAATTATTGAAGTCTGTGGTAAAAGATAAATTAAAGCAAGTATTGCGTGCTGATAGATTCGTGGCTCAATACGCGGCGAATCGTTTCAGCGAACATATCAGCTATGGAAAGTTGTTTCACTTTGGCGCATCGGTTCGAGTACGGGATGCTGTCGGTGAAGACCAGTTCTTCCAGTTCCGAGTTTTGTACCCGTTCAGATGCGGGACCCGACATGACGCAATGCGAAGCGATAGCACGTACAGAGTTAGCTCCGGCTTCTTTCATGATGTCGGCGGCTTTGGTGATAGTGCCGGCTGTATCTACCATGTCGTCAATCAATACCACATCTTTTCCTTTCACGTCACCGATGATTTGCATAGAAGCCACTTCATTGGCTTTTTCGCGGGTCTTGTGGCACAATACCAAGGGTACATCCAGGTATTTGGCATACGTGCTGGCACGTTTCGACCCGCCTACGTCTGGAGTGGCGATAACCAGATTCGGCAAGTGTAATGATTGGATATACGGAGCAAAAATCGTAGAACCATACAAGTGGTCTACCGGGATATCGAAGAATCCCTGAATTTGGTCGGCATGCAAGTCCATGGTAATCAGACGGTCAATGCCCGTTACGCTCAACAGGTCTGCCACCAGTTTGGCGCCAATGGATACACGTGGCTTGTCCTTGCGGTCTTGACGTGCCCAGCCGAAGTAAGGGATTACGGCGATGATGCGTTTCGCTGATGCGCGTTTGGCGGCATCAATCATCAAGAGAAGCTCCATTAAGTTATCTGAGTTCGGAAAGGTAGACTGTACGAGGAATACGTGTTGGCCACGGATAGATTCTTCGTAAGATACAGCAAATTCGCCATCGGCGAAATGTGTAATGTTCATGTTACCCAGCGGGCAACCTAAGCTTTTACAAATTTTCTCTGCAAGGTATCTCGTATTTGTTCCCGAGAATACTTTAAAGGTAGATGTTTCGCTCATTGTAATTTTTGATATATTGCCTAAATTTGAATGCAAAGTTACGCCATTTATTCAATTCGGACAAATGAATGCCCCTAAAAACTTCAGTCGGCAAGCCGTTTCAGCTTTCGGAAATGTTCAATCAGCCGGCTATAATTGTAGTCGTGCTCGGAGTCAAACTTGTTCCATAGCCCTCCTAAAATTGCTGCTCCACCGAATCCGTAGTCTTTCACTTGCAGGATATTGCTTTCATCGATGCCTCCTAAAGCAATGACTTTTTTGTCGATGATGCCGCTTTTTGCCGCCGTCCGTATTTGTTCGGGGGTGAAAGCGGATGAATATCCTTCTTTTGAAATGCTATCGAATATCGGGCTGAGGAAGACATATTCGTTTTGAGGTTTCTTTTCCTTTACTTCTTCCAGCGTGTGGCAAGATGTGGTAATCGGTCCGGAATAGTTATTGGGAGCAACCGGATTCCGGCTATTCAGGTGGATGCCTCTTAGTTTGTACTCTTCTTTCAAGTAGAAATTGTCGTGCACGACAATACGTTTCCGGTATTTTTCCGGTATCAATGTCAATAATCTTTCGGCATATACCGGAATAGAGTCTACTTTACGCAGATGAAGGATGTCCAGCCCTTCATCGAAAAGGGTTGTAATGATTTTATCTTCTTCTACGAAGTAGGTAGGTCGGGTTATTACTATCAGTTTCATTATGAAAACACAATATGATGTGGCAAAGGTAGTAATAAGTTTGTAATATTTGGCTATATTAAAGCAAAATCGTGTACGTTTCCATCGTTTTCAGGTCGATTTGCCATAATTTCCCTGCCAGAATGTCGCCATATCCGCAGATAATCTTGATTACTTCGTTGGCTTCGGCGCATCCTACGAGTCCGGGCGTAACTCCCATAACCCCCTTCGGGGGATGAGGCATGGACAGCATTTCCTCTTCGTCGGGATAAAGGTCGCGGTATCTTTTCCCGCCTTTATTATATAAGAATACGGATACCTGCCCTTCGAACGCGCGGATGGCTCCATATACGTATACCTTATTTAATAGAGCGCAGGTGTCGTCTATCACGTATCGGGTGGCGAAATTATCGCATCCGTCTACGATGATGTCATAGTCCGCAAAGATTTCCTTGGCATTATCCCGAGTCAAGCGGGTAGGGTATGCCTTTATTTGGAGGGTACTGTTCAACGCTTCCAGCCGTTTTTTTGCTTGCAGGGCTTTGGATAAGCCTACTTCAGCTTCGGCATAAAGCACTTGGCGTTGCAGGTTGCTTTCGCTTACGGTATCATCGTCTACCAGCCCGATAGTCCCTATTCCGGCACCGGCTAAATAGAGGGCAACGGGAGACCCCAGTCCTCCTACGCCTACGATAAGCACCCGTGCCGCTCTTAGGCGGGCTTGTCCTTCTTCGCCGATTTCGGGAAGCAGGAGTTGGCGGTTGTATCTTTCCATAATTGTAAATAGTGAACACAGAGGCGTGGAGTCACAGAGAATATAAAAGCTCTGTGTCTTTGTGTCTCTGTGTTCAAATGCGATTTCATTTTACAAAGTCAAACGAGGCGTCCCAGTCTTTCCATACCGGTTCGCGTCCTGCCGCTTTCAGTGCGCATTCCACTTCTCCGGCGGTACGGTCATCGCTGATATGGAATTGTTCCAAGGCTTGCGGATAGGTGTAGTATCCGCCCGGTTCGGTCTTGCTTTCGGCACTCATGGTGGTCACGCCCAATGAAGCCATGTGGTCGCGGATATATGCCGGTTCGCGGGTCGAATACGAGATATCTACATCATGGTCGAAGATACGCATGGCGAAGGTCACTTGCGCCAGTTCCTTGTCGCTCATGATGACGTTGGGCTGGAATCCTTCGTTTTCCGCAGGGCGCATACGGGGGAAATTAACGCTATATTTGGTCTTCCAATAATGTTTTTGCAGATAGCGCAAGTGATATGCCATCATGGTCACATCGGTGCGCCAGTCTTCCAAGCCGATTAATACGCCCATGCCGATAGAATGCACGCCCGCTTGTCCCATACGGTCGAATCCGTTTACGCGCCATTCGAATTTCGATTTCATGCCCCGTGGGTGATAGATGTTATAGCGTGCTTTGTTATAGGTTTCTTGGAAACAGATAACTCCGTTCATGCCGTGCTTGGTCAGTTCGGCATATTCTTCGGTCTTGAGCGGCATCACCTCTATCTTCAGGTTCGAGAAGTACGGTTTTGCCAAGTCAAGCGCTTTTGCCAGATAAGGGACACCGGCTTTAGCAGGGTTCTCTCCCGTTACAATGAGCAGGTTCTCGAACGGAGCCAGCTTCTTGATAGCTTTGTATTCGTTTTCGATTTCCTCGGGTGTCAGGATAGTCCTTGCCATAGGGTTGCTGATGTGGAATCCGCAATACACGCACGAGTTGGTGCATGAGTTGGTCAGGTAGAGCGGGATGAACATCGATACGGTTTTCCCGAACCGTTCTTCGGTATATTTCCGGCTCAGGCGTGCCATGGGTTCCAAGTATTTTTCAGCGGCGGGCGAAACCAATGCCATGAAATCATTGACATCGCAACGAGATTTTCCGAGTGCCCGCAACACATCGGATTCGGTTTTGGAGTAGATGGCTTCGGTCGTCTCCTCCCAGCTTATTTTTTCTAATTCTTCGCTAAACATTTTATTCTGTATATAGTTTATCTTTTTCCCACAAAAAAGGATTATTTAAAATGTATTCCTCAATTTCATCATACGTATGTTGGTTACGAATGATATGTTCGTAATAGTTGCGTTGCCAAACAGAATAACCTATTTTTCGTGAAACAGCACCTTTATATCCACGTATAATGGCTCCTACTGTTTTTGATGGTGATTGTAGGGGCGTATTGCATACGCCCTGATTACATCCACTATAATTTGTGGGTTTATTTATGTTGATGTTTTCGGGCGTATGCGATACGCCCCTACAAATTTCTATAATGGCATGAAAATGATTGGGCATTATTACATATTCATGTAATTTTACTTCTCCTTTTCTAATGTTCATGGTTTGTAACCATTCTTCTTTTACAATCCTTCCTGCCTCATTCAAAATCATTTCCCCATTAACGACTTTACCGAATGTGCATTTTTTCTCTTGGGTACAAATGGTGATAAAATAAAAGCCTTCTGTACTGTAGTTATATTCGGGCAACCTTATACTCTTGCGTCGATGAATGTTGGGGTCATACATTTTATTCAATATAATTTTATTGTTTGTATTGGTTGATGTATTCGGGCGGGCTAACCCCGCCCCTACAACTTAACTAATTATTAATGGATGAAAGGTCACGACTCAACTTCATCGCACAAAAGTTCGGCCCGCACATGGTGCAATATTCTCCGTCGGTATGGCGGCCTTCGGTGAAATATTCCAAGGCACGGTCGGGGTCTAAGCTTAAGTGGAACTGGTCGCGCCAACGGAACTCGTAACGGGCTTTGCTCAAGGCATTGTCGCGGACTTGTGCTCCGGGATGTCCTTTGGCAAGGTCGGCGGCATGGGCGGCTATCTTATAGGTGATGACACCCGTGCGCACATCTTCCCGGTTCGGCAAGCCGAGGTGTTCTTTGGGGGTTACGTAGCACAACATTGCCGTGCCCAGCCATCCGATTTGAGCGGCTCCGATAGCCGATGTGATGTGGTCATATCCCGGTGCGATGTCTGTTACTAAGGGACCGAGGGTATAGAACGGGGCGTTATGGCAATGCTCGATTTGGCGTTGCATGTTCTCTTGAATCTTGTGTAAGGGCACATGACCCGGACCTTCGATAAACGCTTGTACATTCTTCTCCCATGCACGTACCACGAGTTCACCCATGGTATCGAGTTCGGCGAATTGGGCTTCATCGTTGGCATCGGCAATACATCCGGGACGCAAGCCGTCTCCCAAGGAGATAGCTACATCGTATTGGGCAAGGATGTCGCAGATGTCATCGAAATGTTCGTAGAGGAACGATTCTTGGTCGTGTATCAGGCACCATTTGCTCATGATGCTTCCTCCGCGGCTCACGATACCGCATAAACGCTTGTCTGCCAAGTGTACATTGTGCCGGCGGATGCCTGCATGGATGGTGAAATAGTCCACACCTTGTTCGCATTGCTCTATCAAGGTGTCCTTATAGATTTCCCAAGTCAGGTCTTCCACTTTGCCGTTCACCTTCTCCAGTGCCTGATAGATAGGCACGGTGCCTACGGGTACGGGGCAGTTGCGGATAATCCATTCGCGGGTTTCGTGGATGTTGTCTCCCGTAGAGAGGTCCATAAGCGTATCGCCTCCCCATTTGCAGCTCCATACGGCTTTGTCTACTTCTTCCTCGATGCTCGAAGTCGTAGCGGAGTTTCCGATGTTGGTATTGATTTTCACCAGGAAGTTGCGCCCGATAATCATCGGTTCGCTCTCCGGGTGGTTGATATTAGCGGGCAATACGGCACGTCCTGCGGCTATCTCATCACGCACAAATTCGGGAGTGATATGGGTGTCGATGCCCAATTCCTTGCAATTCATGTTCTCGCGGATAGCTACGTATTCCATTTCGGGGGTCACGATGCCTTGCTTGGCATAGTACATTTGGGTACAGCATTTTCCGGCTTTGGCACGATAGGGCAGGGCGATGTGTTCGAAACGCAGGTGGTCGAGCGAAGGGTCGTCCCGGCGCATTTTGCCGTATTCCGAAGTAATGGAAGGCAATTGCTCCACGTCTCCCCGTCCGGTAATCCACGATTCGCGCATACGGTCGATGCCTTTCTTCAGGTCAATCTCTATCGAAGGGTCGCTGAACGGGCCGCTGGTATCATAGATATAGACAGGCTCGTTCGGAGTCATCACTTTCTTTCCGTCTTGAATGGTGACGGTAGGGGTCAGGTTCACTTTTTGCATTCCCACTTTGATGAAGGGGAAGAGCGTGCCTTGCATGTAGGCTTTCTCGCGGTGTGCGTAGGGTTTGTTTTCTTGTTCCATAGGGATAGGTTTATTCATTCAGAAAAGCGGTTAAAGGTGAGGAAGCGGAAGCTTCGAAGTTTTCGCTTTGTATGCCCAGACCGGCTTCGTATGCCCGGCGTCCGGCGATAACGGCTTCCTTGAAGGCGATAGCCATTTCTACCGGGTTTCCGGCTACGGCGATAGCGGTATTTACCAAGCATGCGTCGGCACCCAATTCCATGGCTTCGGCGGCATGGCTCGGTGCTCCGATGCCTGCATCTACTACCACCGGCACATTGCTCTGCTCGATGATGATGCGCAGGAAGTCGCGTGTCTGAAGTCCTTTATTCGTTCCGATAGGGGCTGCAAGAGGCATCACCGTAGCGGCTCCGGCTTCTTCCAGACGCTTGCAAAGGGTGGGGTCTGCCTGGCAATAAGGCAATACCACGAATCCCAATTTCACCAGTTCTTCGGTTGCTTTCAATGTCTCGGTAGAGTCGGGCAGGAGGTAGCGCGGGTCGGGGTGGATTTCCAGCTTCAACCAGTTGGTACCGAATGCCTCACGAGCCATTTGAGCGGCGAATACGGCTTCTTCTGCCGTGCGTACACCCGAAGTGTTGGGCAGGAGTTGGATATGCGGATGAACGATGTGATGCAACATATCATCGTTCTTGTCATTCAGTTCGATGCGTTTCATGGCTACGGTCACCATTTCCGTGCCCGAAGCAAGAATGGCTTGCTCCATGATTTCATTTGAGTTGAATTTGCCTGTACCCAAGAACAGGCGTGAGTCGAATTCTTTATCGGCGATAATCAGTTTTTTCATATTTTTCAATTATTAATCATTAACTATCAACTATTAACTCTCAACGATTCTCTTCGTTTCCTCTATCGGGTCATCTGCCCGAAGGATGCTTCCGCTTAAGGCGATGCCCGAAACTCCGGTTTGCATAATTGCCGGAATATCTTCGAAGGTAATGCCTCCGATAGCCACGATGGGCAGGTGGATGCCCGCTTCTTTCATGTGTGAAACGATGTCCCGATAACCTTCCAGCCCCAATACCGGACTCAGGTTTTTCTTTGTTGTGGTAAACCGGAACGGTCCGCACCCGATGTAATCGGCTCCCGCTTCGTAATGCATCCGCACGTCCTCGAAAGTATTTGCCGTACCTCCGATGATGAAATCCGGTCCCAATATCCGGCGTGCTTCGGCAATGGGCATATCCTTCTTGCCTAAATGCACTCCGTCGGCATGAAGCTTCTTCACCAGTTCCACGTGGTCATCGATGATGAACGTGGCTCCGTATTGCCGGCATAAGTCTTGCACCCGCAAGGCTTCCCGTTCCACTTCTTCGGGCGATGCGTCCTTCATGCGTAATTGAATCCACCGGCATCCGCCTTCCAGTGCCATGCGGGCAGAGTCGAAGTAGGTATATCGGTCGGTATAGTGTGTGATAAATTGCAGTTCCATAGCTCGTTATCCTCCACAAGCCGCTTTGATAATCACCAGGCTATCATTGGTTTGCAAGGTCTGTTCAGCCCATTGCGCGCGTGGAATCATGCGGTTGTTCAGGGCAATGGCTACACCTTTTTCGGGGAGCCCTAATTGGCTGGCAAGGTTTGCAATCGTATTTCCCTGCACCAGCTCCGTTTCTTTGTTGTTTACTAAAATAGTCATATCCTTTTGTTTTAATGTTATTATAAAGGTATATGTAGGACGTATGCAATACGCCCCTACAGCATGAGGAACCTTTAATTTTCAATTATCAATTGTCAATTCTCAATTTTCAAAAGGGGGTAGGGAGAAATACAAGAGTGTTCTTCAGAAACAATCCCTTCGCCGGTACTAACCGTATCAGGTTCGTAGGGTATAATCTCAGCCCGCCGGGCACCCCTTTGTTTTACTTTCGGCAAAGATACTGGATTTTTTCAAGAAAACAAATAAAAATCTTCAAAGCCTGTTTTAGAGTCGTCAGTTAAGAAATGTTTCTGCCAAAAAGTCAGCATTCTTCTGTCAAAAATGCATACGGGTTCATTGCCTGATGAAGCAGGGTTCGTTAGCCCATGAACTTGGCTTCGTCAGCCGATGCAGTCGGCTTCGTTTTAAGTGGCAGGATATTAAAAGTGGCATCAAAGTTCTAATGACCTCTTTGGAACAAAGTGAACATTAGGATACTCTAATCTTATGTTATTTTCTCTAAAATTGCCATTGGGTAAACAAATTCTCTAATAATCTATCTTGCTTTGTCATTTATTGAGTTTCTTTTACCACCTTGCTGTACATCCACCAATGCTAACTTCATTTTCTATCATAAGTTTTAGCCTTTTGTAATAAATGAAATAGCCCCAACTTTTTAGGAGTTGAGGCTACTGAAAATAGGTCTAAATACGTGGAATTTTATTCCCACTCAATTGTGGCAGGCGGTTTTGACGAAATGTCGTAGCAAACGCGGTTTACGCCTTTTACCTTATTGATGATATCGTTCGAAACCTTTGCCAAGAATTCGTAGGGGAGGTGTGCCCAGTCTGCGGTCATGGCATCGGTGCTGGTTACGGCGCGCAAGGCTACGGCACGCTCGTAAGTGCGCTCATCGCCCATGACGCCTACGCTCTGTACAGGGAGGAGGATGACGCCTGCCTGCCATACCTTATTATATAAGTCCCAGTCGCGCAAGCCTTGGATGAAGATGTCGTCGGCATCTTGGAGGATGCGTACCTTTTCGCGGGTGATGTCGCCCAAGATACGTACTGCCAAGCCCGGTCCGGGGAAAGGATGACGGGTGATGAGGTGTTCGGGCATACCTAATTCACGTCCTACGCGGCGCACTTCGTCCTTGAACAGCAAGCGGAGCGGTTCGCAGAGTTTCAGGTTCATCTTTTCAGGCAATCCGCCTACGTTGTGATGGCTTTTGATAACCGTGCCTGTGATAGACAAAGATTCGATGCAATCGGGGTAGATAGTGCCTTGCGCCAGCCATTTCACATCCTTAATCTTGTGCGCTTCTTCGTCGAATACGTCGATAAAGCCTTTACCGATGATTTTGCGCTTACGTTCGGGTTCGGTTACTCCAGCCAGTTCAGTGAAGAACTTTTCGCTGGCATCTACGCCGATAACGTTCAGTCCTAAGCATTCGTAATCGTGGAGTACGTTGCGGAACTCGTTCTTGCGCAACATGCCGTGGTCGACGAAGATACATGTCAGGTTCTTGCCGATGGCTTTGTTGAGCAATACGGCTGCTACTGACGAGTCAACTCCTCCGCTTAGTCCCAATACCACTTTGTCGTCACCCAATTGTTCTTTCAGGTGTGCCACGGTGGTTTCGATGAACGAAGCCGCGCTCCAGTCTTGTTTGCCTCCACAGATGTCTACCACGAAGTTTTTCAGGATTTGCGTACCGTCTTCGGTATGGAACACTTCGGGATGGAACTGTACGCCCCACAGCTTTTCGCCTTCTGCCTGATAAGCGGCAACCGCCACTTTATCGGTAGACGCGATGATACGGAAGTTTTCGGGAAGAGACGTGATGGTGTCTCCATGGCTCATCCATACTTGCGAGTTTTCACGGACGTCTTTCAGCAACGGGTTGTCGTGGTCGAACTTCGCCAAGTGTGCCCGTCCGTATTCGCGGGTATTGGCGGGTTCCACTTTGCCTCCGTTGGTGTATGCCATGAACTGTGCGCCGTAGCAGATGCCCAAGATGGGGTATTTGCCGCGGATGTCGCTCAGGTCGATTTTGAAAGCCTTTTCATCGTAGACCGAGAAGGGGCTTCCTGACAAGATTACACCGATGACCGAAGGGTCGCCGAAAGGGAACTTGTTGTAGGGAACAATCTCGCAATACATGTTCAGTTCGCGCACGCGGCGTCCGATAAGCTGCGTGGTTTGCGAGCCGAAATCGAGAATAATAATCTTTTCCTGCATATTCAGTTCTGTATAAATTTGAAAGATTCGGCAAAGGTACTCATTTAAATTGAGAATTGAAAACTTATTCGGCATTGAATGTGGCACTTTGCACATCCCGGCTGTTCGGGCCTACCATGACTTGGAAAGTTCCGGCATCGTATTTATAGACGAGGTCGGCGTTGTAATATTTCAAGTCGTCTTCCGTCAGGGTGAATGTGACTTCTTGGCTTTCTCCTTTCTTCAAGGCGATGCGGCGGAAGTCTTTCAGTTCTTTCACGGGGCGGGCTATGTCGGCATATTGGTCGTGGATATAGAGCTGCACGATTTCCGTACCGTCGTAGTTTCCGGTGTTTTTCACCGGAACCGTTACCGTAATGCTGCCGCCTTTGGTCAGGGTTTCAGTGCTGAGTTTCATTTCGCCATATTCGAAGGTCGTGTAGCTCAATCCGTATCCGAAAGGATACAATCCGTCGTTGGGGCAATCGATGTAGTTGCTCACAAACCGGTTGAATGTCGTCAGGTCTCCGTCGGGGCGTCCGGTAGTTGTTTGGCTATAATATAAAGGAAGTTGTCCTACCGTGCGCGGGAAGGTGGTGGTCAGCTTGCCTGAAGGGACGGTTTTCCCGAATAACACGTCTGCTACGGCATCTCCCGTTTCGCTTCCTCCGAACCATACGTTCAGAATGGCAGGCACATGTTCCGATTCCCACGTTAGGTCGAGCGGACGTCCGGTGAAGAGCAAAACCACCACGGGTTTCCCGGTTTTTACCAAGCCTTCTAACAAATGGCGTTGCGCGTCGGGGATGCGTATGTCGGTGCGTGAGGCTGATTCTCCGGTCATTTCCGCACATTCGCCTACTGCGGCAACGACGACATCGGCACGGGAAGCTACCGCCATTGCCTCGGCATACAGTCTCTGGTTGTCTCCTCTTTGTAATGTGCGTCCGCCGATTGCGCCTGCTTCCATGCGTTCGTCGTAATACACGTTGCTTCCTTTGGCATAGAGGATTTCCGCTTTGCCTTCTGTAGCGGCACGAAGCCTTTCAAGTAACGATGCGTGTTTAGACGGGTCGCAAGTCGGGCTCCACATGCCGGACATGTTGTTGGCAGCATCTGCCATGGGGCCTATCAGGGCGATGCGTCCTTTTTGGGCGAGCGGAAGCAATTGTTTTTCGTTTTTCATCAGGACGAACGTTTCGGTGGCGATTCTCCGGGCTTCGGCACGGTTGGCTTCCGAGTATGTTTCCGTCTTGGCGCGTTCCACGTTGCAATATTTATAAGGATTCTCGAACAGCCCTAATTTGTATTTCATTTCCAATACCCTACGGCAGGCTTCATCGATGCGTGCTTTGGATACTTTGCCTTCGTTTACTGCTTCTTCCATCGGGTTGAGGAAACTTTGTGCCACCATATCCATGTCGGTTCCGGCATTCATTGCCATAATGCCTGCTTCTTTTAAGGGGGCGATACCGTGAATGTCTATTTCCCCGATTGAGTTATAATCGGTCACTACCATGCCTTCGAATCCCCATTGCTTGCGCAATACGTCGTCAATCAGCCATTTGTTGGTAGTGGCTGGAATGCCGTTGATGGTGTTGAAGGAAGTCATCACCGTGCCTACTCCGGCTTCCACCGCAGCCCGATAAGGCGGAAGGTATTCGTTGAACATCTGCACCCGGCTCATGTCTGTACGGTTATAGTCTCTGCCCGATTCCGACGCTCCGTAGAGGGCGAAATGCTTGAGGCAAGCCATCATGCTGCTGTCCGATTTTTGCAAATCCTTGCCTTGATACCCACGCACGTATGCGCGTGCCATCATTGCGCCGATGTAAGGGTCTTCGCCGTTTCCTTCGGCAATGCGTCCCCAGCGTGCGTCACGGCAGATGTCTACCATGGGGCTGAATGTCCAGGCGATTCCGTTGGCAGTAGCTTCTTTGGCTGAGATTTGCGCCATCCGTTCGGTTGCCAATGTGTCCCAACTACATGCCAAAGCCAGCGGGATAGGAAAGATGGTTTGATAGCCGTGAATGACATCGGCTCCTACTACGAGCGGGATGCCCAATCGGGTTTCTTCTACGGCAATACGTTGCAGTTCGCGGATTTTCTCTACGCTCATCACGTTGAAGAATCCTCCTAATTCTTGCTTGCGAATCATTTCGGCTAAGTTGCTGTTTTGTACGGCACCCGTTGTCAGGTCTCCTCCTGCAGGAAGGTTGAGCTGTCCTAATTTTTCCCGCAAGGTCATTTTGTCCATCAGTTCGGAGATGAATTTATCCATTTCTTTGTCTTGGGTATTCTCCGATGGTGTACATCCGCATAGGAAGGCGGAAGCCAT
>ULTX01031974.1_pt1 | contig 15178 bp, 7 predicted proteins | sample 1958041 | NCBI WGS metagenome assembly ULTX01 (sample SAMEA4835747, study PRJEB28245) | human gut metagenome | biome: gut microbiome; material: fecal sample | place: Denmark | collected 2008
TTTGTCCAAACTAAAAACTGTAGGAAAAATGAAAAGAAGTTTATTCAATGTGCTTTTCTTCTGAAGAAGACCAAGCTGCTGAAAGATTCATCATCCCCTGCATAAAACAGCAGGAAAGAACCATAATAAAGCCACAAATTATATGGTTTATTATCCACAGAACTGTATCTTTGTAGCAAACAGTTACCTGAATATACTATAATATAAAGAATACATGAGAAATACAGATACCCATATCAATCCAGGAGCACCAATTGCCATTACCGAGATTAAGGAACGGGGTAAATTCCAAACGTTCAGGTTCTTATTTGCTACTACTTTCAAAATCTAACATAAATTCATATGAGACATTCATTACTAAGAAAAGCATTTGCTGCCGGTTTTCTGTTCTGTTTACTGACCGGAAATTTATGGGCACAAGACTACCGGCTGGCATCGCCCGACGGCAAACTGAACATCTACATCGACACCGCAGAAGCCTTGACCTGGAGTATCGAACAAGACGGAAACACAATCATGCTTCCTTCTGCCATTGCCTTAAAAGCAAGAGAAGACGGACCAAACCACAAAGAAATCACATTGGGAACTTCTGTCAAAGTGAGCAAGGCTTCACAAAACGAAGTCCGGACTTCATTTGAGACACCATTCTATAAACGTGCCACCGTACAAGACCATTACAACCAGCTTCTGCTGAAATGCAAGGGAGGATACAGTGTGGAATTCAGGGCCTATGACGATGGTGCAGCCTATCGTTTCATTCTGGAACAACGGAAACCTTTGTTCATCGAACAGGAAGTAGCCGAATTCAATTTCGAAGAAGACTATCATGCCTTCATTCCATATGTAAATGACAACCGGGGCGGTGAACGGTACTGCTATTCTTTCGAATCTTATTACGATGAATGCAAGCTTTCAGCCATGAAGCCCGATTCACTGGCTATCACCCCCTTCATGGTAGACTTAGGCAACGGACACAAAGCAGTAATCATGGATGCTGGAGTAGAAAACTATCCGGGTATGTTTCTGCTGCGCAACAATGACAAACCTCATGCGCTGACAGCCGCTTTCGCCCCTTATCCTTTGGAAGAAACAGTAGGAGGACACAACCGGTTGAACCTAGTGCCTACCCGTCGTGCCGATTATCTGGCACATACCGATGCACGGCAGACACTTCCCTGGAGAGTAATTCTCGTCAGCGAAAAAGATACCCAACTGGCAGACAATGACATGGCACAACGTTTGGCACCTGTCTGCCGTCTGACCGACACTTCGTGGATAATACCTGGCAAAGTAGCCTGGGACTGGTGGAATACCTGTAATCTGACTGGCGTAGATTTCAAGGCTGGAATGAATACTCCTACTTACAAAGCCTACATTGATTTTGCAGCCGAAAATCACTTGGAATACATCATCATTGACGAAGGATGGAGCAGTCCGGAAAGTCTAATGGACGTAATTCCGGAGATTAACCTTGAAGAACTGACCGCCTACGGAAACCAGAAACATGTAGGAATCATCCTTTGGTCCAGCTGGCGGAATGCTGTAAAGGACACAGACAATACCTTCAGACACTACAGCGAGTTAGGTATCAAAGGTTTTAAAATTGATTTCTTCGACCGGGACGACCAACCCGTTATCCGCTCCCTGTATGAACTGGCACAGAAAGCGGCAGACTATCATCTGGTACTGGATTACCACGGCATCAAGCCGGCCGGCATACAACGTGCTTATCCCAACATACTCAATTTCGAAGGAGTCAAAGGACTGGAAAATGCCAAATGGGAACCTATCGCCAACGGACAACCGCTTCACGATTTTCCACGTTACGATGTCAGTGCTCCCTATCTGCGTATGCTGGCAGGCCCTATGGATTATACCCCCGGAGCAACCATCAATGCTACACGCAGTACATTCCGCGCTATCAATGACCATCCTATGAGCCAAGGGACACGAGTCCACCAAATGGCTATGTACACTCTTTTCGAAGCACCCTTACAGATGCTAGCCGACAGTCCAAGCAAATATCGGAAAGAACAAGAATGCACAGACTTCATAGCCAAAGTTCCTACTGTATTCGATGAGACCATTGCTTTAGACGGTAAAGTGGGTGAATATATCTGTCTGGCACGTTGCAAGGACGGTATATGGTATGCGGCAGCCATGACCAACTGGAATCCACGCCAGTGTATCATAGATCTTTCTTTCCTGAGTGAAGGGGAATATGAAGCCGAGATCTTTTCCGACGGTATCAATGCAGACCGGGAAGCTACCGATTACCGCAGAGACATACGTACCGTAAAGGCAGGTGACAAATTGCACATCGAAATGGCATCCGGAGGTGGATGGACAGCACGTATCACACCTAAGAAATAGCATCATACTCATCCCCCAAAGAATAAAAAAGGCTGTCCACAAGACAGCCTTTTTCCATATTCTGTATACAGAATCAATAACCCGGATTCTGATCATCCTTCAACAGCGGATTCAAATCAATAGAGCTCTGTGGAATCGGCATCAACAACAGGCGGTCATCCCATACTTTATTGATTACCTGATAACCGTTAGGAGCATAGGAAGGCCCGTTCATTACCTGCTTGCAATAATCGGAACCATAACGGCGGATATCATCGAACCGATGGCCTTCGGCAGCCAGTTCAATACGTCGTTCGTTACGGATGAAGTTGATTCCTTCTTCTTTAGACAGAGAAGCCGGCACATCCGGCATACCGCAACGGTCACGCAGCAGATTCAAGGCACCTGTCACCTGCGCATCCCAGCCACTGTTCTGGAGATGGGCCTCAGCAAAAGTCAAAAGGACTTCCGCATAACGGATTACCGGATAATCGGCCGGTGAATTATATTCGTCATAAGGTTCCAGCGCTACCATCTTACGGAAACAGTAACCTGTCCAGGTTTCGTTACCATCCTGATTAATCTTTGTCGGATCGAACATCAGATAGAATTCTCCCTTGGCCGTTTCATGCCATCCCTTGAACGGGAACAACATGGATGCATACAGACGGCTGTCGCGATTACGGAATTCCTCCATATAAGGATACTGCATCAGGTCCGTAGATTTAACCTTGGCAAAGTAAGCAGCCTGATCGTTTCTTACTTCTTCAAAGTCTTTCCACATCGCTTCGAAGTTAGCCTTACGCTGTTCCATGGTAATGTCGTTACGTAAAGTCTTACCGTCAGCATCCCAATAAGCATCAATCAAATCCTGCATCGGCTCATAGGAACAATAACCGTCTTTGACAGACAGCGATTTGGGGATAAAATAGGTATATCTGCACCAGTCATTGTTGTTGGCATCAGCCATATATTCTCTTGTTACCACAAATTCCGGGTTTGCAGGAGAAGCATTCTCCTCAAACCAAAGGGATTCGTAACTGAACATACCCAACAGGAACTTTTCACGGTCCAGGCCTTTCGCCTCATAATCCATGTAAGCATCCATTTCGGCTGCCTCTTTATTCTGAGCATCGTTTAATGACGAAATCTTGAACAATGAATATTTGCCCGAATTCATGACAGCAGCAGCCGATTTTTCAGCTTCCGCATAGTTTCCGAAATATAAGGCAGCACGTGCCCGTAATGCCAAAGCACCGTAACGGGTGATACGTCCCACCTCGTTCATGGAACTTCCGTCATAACTTTCCGGCAGGATTTCTGAAATCTCCTGCAGCTCCTGTAGGATAAATGCCCTTACTTGCTCTACCTCGTCACGGGGAACATTCGGCGCATCGTAATCCATTACCGTCGTTACGATAGGTACTTTACCAAACTTCGTAGTAAGATCCAGGTAACTCATGGCCCGGAAAAAACGGGCCTCAGCCTTCATACGCTCCCTCAAGGTAGCATCCATATTGCAATTCTCGACATTGACCAGAAAGTTATTGACTGTTCTTACCATACCGAAATAATAACTGCCATAACCGGCGCTGGCATTGATACCGTTCTGCTGTACCAGTTCATAGTTACCTTCCCAAGGCTTATGGCTATGAGCATTGTCTGTACACATCTCATCCCAGATATCTACCGCATCCATTCCGGAATAGCAGGCATTCAGTGCGTACCACGCATCCTTATCGTCTTTCCAGAAGCTTTCTGCCGCAATATTGGCCGGTGGAATAACGTCCAAATCACATCCGGCAAGACCTCCCGTCAAACATAAACCTATCAATAGATTTCTAACATTTCTTTTCATACATATAAAATTAACAAAGGTTGTTTAGAATGATAAATTAACACCGAAAGCCACAGACTTTGTACCGAGGTTATAGATTACACCACTGGATGATTCCGGGTCGAAATCCTTCATGCGCTTGTCAGCACGTATTGTGAAGAGGTTTTCACCGGTCAGATAGAACTTCAAAGTCTGCAATCCCAAACGGGTTACAAACTGCTTGGGCAAAGTGTATCCCAACGTAATGGTCTTGAAACGGAAATAGTCCGCATCAAACAGATGATAATCGCTGAAAGTACGGTTATAAGTAGTATGAGCGTCACTGGCGCTGTAAATTCTCGGATAAACAGCATGAGGATCCGGATTACTTTCTGTCCAACGTCCCAAGTGGAACTTACGCGGATTATCCATACCGTGATAGAACGGATGGATACCGTATACGTCGAATGCCACATCAGTACCACTTACACCTTGTCCCATAGCACTCAGTTCGAAACCTGCATATTGGATACTCAGGTTAGCTCCATAAGTAAAACTAGGTACATCTTTACCGATAATAGTACGGTCGTCTGCTGTAATGGCATCACCATATTGCACTCCTTCACGCTGAGGAACAAACTTGATATCACCGGCATTCGGAGTTACACCACCGTAAGTATAATAGTGTCCGGCATCAATATCTGCCTGCGTATACAGTCCGTCTGTCTTATAACCGTAATATGAACCGATAGCCTCTCCTTCCCGCAAGATATATTGAATAACATAGCTGGCAGTAGAAGTCTTATTATTGGAAGTTCCCATAGCTACAACTTCATTCTTGTTGGTAGAAAGATTGGCTCCGATACTATACTGTACTTTACCGATTTTATTCCGATGATTCAAAGAAAGTTCAAAACCGGTATTCTTCACTTTACCCAGATTCTGTGACGGTGCATTGGAAATACCCGTTTCACTGGCCACATTATATGCCAACAAAATATCATTGGTGTTCTTGATATAATAATCGGCAGTCAAACTAAGCATACCATTGAAAATATCCAAATCCAAACCGATGTCAGTCATGGAAACCTTTTCCCAACCTAAAGTAACATTGGCTGGTTTCGATTCGGCAATACCGATTACAGGTACATCACTGAAATTATAATGATTACCACTGGAATAATTCTGGAAATAATCATAATTATCTACGTTGTTGATGTTACCCAACGTACCATAAGAAGCACGCAGTTTCAGATTATCCAACCAGGTAAACCTGTCCATGAAATTTTCTTCGCTGATTCTCCATCCCACAGAGAATGAAGGGAAATAACCCCAACGATGATCTTTATGGAAACGTGAAGAAGCATCCGCACGCATATTCACTTCAAACAGGTAACGGTCCATCAGGCTGTAATTCAATCGGGCAAAATAAGAAAGCATCTTATACTCGGCCATGCCTCCATTATTCTTATAATTGGCACCGGAAGTAGAACCAGCCTCAAGATCTACCATTTCATCGGATGGAAAATCTTGTCTGGAAGCCGACAATGCTTCATATTGATAGTGTTCATATGAAGTACCCAACAAAGCTCCGAAAGCATGTGTATCATTCGACCAGTCATACTTGGCTGTTGCCGTATAAAGCATAGTACTGGAGGTAACCCAGCTCACTCCCATCTTATTGATGGTTGTTCCGGTACCATCGATTTCCTTACCACTCAAGAAGTTGATGGCATTGTCCTGCAAAGCTGTATAGTTCTTGTCCTTGTATTCATAGCGTTTATAAGTTCCGCTTCCACTGATGACCAGTCCCTTCACTGGCTTCAGGTCGAAACCTAAATCATACATGGTATTCTCGGTACGGTTATGATCCCAGTCACCACGACTCAAGGCACGCAACGGGTTACCGGTAATGAAATTACTGCTGGCTGTCTGACCACCGTTGATAGTTCCCCACTCCCCATTCGACTGTATCGGAACAAAAGTGACCGGAACAATTGAGAAGTTGGCCAACGAAGGCGCACCGCTGGTTCGGTTACCATTGTTCTGAATATACTTCACACCGGCCTTGATACTCAACCAGTCAGTTACGTCCGAATTCAACGACAAATCCAAATTATAACGGTCGGAGTCCTGATTCGGAATCATGTTGTCTTTATACAGATAACCTAACCCCAGAAAATAACGTACTTTCTCAGAGCCTCCGCTGATATTCAATGAGTGTTGGGTACTGATAACATTTTTATCCAATATCAGGTCATTCCAGTCTGTATTCGGATATAGGTCAGGCTGCGAACCGTCAGCAAAATACTTAATCTGTTCTTCGGTATATCCCTGATATTTGCCCAAAGCAGGATTTGAATTATACAAAGCTTCGTTATACAACTCTGCATATTGTACCGAATTTACATATTCAGGTTTGTAAGTAGGATTACTCCAGGCAACGTATCCGCTATAAGACACATTCATCTTTTCTTTCTTACCCTGTTTGGTAGTAACCAATACAACACCATAAGCGGCACGCGAACCATAAATAGCCGATGAAGCGGCATCTTTTAAGAAAGAGATGGATTCAATGCTGTTCGGGTCAAGATTAGAGAAGAAAGTTGCATCCGAGATAGCTCCGTCGATAACGTAAAGCGGTTCGGATGTTCCCAAGTTACCACGCCCACGGAAGTTAATGCTCGGAGTAGAACCCGGTCGGGAAATAACGGTAACTCCCGGAACTGTTCCTTGTACGGCAGACAGCACATTGGTCTGGACACGATCCTTGATTTCATCTGCACTGACTGAAGCGACAGAACCGGTCAGGTTCACCTTCTTCTGCGTACCGTAACCTACTACAATTACCTCATCCAATACTTTATTGTCTTCTTTCAAAACAATATCCAACAAAGTACCTTTCCACTTAACCGTTTGAGAAGAAAATCCGATGAATGAGATGGTCAGTGAACTACCAGGCTTAACATTCTCCAAAGAGAATTTACCGTCAAAGTCTGTAATCGTACCATTGGTAGTACCTGCAACAACTACTGATGCACCGATTACAGGTTCACCTGTAGCATCCTTTACGACTCCTGTACAAGTAGTGGATTGTTGGGTTACTTCCATTACATCAGGCTCAAGAACAGGTGCAGCATATATACCTGAAGAAGTGAAACCAGCCGTCAGCAATAACAGAGAAACCGATTTAAAACGTTTTAACATAGTGGCTTAGATTTAAAATATTTAAATTAAAGAATATGCACAATACCAGAAAAGCTTCAGATAATAAAACTCAAAAGAGCTTGACATATATCTAGTCTCTTTTTTGTACCAATACTTCTTGTATATCAAAACCAATTCTAATCATCTTTTTCTTACAAAGAGAATCTAACTTTTGATTTCCAGCTGTTTATATAAAATATAAAGAACACCGAATGACAACAAAAAGAAACAAAAGAGTCTCCAAAAGGGGATTTTCTTATTTTTTTTGCAAAAAATTTGATTTATTTCATATATTTGCACAATAATACTTCTCTTTGTAAGAAAATAACCATAATAGTTAAACCTAAACCTAATATCTTATGCAAAAACAAGTGAGACTTGTCAGCATGCTCTTATGCCTTGGCATGGGAGTCGCAGGAGGACTTCCTGCATATGCTTCCAGCGAATCAGTTTCTGTACAGCAGCAGAACGATGCCTGTAAAGGTATCGTAAAAGATGGCGCCGGTGAACCGGTCATCGGTGCATCCGTCGTAGTAAAAGGGACCACCAACGGTGCAATTACTGACATAGACGGTAAATTCTCCATCAGTGGGGTCAAGAAAGGAGCCACCATTGAAGTTTCGTTTGTAGGTTATGTTACTCAAAGTATCGTTTGGAATGGCCAATCATTAAACTTAACATTGAAAGAAGATACTGAAACTCTGGATGAAGTAGTAGTAGTAGGTTACGGTACACAGCGTCGGGAAAGTCTGACCGGTTCGTTGCAGACTGTCAAGGAAAATAAACTGAAAGATGTAACCACAGCCAACGTAGAAAACATGCTGAACGGTAAGGTTTCCGGTGTATTCGTTGCTCCAGGTTCCGGACAGCCGGGTTCAAGCGGTGCCGTTGTAATCCGTGGTAAGGCCTCTATCAACGGTAGCTCAGCTCCGTTGTGGGTAATCGACGGTGTAATTGTCGGTGACGGAGCCGGACAGTTGAATCCAGCCGATATTGAAACCATGACCATCCTGAAAGACGCGGCATCTACTGCCATCTACGGTTCGCAGGGTGCCAACGGTGTAATCCTGGTAACAACCAAAAACGGTAAAAGCGGCAAGATGACCATCAACGTATCTGCCAAAGCCGGTGTAAGTACACTGAACAACGGTAAGCTGGAAATGATGGACGGCGCCGAACTGTATGATTACTACAAGTCATTCAGCAACGCTGACCAAATCAACTTCCCGCGCTGGAACGAAGACCTGCGCAACTCCAACTTCGACTGGTGGGATCTGGCTACCCAGAGTGGTGTAACCCAGGAATACAATGTATCTCTGTCGGGCGGTGGAGAAAAAATCAATTCTTATTTCTCCATGGGTTACTACTCGGAAGAAGGTGCTGTGAAAGGCTATGACCTGCAGCGTTACAATTTCCGTTACCGCAGCAACTACAAACCGTTCGACTGGCTGACCATCAAACCGTCTGTATCCGGTGCCATGCGCGATACACATGATGCCCAATATTCGGTAACAGCCATGTACACCATGTTCCCGTGGGATAGCCCGTACGATGAAAACGGCAATCTGGTGCCGGACCGTTACAGCGGATGGGTGAACAGCCAAGCAACCAACTACCTGAACGACTTGAGTTACGGAAACCATACCGACTACAAGACGTACGAGTTCAACGGTAACTTCGACTTCGACATTCGTATCACCGACTGGCTGACCTTCTCTTCTGTCAACAATTTCCGCTGGATAGGCTACTACTATAATTCCTACTCTGATCCACGCTGTGAAGGTGCTTCCGGTGTAAACGGACGTTTGGAGGAATATCAGAGCAATACCGTACGCCGCTATACCAACCAGATTCTCCGGTTCAACAAGGTGTGGGGAAAACATTCAGTCAATGCCCTGGCCGCTTACGAATTTAATGATTACCAAGGGAAAGCCATTTCTGCTACCGGAACAGGCTTTGTACCAGGTTTTGAAGTGCTGGATGTAACTGCTATCCCCGAAGCTGTAGGCGGTAGCTTGAGCGAATGGGCCGTACAGTCTTACCTTTTCAACGGTAACTATGCATACGACAACCGTTACCTGGCTCAGTTATCGTTCCGCCGGGATGGTGCATCCAACTTCGGTGACGACAACAAATACGGTAATTTCTTCTCCATCAGTGCCGGATGGAACATCAACCGTGAAAAATGGTTCAAGGCAGACTGGGTAGACAACCTGAAACTGCGTGCTTCTTACGGTACAGTAGGTAACCGTCCGTCGGATTTGTACCCACAATATGACCTGTATTCCATCTCAACCAGTTACAACGGTACTTCTGCCGCACTGATTAGCCAAATCGGTAATAAAGACCTGACTTGGGAAAAGACCTATACCACCGGTGTCGGTCTGGATGCTTCCATGTTCGGCGAACGTTTCCGTTTCTCGTTCGACTATTACTACAAATACACCTCAAACATCCTGTTTATGGTTCCGGTATCCGGTATCACCGGCGTAACTTCCCGCTGGCAGAATGTAGGCGAGATGGAAAACCAGGGTATCGAACTGACCATCGGCGGCGACATCATCCGCACCAAAGACTGGACCTGGGGAGTAGAACTGAATTTCGGTCACAACACCAACAAGATTAAAGAACTCTACGGCAACAACACAGAAATCATCCGTGGCGGTGATATCGGTATTGCCGGTGAAGCCGACAAGATTCTGAAGAAAGGCTATGACAGCAACAGCTTCTATATGAAGGAATGGGCAGGTGTCAATCCGGAAACCGGTGCGCCACAATGGTACAAACATACCAAAGATGAAAATGGCAATGTTCTCAGCCGTGAAATTACAGAAGACTATGCTGAAGCAGACCAGGTAATCTGTGGCGCTTCTACGCCGGATTTCTTCGGTGGATTCAACACCACACTGACCTGGAAGAACATCGACCTGAATGCCGTATTCGGTTATTCAGTAGGCGGTAAAATCTACAACTATTCCCGCCAGGAATATGACTCCGACGGTGCCTACACCGACCGTAACCAGATGAAACTTATAGACGGATGGAGCCGCTGGGAAAAACCGGGTGATATCGCTACACACCCTGTTGCTTCCTACAACAACTCATCCAACTCCAACAAGGCTTCTACCCGTTACCTGGAAGACGGTGACTTTCTGAAGTTACGTTCACTCACCATCGGTTACAATTTAAGATTACCGAAATACTACATCCAGAACATGCGTATCTTCTTTACAGGCGAGAACCTGTTCTGCATCACCGGATATTCGGGTGTTGACCCGGAAATCCCGGCAAGCAACGGTAGCGCAATCGGTTCAGCCGGTCCGAGTGTCTACCCCTCTACCCGCAAATACATGTTTGGTATCAACTTAACCTTTTAATTAGTCCATCCGTATGAAAAAGATAGTAACAACCTCCTTGTTGGTGACCGCCTGTCTGTGCGGTACACTGACGTCATGTGACATAGAACGCTTGCCCAACGGAAGCATGTCCGCAGAACAGATTACCGGTGACCCGCTAAGTTCGCTCGACGGTCTGGTAGATGGTGCCTATGCTCAGCTGAAAACTTGGTCGGACCCGATGCACCGCTTGGGAGAATATGCCGGAGACAACATGATGATCCGTGGTGCTTCTACCGATGCTTTCTACGAATTCATCACTTTCTCCCGTACTCCCAACAACTATCGTTTACAGAATTTCTGGGATTACGGTTACAAGGCAATCGCCCAGGCTTCGAACATCATCAACATGATAGAAGAAGGACAGGATACAGAAATCGACAGCAAGCTCGGTGAATGCTATTACATCCGTGGCATGATGTATTTCTACCTCTGCCGTGCCTTCGGCCGCCCGTATTACCAGGCTCCGGACAAGAACTTGGGTGTCCCCATCGTGAACGGTACACCGGAAGACATGGATAACCTGCAGTTGCCGGACCGTTCTACCGTGAAAGAAGTGTATGAACAGGCCATCAACGACTTGAAAAAGGCAGAAACATTGATAACAGAAAACAAAGGCCCCGCATACGCTTCCAAAGAAGCTGCACAGGCCATGCTCTCACGCGTATACCTGTACATGAGCGGTACTTACGACAACCCGAATCGCGAATATGCCCAACTGGCCGTAGACTATGCCACCAAAGTCATCAATTCCGGACAATATGCCTTACTGGGAAGAAGCGACTTTATGAACTACAATACGTTCACGCCGGAAAACAACAAAGAATCCATCTTTGTGGTAAAACGGGTTGCTACCGAATTTTCAGGCTATGACCATTACTACGGTATCGGTGGTATGTACGGTGTAGTAGGCGGTATGGGTTGGGGTGAAATGTATGCCAGCGCCAAATACCTTGACCTGCTGAACGAAACCGGACGGAACGACTGGCGTCCGGACAGCAAAAAAATTGTAGATGCCCGTGCTAATTTCATTGACCCACAATATGTACAGGACGATAACGGCAACTACACCCCGGTATTCCGCTTCATCAAGAACGTATACGATACCAGCGGTAATCTGACAAACTTCAACTACGTGCAAGCCAAGCTGAAACAAGAAGGAGGGAACTACAGCTGTATAGAGACAATCGACGGCAAGGAAACGACCTATGCCATGACTGCCATAGACGCTGACCAGCAAATCTATTCCATCAAATACTCGGACGGAGAAACCTATACAGGCGTCATTGATTACGAAATGTCTCTAAACCGTGTATACCCGATGTTCTATATCACCAAATGCTCTTACGAAGGTGAAGAGTCTCACCTGCACTCTCCGATAATCTCCCGCTTGGGCGAAATTTATCTGAACCGTGCAGAAGCATACGCCAAACTGGGTAACTATGGCTCAGCCTTGACAGACCTAAACACCATCCGTGAACGTTCCATTCCGGGTGCAGGATATGCTTCGCTCGATGCAACCAATGCCGCAGAACGTATCGACAAGGAACGTCAGCTTGAACTGGCTTATCAGGCAGAACGCAGTTACGATGTATTCCGTAACGGTGACCCGTTGACCCGTCATTATCCTGGACCTCACAATGCGATGGAAGATATTCCGGCAACCGATTACCGTGTAACCTATTACATCCCGCAAACTGCCATCAACTCTTATCCGAGCGGATGTACACTGACTCAGAATCCGACCAGCAATGCAGGAGTTATCCTGAACTGATGTTATCGCTATTGACAGATATTTCTTGAAATAGTTTCATAAACAGGCTGTTCCGGCACAAAGCCGAGACAGCCTGTTTTTTATTACGACAAAAGAATATCCCTCAAAAAACGACTAATTCCCTACCATCCAAAACTCATAAATAGAAAAATCTGCTTTCAAACCATTTATAAATTAAAGGAACACACGCATATATATCAAGCTGATTATCAAGAGTTATATATCTAATCTAATTTATAATTTCTTTCAAAGCAAAAGAATGAAAGAACAAATCTTCGATATTTGCATTCAGATGAACGAAATCTCTTTATAAACACTTCTAATCGAATGCCATGAAAACAAAAGAACTACTTTTATTTACTCTGTTTACAAGTGCCCTCTTCGGGTGTGGAACAGCCCAGAAAGAATACGAATCGTTTGAAGATTATCCTACCTTTACTCAACCATGGGACGAAATGACCTATTCGGAAACGGAAACCGACTTCATGCTGTGGGCTCCGACCGCCGAAGAAGTAAATGTAAAACTCTATACAGACGGACTGACCGGAGATGCCATCCAGACTGTCCGCATGAAAGAAGCCGGAAACGGCACATGGAAAGCTTCTGTAACTGAAGACCTGAAAGGGAAATTCTATACATTCCAAGTAAAAATAAACGGAATATGGCTGGACGAAACACCGGGAGTCATGGCTAAAGCCGTCGGAGTAAACGGGAAAAGAGGAGCCATACTGAACCTTGACACAACAGACCCGGAAGGATGGAGCCAGGATGTACGGCCAGCTCTGAAAGGATTTGACGATATCATTATTTATGAGATGCATCACCGAGACTTCTCTATTGACAGCCTGTCCGGTATCAAAAACCGGGGAAAATATCTTGCCCTGACCGAAACCGGTACAACAAGCAAAGAAGGACAGAAGACAGGAATCGACCATCTGAAAGAACTGGGAATTACTCATGTACATCTGTTGCCTTCATACGATTACGCCTCGGTAGACGAAACACAACTGGACAAGCCACAATACAATTGGGGATATGATCCACAAAACTACAACACACCGGAAGGTTCCTATTGCACTGACCCATATACACCGGAAACACGTATCCGGGAATTCAAACAGATGGTGATGGCTCTGCATCAGGCAGGTATCCGTGTTATCATGGACGTGGTATACAACCATACTTTCAATACTGAAGAAAGTAACTTCGAACGCACTGTACCAGGATATTTCTATCGCCAAAATCCAGACGGCACTTTTGCCAACGGTTCCGCCTGCGGTAACGAAACAGCCAGCGAACGCGAAATGATGCGGAAATACATGGTAGAATCAGTCTGCTACTGGGCCAACGAATACCACATCGACGGTTTCCGTTTCGACCTGATGGGAATCCACGACATCACTACCATGGAGGCTATCCGAAGTGCGTTGGACAAAATTGATCCGACCATCTACATCTACGGAGAAGGATGGGCAGCCAGCAGTCCGGCTTATCCGACCGACAGTCTGGCCATGAAAGCCAATACTTACCGGATGCCGGGAGTAGCCGCTTTCAGTGACGAATTCCGTGACGGATTGCGAGGCAGCTGGAACAACGACCTGGAAGGTGCCTTCGTCATCGGCCGTCCGGGACACGATACGCAGGTGATGTTCGGCATTACAGCAGCCCTGCCTCATCCGCAACTGAAGGACTCTACCCTGCATGCACCGGCATCCTGGACCGCACAACCGACACAGATGCTGAGCTATACCAGTTGTCATGACGACCATTGCATTACCGACCGCCTGAAGATTACCGTACCGAAGGCTACAGACAAAGAGCTGACCGCCTACCACAAACTGGCACATACGGCAATATTCACCTCGCAAGGTGTTCCGTTCATCTTTACAGGCGATGAAATCATGCGCGACAAGAAAGGTGTACGCAACTCCTACAACAGTCCGGATTCCATCAACGCCATCAACTGGGCCGGCAAAGCCATCCATCGGGAGGCATTCGACTACCTGAAAGAACTGATAGCCATGCGTAAGGCTCATCCGGCCTTCCATTTGGGCGATGCAGAACTGATATACAAGCACCTGGAATTTCTGGATATGGAGGACAATAACGTAGTAGCTTTCCGGATTAACGGAGCCCCCAACGGTGATACCTGGAAAAACATCACCGTCGTCCTGAACTCCAAAAATGAACCTGCAAGTATCGACGTACCGCAAGGTACCTATCAGATAGTCTGCAAGGATGGAAAAATCAATCCGGAAAAAGGACTGGGCAGTATGACCGGCAACAAACTGACTGCTGCTCCACGCTCGGCACTGATTGTACACCAATAACGATGTAGTCTTCCTTAATATATAGGGGTTTTATCATAGTTAGCACATAGGTTAGAAAGGACAGCCGCCACAGGAATACAGCTTGCAAAACCGTTCCGCTGTATGACTGTGGCGCTGTTTTTTCAATACCCCATAAACAAATACGCATCCGGTTTATTACTTTCTGAAAGGAGAAAAAAAGAAAAGATTCATTGTACAAATGCTATTCGTACTAGTCGGTATTGCCCTCCAATGGCATTCTGGGGAACGTTCGAACGGAATTAAATGTAGTGTACTAAATAAGTTGACACAAATTATTTAGTAA
>ULTX01021020.1_pt1 | contig 15119 bp, 10 predicted proteins | sample 1958041 | NCBI WGS metagenome assembly ULTX01 (sample SAMEA4835747, study PRJEB28245) | human gut metagenome | biome: gut microbiome; material: fecal sample | place: Denmark | collected 2008
ACATTTTAAACAGGCCTTACTTTTTAAAGTGGGCTCAGTAACGAATTAATCTATATAATATAAATAATAAACAAATGGTATAAAAAAATCCCAGAATTGCTCTTCCAAGCAGTTCTGGGATTTATTATGGTGATATTTGTAATCTACATCTCCGCTTTCTGCATCTTTATCTCCTCTGCCGAAGGAAAGAGAAGAAGCAGAATGCAGGCTAAACGCAAGCAGCACGCCCTGAACCAACGGTCACCGGCCGAAGGGAAAGGTAAAGGGCAGAAGCCCCAGAAGCAGCACGCCCTGAAAGGGCAGAAGCCCCTAGCCCAGGGCATCGCCCTGGGTATGATAGCAATCTCAGCAAGGCGCCCTGTAAGGGCAAAAGCCTTACAACACCAATCTTTCTTAATCCCGGAACACGAATTTTTCATTATATTCCACATTATATAATTCCAAGAATGCTCTATATTCCTCTGCAAACGAATGCTTGCTGTGATGCTCTTTCTGATTGTCAATATATTGCAATGTTTTGTCCACAACGGATTGACTGATGGAATATGCGGCATAACCACCCTGCCATGCGAAAAAATGATAATAACCCGGATCAAGGTCCTTTATCCATCTACTGCTGTTTCGCTTGATTTCCTCAACTATTTCGGAAATCGTGACATCTTTTGATAATATGAACAATACATGGACATGATCGCCTATACCACCAGCCTTTATCTCGGTACATCCCGCTGTCTTTACAAGTTTGCCGATATAACAATGGAGTCGTTCCAAATCATTTTCACGGATTTGGGGGCTCGTTGATTTGATGTGGAAAATCAAATGGATGTAAATCTTTGATAAGGATTGCGCCATATTTTTAAAGCTTTTGCCCTTACAGGGCGTTGGTTTGTATATCATAATACCCAGGGCGTTGCCCTGGGCTAGGAGCTTCTGCCCTTTACCTTTCCCTTCGGCCGGTGACCGTTGGTTCAGGGCGTGTGGGGACATGATGGTGTTCTGATGCCTGGGGCGTGTGGAGCTTACATGCGAAACTTGAGTTTTTTATGAATTGCTCAGATTCTTAATGATTTCCAAAGGTAGCTGGGTAGCTTTGGAAACCTGTTCGGCAGAAAGTCCCATTGCCAGCAATCGTTGTGCTGTTTCTGTGTTGGCCTCTTGCTTGCCTTCTGCTCTACCTTTCTCCATGCCTTTTTCCATGCCTTCTTCCATTCCTTTCTGATATCTGTCATCCAGAAGGGTTCTTTCAATACTTACCGAATCCCAGAATTTATCATAGGCACGGAGTTCGGCATCAGTAAAGCCGGAAACTTCAAGATCTTCTACGGCTTTTCCAATCTCCGGGTCATTGAGCAGGTCGGCAGGAATATCCTTCGTATTGGAATTGATTTCTGTGAGGAAACGGAGCCACAATACCATCATGCGCTTGTCGGCAATGGAATGAGGAGTGAACTTAGGGAGTTCTATGAAGGTGAAATGCAAGCCCTCGATGACCTTATTGCTGTCCTTATCGTGCACGATGCGGTAGTTGTGGATGAAATCCGGAGTATCATGCGCAAAGATATCATTTATCAGGTTGAGAGAATACACTGGTTGCAGTTCGCTGTATTTGCCTCCCTTTTTTGCCTGACTCACATAGAGTTTGGATGCATTGAACAGTACTCGCTGCTGGAATGCGTCAGACCATTCCATCTGCATTTCCACGCAGAACTTCCTGCCTCTGACATCCGTGCAGAGTACATCCACTATGGTGTTCTTTCCCCCTTCGAGCTGGGGCACAAGTTCTGTAGGCAGATACTTTATCTCGTGTATCTGCTCTTCTTCGCTGAGTGGCAGGAGGGCATTCAGAAGACTGATCAGTCTTTTAGGATGATTGCCGAATATCTTCTTGAACGTAAGGTCTGCCTTGGGGTCTAAGTACTTCATAATCATCTGTATTAAAAATCCATGCCGCAAAGTTACGGTTTTATTTTCATATCTGCAAGAGATTTCTGGGAAAAGTTACGGAAAAAGTTAGGACCTCACATATTTTATGTTATAAGGTAAATATCTGTGTAAATCTGGGATTTATTATGTCTGATAGTTTGCCATGATGTGCTTCCGTTTGCCTACAGACATGGCTGCGTGGGGTTAAGAATATGACTGCATTGGGTTAAGAATATGACTGCATTGGGTTACGGATACGACTCCGTAGGCTAACGGAGACGTATCCTTCGGCTTGTCGAGATATCTGCGTCAGCTGATTGAGTCACTTGAGTTAGCTTACTGAACTACTTGGGTTAGCTGATTGAACTACTTGAGTTAGCTGACTGAGCTATATCAGTATCCTGTAGTATTACATGTGTATTTTTTCTAATTTAATGCCACATTTGCCACACTTATACTTAACTCTTTGATTATTAGATGATAACGTGTGGCAATAAGGGGCGTTTTTATTGTCACCTTATTGCCACCTATTACCACTTTTGGCATAAAATCAGCAAAATAACGGTGTTTTTGAGGGATTTGCTACGTCCCGACGCAGCAAAAGTTACGTCCGGACGTAGTAAAAGATACGTCGTGACGTAATTTCAGTGCGGGAATTCAATGGTAAGAAGTATATAAATAAATCCCAGAATCGCTCTTCCAAGCAGTTCTGGGATTTATTGTGTCTGATAGTTTGTTTACCATTTAAAGAGGTGAGGAACAAATTCCTTGAAGCAGCGGCGCCAGGTGAGCCACTCATGATGAGTGCCTGGTGATACGTAAACATCGAGCTTGATGCCCAGCTCCTTCAACTGCTGTGCCATCTTCTCTGTACCGAAGTTCTCTTCCGAACCGCAGCCCATAAACATATAATGAATGTTCTTGTTGTATTTCTCTGCATCGGCAAAAACTCCATTGAAACAGGTCTTTACATCCACGCCAAAGAGTGCACCGCTAAAGGTTCCAAGGGCAGAGAACTTGTCCATGTGAGGCAATACCGTGTTGAATGTCTGGCAACCGCCCCATGACAATCCAGCCATCGCACGATGCTCGCGGTCGGTATAAGTGCGGAATGTCTTGTCAACCATCGGAATCAGATCCTTGATAATCACATCATAGAATGAAGCTCCATAGTGGCTGCGCTCTTCATCTACATTCTTGCCTGAACGGGCAACGAAAGGCTTCTTTACATCGCCACTCTCCATGACCACAATCATAGGCTCAGCCTTGCCTTCTGCTATCAGGTTGTCCATGATGTGCTGCATCATTCCCTGCTTGCTCCAGCCCGTCTCGTCTTCGCCCATGCCGTGCTGCAGATAGAGCACAGGATAGCGCTTGGTGGTGTTGGTTTCATATTCCGCAGGGGTGTAAACCATGGCGCGGCGGAACTGCTTCTGGGAGCCTGCATAGTAAGATACGGAACGAACCTGACCGTGGGCTACGCCCTGCTGAGGACGATAGTAGTTGCCTTCTGCTCCTTCTGGTACTTCCAGACCGCCTGCTTCACGGCAGCAGCCGAAGTAGGTTTCGCTGGCAGGGTCAACAACCTGCACGCCATCTACATTCAGAAAATAGTAGTGGAATCCTACTACCAGCGGATCGCTCACGCCGTACCAGTCGCCATCCAAATCCTTTTTCATCTCATATTGCTTGCCGCAGATGTCGAAGATTACTTTCTTTGCCTCAGGAGCATGGAGCTTTACATAAGCTCTGCGGTCCTTATCTACACGCGGATAGTTGCTGTCTGGAATGATTCCCTGCAGGGCGAGCATCATGTTTGCATAGCGCTTGCCCATGGTGCGGTAGCTTTCTGCGATGAAGTGGAGACCGTCGCCACGCTGTGGACAGCCCTTTGAAGAAATGACGTGGGCTGTAGGAATGGTCTTGGCAATATCATCAACGATGGCGATATGTGCCCAGCATTTTCCGCCCATATCCTTCTGTACGGTTTCGCCTACGAGCAGAGGTACGTCTTCTGCTTTCAGATTCAAATCCTTCAAGATGTCGTTATAAACAGTCTTTACTCGGTTAGGCCAGTTGGCATCGCCGTTGTTGGTTTCGCCCTGATGCAGGAGAATGCCCTTGATAACACCCTGCTTCTTGGCTATTTTTGCCAGTTCTATCAGTCGGGCGTATGGATTTCCGTTGTACTGGGATGCAAAGTTCTTCATCCAGTCGGGTTGTTTCTTGAGATAAGCCTTATAGGTACGCTTATCGAAGAGGTCGATGCTGGCTCCGCCCACGGCCACGGTGATGGTTCCCACCTTGATGCTGTCTGGCAGGTTATCCACCATCTGTCTTCCGAAATAGTCAACAGGAGTCAGTCCTGTAGAGGGTCTTGCCTGTGGCGGCACGGCGGTGTGCCATTGTCCCTTCTTCCATCCTGCCTTTTCATCATCCACGGCATACATAGCCTGGAATCTCGGGTTCACGCCCGTTCGGTCGATGTCTTCGATAGCCGCATTTCCTTCCATGTTCGACTGTCCGAAGCAGAGATAAATCTGAAAATTAGGATCAGGCTTTTCCTGAACCTTACTGCCCGTTTTCTGTGCCATCATAGGTAGGCACGCCATCGCGAGCATCGATGCTAAGATTGATAATCTCTTCATAGTTTATATTTAATTAAATTATTAGATTGATTTTCATCTTCTGTTCTGTTTGCAAAGTTATGAAAAGATTTCCATACGTGCTTTGTCTCATATATCAATAACTTTTCCCTTTCTCTCATTCTTATATAATAAGGTGATTCTTTTTTCTCATGTTTCAGAATATGTTTCATTTTGTTTCTTTTGGGGTAGATGTTATGTTTGATAAAGTATTTGTTACTTGAGGTAAAATGCGTTTTAATGTTTATATCTAATTTTGCGACGTGTTTCAGCATCCTTAATGATTTTTTTAAGAATTTAGGATGTAGATATAATAATGTAGTATTAAACAACTGACTAGTAAGTAAAACTATTAATCTATTTTTAAGATGAAAAATTTAAAAATGATTGAAAAGCCGTTTGTTTTGCTATTCCTGCTCTGTTTGCTTCCTTTGGGAGTTTCGGCTCAGAGCATAGTAAAAGGTATAGTGACTGATCCAAGTGGAGAACCTGTCATTGGTGCTACTGTTAAAGTAAATGGTAGCAAACTGGGTGTTGTTACCGACTTGGATGGTAAGTTTAGCATTGATGCTGCACCTGATGCAACATTGACTGTTACCTATGTGGGTATGGAGCCTAAGACAGTGAAAGCTGAGGCTGGTAAAACCCTTTCCATTACCTTGAAGGATGATTCAAAAGTTCTGAATGATGTCGTTGTCATCGGTTATGGCGTTCAGAAGAAGAGCGACCTGACTGGTGCAGTTGCATCTATCAAGAGCGATGACATCAAGGGTTTGTCAGCTACCGATGCCGGTGCTGCCCTCCAGGGTAAGGCTGCCGGTGTACAGATTATCAACTCGGGTGGTCCGGGTGAGGCTGCCGATATCCGTATCCGTGGTTATTCTTCCAATAGTGGTAATATTGGTCCGTTGCTCATCGTCGATGGTCTGAAGGTGGATAACATCCAGTACCTGGATCCATCTATGATTGAAAGCATGGAGGTATTGAAGGATGCCGCTTCTGCTGCCATCTATGGTGCGCAGGCGGGTAATGGTGTCGTTATCATTACTACCAAGACGGGTGCTGCCAATGGCGGTAAGGCTCAGATTTCTTACAGCAGCAAGTTCACCATCCAGTCGTTGGGAAAGAGGGCTGAAATCTTTGATGCTCCTGAGTATATTGAGTATCACAAGTATTTGGGCGACTTGAACGATGATCTTCTGAAGAAGAACAACTATAATGGTCAGAATACCAACTGGTATGACGAGGTGTTTGAGAATTCCTTGGCTCACCAGCATAGTCTCACCTTGCAGGCAAGTAACGGTAAGGGACGTTTCCTCGCCAGCTTGAATATCCTGAACAATGATGGTATTGTTAAAGGTAGCAAGGATACTTATAAGCGTTTCACTGGTCAGATCAATGCCGACTATGATTTATATAAGTGGTTGAACGTGACTACTAATACATCTTTTGAAAAGTGGAAGACCAAAGGTGTAACTAGAGGTTATGGTTCATTGCTGAACTCTGTGGTTTCTATCGATCCTTTGACTCCAGCTTATATCAGTAATGTGGAGGATTTGGCTCCTGGCATGAAGGCACAGGTAGAAGCCGGTGGCCCAGTTCCAAGAGATCCAAGCCATAACAATGACTACTATGGTACTTCTAAATATGTAGATGATGCTACTGGTAACCCTCTCTATCAGCGCGACCGTCATGACACATGGAATTCTGGTATCAATGTGCGTGGTACCGTTGCTGCCAATATCAAGCCATTCAAGGGCTTTACATTTACTTCTCGCTTAGGTTATCGTATCACTCAGAGTAACTATCATAACTACGAGACTCCATATTGGTTATCATCTATGGCACATAGTGAAAACTATACCATTGAAGCGAATACCAATAATGGTTTGTACTATCAGTGGGAGAACTTTGCCAACTATTTGACAACAATCGGCAAGCACACTATTGGTGCCATGGCAGGTATGTCGTTTACCAAGAATCATTGGGATAACAGTTCCATCAGTTCTACAGGAGGTAACATACTCACATCTTATGAGCCAAACTTCCATTACATCAACTACTTGTTGGCTGATGCAACCAAGAATGTAGGTAACGCTCCTTCAGATGCCACAGAGTTATCTTACTTTGGCCGTGTATCTTACAGCTATGACAACCGTTACTTCATGCAGGTTAACTTCCGTCGTGATGCTTTCGATACATCAAAACTTTCAAAGAAGGCACGTTGGGGTAACTTCCCATCAGTTTCAGCAGGATGGGCTATCAGCAATGAGAAGTTCTTCAAGGACAATATAAGCCGTGATGCCATTTCTTTCTTGAAACTTCGTGGTTCTTGGGGTCAGAATGGTAACGTCAATATCTTGAGCGATTATCGTTATGCTTCTACCATAGCTCTTAATCAGAGTTTCTATCAGTATAATCCTTCTATCGGAGATGGTAAGCTGACTTTAGGTTCTAAGCCTTCTGGACTTGCTAACCCAGACTTGAAGTGGGAAACTTCAGAGCAGGTTGACCTTGGACTTGATGCGCGATTCCTTAACGACCGTTTAACTTTGGGCTTAGACTGGTATCGTAAGACAACCAAGGACCTCTTGATTGAAATCGCTCCTATTCCAGAGATTGGTGTAAACAAGAGAGTTGTTAATACAGGTAAGGTACTTAACTCTGGTCTTGATTTCGAGTTGGGTTGGAGAGATCATATCAAGGACTTTAAGTATAGTGTGACCGTAAATGGTTCAACTCTGAAGAATGAGGTGAAGGAGGTTTCTAACCTTGTAAGCCGTTTGACCGAAATAGGTATTGATGGTTTCAATAACCAGCTTAAGCCTACATTCGAGGCTGGTCATCAGGTATGGTATTTCCGTGGTTACAAGTATGCAGGTGTAGCCGAAGATGGTAGCGCTCTCTATTATAATAAGAATGGCGAAACAACTTCAGCTCCAACCGATGAAGATAAGCAGGATTTGGGCTCAGGTATTCCTAAGTTTACTTATGGTATTACTCTTAATGCAGAATATAAGGGCTTTGACCTCACCGTATTTGGAACAGGCTCTGCTGGCAATAAGATTTACAACTTGATGGTTTCTGCAGACCGTCCGTTGATCAATGGAATTGATACCTACTGGAAGGATTCTTGGAGAGCAGACCGCACCAATGCTAAATATCCTGATATGAAAAAGGTTGCTACAGACTGGAAGTTCTTCAGTTCTGATGCAGCTGTGTTCAGTGGCTCATATTTCAAGATCAAGCAGATTCAGTTGGGCTATACATTGCCAAAGGCTATCTCTAGCGTGGCAGGTATCAGCAATCTTCGTGTATATTGCTCACTGGATGATTTCTTCACCATCACTAAGTATCCTGGTGCTGATCCGGAGACTGCTTCTATCAACAGTGGTGCCTCTCGTGGTTTTGATAATGGTACTTATCCAACTTCCAAGAAGGTGGTATTTGGTATCAATGTAACATTCTAACCTTTAATATTCAAAAACAATGAAGAAAATATTATTTTCAACAATATTGGCTCTTGCTGCCACAGGAACAATGACGCTCACTACATCGTGTGAGGATCAGCTTGACATTGAGCAGAAGGGTGTAATACTTACCGAGAACTTCTATAAGACCGATGCTGATGCAGAGGCGGCCCTCGTTGCTGCATACGAAAGCTTTATGTGTAATGTGATGGGACGTAACCACGATGGTGGTGGCCCAAGTATTTATACTCCATTGAAACTGATAGTCAATGAGTGTGGAGACGATGTGTTGGCAGCAGGTGCCAACTCTGGTGATAATACGTTTGGTATCATGCTCAATCAGTTCTATTATGATGCTGAGGCTGAGGTGCCAAAGTTTATGTACACAGGCCTCTATCACTCTGTATATGACTGTAACCTTGTACTCGATCACTTTGCCAAGGGTACTACCGCTGTGCAGAAACGTTGCGCCGCAGAGGCTCGTGTGCTTCGTGCTTATGATTATTTCCTGTTGGCTAATCTCTGGGGTACTCCACCATTGGTAACTCATGTTCTGGATGCTTCTGCACAGCCTTTTAATTGTGATAAGGATCCTGAGCATCCTATGGATCACAAACAGTTGATAGAGTGGATTGCGCAGGAATGTGAGAATGCTGCCAACGATTTGGATGAGCGTAAAAGTAAGGGTGACAAGGATGGAGCAGTGAAGGTAACCAAGGGCTTTGCATATGCTCTTGCCGGAAAGGCTTACCTTTTCGCCGAGCAGTATGACAAGGCTAAAATTGCCCTTAAAAAGGTTATAGACTCGGGCAAGTATGATCTTGTTCCTGGTGAGCAATATGCCGACAACTTCCATATCGAGGGTGATGCCAACGAGGAGAAGGTATTTGAAATCAACTTCGAGTATAATACAGGTAAGACCAATTGGGGTGGTATGATTCAGCGTTCTAGCTGGATGGAGACCAACTATTGGGATTGGCGTGCTGATCACTTTGTTGTTTCTCCTAACAAGGTTTATTGTGGCGGCGTTGATGGCTGGGGTGGCCTTGGCGTGCCTCAGTGGTTTGGTGACGAGTTCTATGAAAATGATGGTGACTCTTATCGCTTGAAGGCTACTTTAAAGCATATTGATGATGCGGTTTATCATATGTCTTACGGCAAGGATGAAATCGATAATATGCCTGACGAGCAGAAGAAAACCAGTGACAAGATTGGCATCAATGACCCTGTTCAGGGACTCTACGGCAACTCTACCTGGTTGGCGTTCAAGCAAATCATGAGAGCTTCTGATACTGCAGAGAAGAAATATGGTGATAACATTCGCTTGAATAATTATCTTGTCATGCGTTACGCTGAGGTTTTGCTCAATTATGCAGAGGCTTGTCTTCAGACAGGCGATCCGGATGAAGCTAAGACATATATCAATAAGATTCAGGAACGTGCCGGTTCCAAGACAGTCAGTGAAACTGTTGATATGGATGTGTTGAAGAAAGAAAAGTCATATGAACTTTGGCTTGAAGGCTGTCGTTGGTTCGATATCATGCGATGGAATGATACAAAGGCCAAAGAGCGTTTGACTAAGGCTGGTACAGTCGTGCCACATTTGTTTGATAAGGTTTTCAGAGCTCCAAAGGCAGACGACCAGGATGTAACTTGGGAGCATGGATCAGAAGCAAACAGCCGTTTCTATACGACCAACACTCCTGAGACTAATTTCAAGGTAGGTTTCAAGGAGGGCAAGCATGAGTTCTTCCCTTATCCACAGACCGTGATGGATAAGAACCCTAACCTGAAGCAGAATTCTGGTTGGTAATCATGAAGTTGTTTTGTTAATATAGTGTTTTTAGTTTAAAGAACTATAGATTGTTTGACAATTAGGGGGTGTTTTGAAAAAAAGCACCCCCTTTTTTCTTCTTTAAAGGAATTTACGTATGAAAACATGGATGTGTGCCTTGATGCTGGTGTTATCGACAGGAGCTTCGGCTCAGAACCCGATTATCAGCGGACAGTATTCTGCTGATCCTACGGCTCGCGTATTCAACGGGAAGGTATATCTTTATCCTTCTCATGATATTCCGAGTCCTATCGAGAAACTGAAGGAATGGTTCTGCATGGCAGATTATCACGTTTTCTCTTCCACTAATCTTACGGAGTGGCAGGATCATGGAGTCATCGTTTCGCAGGATAAAGTACCTTGGGTACAGGACGGCAGTTATACGATGTGGGCTCCTGACTGTGTAGAGAAAGACGGGAAATATTATTTCTATTTCCCTGCCGCTCCGAAAGGGGAGGAGAAGGGATTCGGAATAGGTGTGGCGGTTGCCGACCAGCCTGAAGGACCGTTTATGCCGATGTGGAAACCCATAGAGGGTGTGCACGGCATAGATCCTTGTGTACTGATAGATAAGGACGGACAGGCTTATATCTACTGGGCTGGAGCTGGTTTGCACATGGCTAAGCTGAAACCAAACATGACAGAACTTGCCTCGGAACCCAAACTGGTAGAGGGATTGCCTGAGGGATTCAAGGAAGGACCATTTGCCTTCGAGCGTAACGGCAAATATTATTTCACCTTCCCTTGGGTACGTGAAAAGGATGGAACCGAAACGCTGGCTTATGCCATGGCTGACCATCCGATGGGACCTTTTACGTTCAAGGGCATCATCATGGATGAGTCGCCTACGAAGTGCTGGACCAATCATCACAGCATCGTGGAATATCAGGGACAGTGGTATCTCTTCTATCACCATAATGATTATTCGCCTAAGTTCGACAAGAACCGCTCGGTGCGAATCGACTCTCTGAACTTCAATCCTGACGGAACGATACAGAAGGTGATACCTACGCTAAGAGGTGTGGGATTGACGAAGGCACGTTCGCATATTCAGATTGACCGCTATTCTGCGCTGCAAGGCAAGGGTATTGGTATTGAATATCTGGATAAAAACAATTGTTTTGCCGGATGGAAGACTCTCTTCTCTAAATCGAATACTGCTCTTATATATAATAAGGTGGATTTCGGTAATGAGAAGGTGGAAGAAATCACCATTCGTGCCAAGTCTTCAAAGGGCGGTGTACTCGTAGTCAGAGCCGATTGCAAGAAGGGTAATATCATCGCTAAGGTGAAGATTCCTAAGTCTGCAGCCTGGAAGAATATCCGAGCCCAGGTGCTTCATGCTCCTCAGGGCGTTCATGCTCTCCATGTATCCTTGCAGAGTGGAGCCGACGTAGAGGTTGACTGGCTGGGCTTTGATGCGATGCCTTGGGAAAAGGGAGCTTTCGAAACTCACCAGTATCGTAATCTCTTTGCCGAGATGGGCTATAAGCAGGCTGATATAGACAGGAAGGTGAATGAAGTGTTCAATGATGTGTTTTACGGTAAGAACAAGGTTTATTTCGAGGTGGGCGATTCCATGGGATATGTCAGCGATATAAAGAACAATGATGTGAGAACCGAAGGCATGTCGTATGGAATGATGGCTGCCGTGCAGTTTGACAAGAAGGACATCTTCGACCGCCTCTGGCGATGGAGCAAGAAATACATGCAGCATCAGGAAGGACCTTATAAGGGCTATTTCGCATGGAGCTGCAAGACTGATGGAACGAGAAATGCGCAGGGAGCCGCATCGGATGGTGAACTCTATTTCGTAACTTCGCTCATCTTTGCATCCAACCGATGGGGCAATGATACGGGCATCAACTATCTGAAGGAAGCGCAGCATATTCTGGATTGCAGCATGCAGAAGGCGGGAATGGACCGCACAGCTCCGCTCATCAATCTCGAACATCAGCTCATCACCTTTACGCCCGATCATTGGGGCGGGAAGTTTACCGATCCTTCTTACCATCTCCCTGCCTTTTACGAGGTTTGGGCTAAATGGGCTAACGACGGACGGTCCCAGTTCTGGAAGGAGTGTGCTGAGAAAAGCCGTGAGTTTCTGCATAAGTGTATCAATGAGAAGACGGGCTTGAACCCGGACTATTGCAACTATGATGGCAGTCTGATGAAGACCGGTCGGTTGCTGGGTGATGCTTTCCGTTATGACTCATGGCGAGTGCCAATGAACATAGCGCTCGATTATTCCTGGGCTTGCAAGGATAAGGAGTGGCAGCAGAAATATGCCAATACGCTGCAAAACTTCCTGTATAGTAAGGGCATTGATTCTTTCCTGGACCAGTATAATGTAGATGGAACGATGGTAGAAGATATTCTGCCGGCAGGTACAGCTCCTAAGGCACTCCGCCATTCTATCGGTTTTGTTGCCACTTCGGCTGCGGCTTCATTGGTCAGCAATCATGTGAAGGGCAGGGAATTCGTCAGTCATTTCTGGAAAGCCAAGCATGAACCGGATAAAGAAGGCTTCTTCGATGGCTACTACGACGGACTGTTGCGTCTCTTCGCCTTCATGCATCTGAGTGGCCGTTATCAGATTATCGAACCTCAATAATAATGAATAGTCTATGTACAACATTTCCAATAAAATAGTTAGATTGTTTTGTTTATGTGTATTCCTTTTTGGGCATACCTCTGCGGATGCCCAAAATAGGAATTTACCTGCAGACATCAATCCTTATTTCGGACCAGTCGGCAAGCAGCCTGTCATGCCTAATGCGGCTGGCTTTATTCAGAGATGGTTGCTCCTGGAACCCATCTCTATGCCGGTCAAGAGTAATGTCGTTTTTACTGATTCTTATCTGAAGGAGATATTCCATACGCAGTATTTCCCTAAACAGATGGAAACAGTTCCTAAGGATGGAGCCGTCGTGAAGGTGGGCAAGGAAAAACTGAAATGGCATGCGCTGGACAGTAAACTGTTTAATGTGAAGCTCTTCCGTTTCGCTACTTCGTTTAAGAAACCCAAGTATGGTGTCTTGTTCTGGGCGGTTACCGTTATCGATAGCCCTGAGGAGATGAAAGACGTCCGCTTGTCTGTTGGCTCGAATGGTGCTTCCATGTGGTGGCTCAATGGTGAGGAGGCGGTGATGCTCGAAGGCGACCGAAGGATGGTTCGCGATGATGTGGTTTCTAAGAAACTTACCTTGAAGAAAGGTAGGAATATCCTTCGTGGTGCGGTAATCAATGGTCCTGGCATGAGCGACTTCTGTGTCCGATTCATCGACGGACAGGGCAAGCCTGTCAGAAACCTGTCTGTTCTTGTAAAGTAGTGCAATCAATATAGAAAGTTATGAAACAGAACAATATATTTTTCAGATATTTTAGCCCGGTTGCTGCTCAGCAGAAACTTTATGCCGCTGCTTTGGTTGCCTTGTTGTCTTCCTCTGCTTACGAGGCAGAAGCCCAGGTGGGCGAACCTTTCATTCATGATCCTTCTACCATTGCCCTGTGTGATGGAAAGTATTATACCTTTGGAACGGGTGAAGGCGGAATCTGGTCGGAGGATGGCTGGACCTGGCAGGGTGGTGCTGTTCGTCCCGGAAGAGGAGCGGCTCCTGATGTGTTGAAGATTGGCGACTGTTATCTTGTAGCCTACAGTACTACGGGTGGTGGATTGGGAGGCAGTCATCGCGGTGATGTCCTGACGATGTGGAACAAAACGCTCGATCCGAAATCGCCTGATTTCAAATATACCGAACCGGTGGTGGTCGCCTCATCCTTAGATGATGAAGACTGTGATGCCATTGATGCGGGCTTGTTGCTCGACCCTACTACCGGCAGACTCTGGCTCAGCTATGGTACCTATTTCGGATTTATCCGTCTGGTAGAACTTGATCCGAAGACGGGTAAGCGGATGGAAGGCAACGAACCCGTTAATATCGCCATCGACTGCGAGGCTACTGATTTGATTTACCGCAACGGCTGGTATTATCTTCTCGGCACCCATGGCACCTGTTGCGATGGTCCTAATTCTACCTACAATATCGTGGTGGGACGTTCGAGAAAGATAACCGGTCCATACGTAGATAATGTGGGCAGAGAGATGTTGCAGGGCGGTGGAAAGATGGTGATTGCAGCCAATAATCTGAAGACGGGTCCCGGTCACTTCGGACGCTATATCGAGGAAGAGGGTGTAGAAAAGATGTCGTTCCACTATGAGTCTGATTTCAGACAGGGAGGACGAAGCGTGTTGGCCATCCGTCCTTTGTTGTGGAAGAACGACTGGCCTGTGGCTGGTGATGAATTTCATGCCGGAACCTACGAGATAGAATCGGAACGAAGAGGCTATGCCCTGGAGATTGCCGTAGATTTCGTGAGAATGCAACGGGATATCGAACCTTTCTGGATTAAGCCGACCAAGCCTCTGAAGAATATCGAACCTCAGACTTTGAAGGAGGTAGAGGCAGAATGGCCTAAGGGCGAGGTGAAGGTAAGAATGAACGATTATATGTTCCGTCCTCATCAGAAGTGGAGTATCATGCCTGCCGGAAAGGGTGGTTATCTGGGTGGCCCTTATTATAAGATCTGCATAGAAGGCACTACTCGCTATCTTACCGCAACCGCTCAGCATGATGTCATCGCCAAACCTGAGTTTACTGGTGAAGATGCCCAGCTTTGGCGCATCGAACAACTTACCGATGGCACCTATCGCATTATGCCGAAGGCTATACCAGGCACAGAAGAGAAGCTTGCATTGGTTTCATTAGGCGACTGTACCCCAGGCTTGGCTCCTTTCGATTTCAACAGCGACAATTCTAAATGGAATTTCAGGCAACAATAAATAATAACAGGGGTCTGCCTTTTTTGTAGTTGTACGACTAAAAGGTTTATAGTTGTACGACTAAAAGGTTTGTAGTTGTACGACTAGAAGGTTTATAGTTGTACGACCAAAAGGTTTATGGTTGTACGACTAAAGGGTTTATAGTTGTACGACTAAAAGGTTTATAGTTGTATGACTAAAAGGTGTTGCCACTAGGCTCAGCAGACCTGCTGACTAGGCTCAGCAGAGCTGCCGAGCCTAGTGGCAGCCCTTAAGAAGCTATGCTCTAATACTCGGAAAGATACTCTTTTCGCCTCGAAAGAATTAAACTCTTTGATAAACGTTGATAAAGTGATAAAATCCCCTTTAAGGTATTGGGTGCACAGTTGAATACATAATAAATCCCGAAATCGCTTGGCGGTTTC
>ULTX01082201.1_pt1 | contig 15109 bp, 8 predicted proteins | sample 1958041 | NCBI WGS metagenome assembly ULTX01 (sample SAMEA4835747, study PRJEB28245) | human gut metagenome | biome: gut microbiome; material: fecal sample | place: Denmark | collected 2008
GCCGTCGGCTCAGGCTCTCGAAAGTGCCGCGGAGGCATTCTATGGCCGAGAGCAATTCCCGTATACGCGCACGGAGTACGAGCTTTGGGCTACCAACCGTCCGGAATACGTCTACGGCCCGGGCGCGACATGGCAGAGTCATCCGAGCCGCACGGAGTACGGCACCAACAACAGCGCCGTGCGCATCCTGCTCGCCGAGGGCGGACGACTTAAAGCTGTTGGAATGTATCGGCCCGGCACTCTGCGGCGCCGGATGGACACGGATGCTGACGGCACTTCGGTGACGGTGTTCACCGACAGGCTCGGACGCCGGATTTGTGAACGGCGTAAGGCTGCACACGGTACTCAGACGATGGAAACACGTTTTGTCTACGACATACGCGGCGACCTGCGATACGTGGTCTCACCCGAGGGCTTCGCGCTGATAGAAGCTGAAGAAGAGGGATATGCCCCGGCTAACGCCGTGTTGTTGTACTGCGACCGCTACGATTATGATATATGGCATCGCGTGGTCTCGCGCACCCCGGCGGGATGCGAGGCTGTGGAATACGTATATGACCGCCTCGGACGCGTGGTCATGTGGCGCGATGCGGCGTTACGCGCCGCCGGGCGGTGGCACGTCACCAAATACGACGCTTCGATGCGTCGAGTCGTCGAGGGCAGCGCTCCGTGTCGGCAGACGCGCGAGACGTTGCAGTCGCTTTACGGCGACAGCCTTTTTGTGGAACGATTCATAGCCGACTACAACAAGGCGGAAAGTTCGTTGCAATATACCGAGAACTGCGGCCCGGCGGGCTTCGAGGCCGTGCAGGCTTGGTATTATGACGATTATACATTCGCCACGGGGCATATCCCGTATGCCTCAGCTCCGGCGGTGGAGGGATTGTGCGGCGGCGCGGATGCTCCGTTGCGCACTTCGGCCGGATGCTTGTGTACGGGCATGGCGCGAAAGCTCGATGGTGACATGTGGTACACGGTTACGCGTTATGATGACTATGCACGCCCGGCATGGACATGCAATTACGACCTCTACGGACAGAATACGCGGCGCACCACCCGCATCGCTCATGACTTTCGCGGACGCGTGACGGCTCGGGCCGAGCGGCTCGAGACTATAATGGAGTGCACGCCCACGGAGGGGCATACCGCCGTATGGAATTACGCTTACGACCTTGCAGGGCGGCAGACTTCCGTATCTTTGGCCGTGGACGGCGGAAGCGCCAGCACGGTCGCGACATACACTTATGATGGTGTCGGACGGCTTGCCTCAAAGTCCTTCGGCACAGTGAGTAATGGCACCTCGGAGGAATATGTCTATGACGCGCGTTCCAATGTCACGGGTGTGTCGGGCAGCGGCTTTGCACAGACGGCGTACTTCGGCACAAATCCCGTGGAGGGCGGTGCATCTCGCTACTTGTCGCCATGTGCTGCCTCCGAGCGGCAGTACGGTGCTGAGGGCGAGGGAGTGTCGCAGACAATGTGGACATACCGATATGACGGCTTCGGACGTCTTGCCGAGGCTTCGGCCACGGACGCCGTGTCCGCCCCGGACCGCGCCTTGGGCGAGGTCTTCGAGTACGACCGCAACTCCAATATTCTGTCGCTGGAGCGCGTCTACGCGGGCGAGCCGGTGCAGGATGCCGCGATGTCATATGTCGGCAATCGCCTTACGGGCGTCAACGATGCCTCGATGCCGTACAACAAGGACATTGTACCGTCCTTTGCCGCCGGGACTTACGCGCTTGAGTATGACGGCGACGGGCGGCTTGTGGCAGACGGCACGCGCGGCATCACGGACATAAAATACACAACGGACGGCATGGGACTGCCAACACGCATCGACCTCAGCGCAGATAACAAGGTTTACTCGTCCTACCTGCCTGATGGAACGTTGATTGCGCGTGATTTTCGCTCGGTACGTACGCGCACTACCGTGCGTGTCAACTCCAAGGGCGACACCATAGTACGCACCATACGCGAGCCGGTGATAGACCACACGCTCTACCGCGGCGACTGGGAAATCAGCGGCTATCCGGGCAGCGGCGTCTGGCGCCTCAATACCCCCGAAGGCATCGCCAGGGTCGTCAAGAACGGCGCGACATCTGACGCCGGACGGACGTTTACGCATCTGTGGTACGTGCGCGACCGCTTGGGGAGTGTGCGCACGGTCGTGGACGACAACGGCACGATACGGCAATGCACAATGTTCTACCCATCGGGACTGCCGGTGCAGCTGTTCGGGACGGAGCGCGTGACCGACCGCGCCCATATCGGCAACCGCTGGAGCGGCTTCGCCGGGTTGGGCTGGCACGACAACACTGCTCGTTGGCACGATGCAATCCTTGACCGCTTCACCACCCCCGACCCCAAGTCCGCCGAATCACCATCACACTCAACATATGTGTTCTGTTCCGGAAATCCGATTAACCGCATTGACTTCGATGGAAAGAAGGATTGGCCTGTTCCACGGGCCTACAACGGCCATACACGCAGACACAGCAACAACTATGGTGAATACAGGGGAAGGCGTTTACCACACCAAGGACTTGATATAAATTTAGGCAGTGGATACGATGACTATGGTTGCCCTGTATATGCCACACATGATGGGAAAGTAGTGCGTGTAGCATATTATTATGATGACAAAAATCCCGGAGGAACAAGAATTAAGATACAGTCATACGATGGTTCAGTTTCAACTTTTTATATGCATCTTTCAGATATATCTGATAATTTGAAGGTGGGTGATGACGTTTCTGAAGGGCAACAAATAGGCAAGATTGGGGCCAGTTCATTTGGCAATGAAAACTCTAAACCAGGAGGGAAATGGGCATCACACTTACATTACGAACTAGAACTAAACGGCAAAAAGATTGATCCGGCCAATGGACCTGGACAAATGGTAGACGCTCAAAAACTAATTTTATCCCCACCAGACAATAGCATTTACTTTATGGGCACACTTGAGACTATCGAAGTCAAAGCGACAGGGAGTGCTACACCAATGCCTATTCTAGTTTCCAATAAACAACTTGAAATACCAGCATTAATAGACGTCAAACTATGAATCGAACGACAATCATAAGCCTACTTGCAATCGCATTGGCCATCGCAATAACCTGCAACGCCAAGCTTATTTGTATCGGAGAAAAGAATTATACTCCGATTGAAAAATTACTTACAACAGGACGCAATTATTACGACGGTTGTGCATTCAGCGACTGTGGCGAGGGCGATAGTATAATAGGAAAATACCACATATACAGCTATTTGTCGCAAGATTCATCGCGCATTACCGCGTATGACGTTGACGAAAATTATAAGGTTCGCGTTGAGCCCTATGCCTTAGTCCGACTATTTATAATCCAGGATATAAACACAGCCGCCAGGGATACATTTATTGTCAATCGAGGCATATACGATTACTCTCCGTGGCTTAAGTCTTGGCGTTACAAGGTAGAGCAATATACTATTGGCGGTCCGGCGAACATCTCCGTACAAAACGACACGTGTACAATCAGACTCGCGTTGTTTGTAACGGATACGGATATGTACGATATGTTCAAGCTAAAATACTGCGATGGAAAATATGAGTTTAGCGAAGTAGATGAGACCTTTGACGGAAACGATATATGGGATGAAGAAGATGAGCAGTAATACACATGAAATCTATTCGTAGACAGCCTAAGCTGACTCCGGACAATCGCGCACTCTCCTCCTACCTGCCGGATGGGACGCTGATGGCACGCGAGTTCCGTTCGGTGCGCACGCGCACGACCGTGCGTGTCAACTCCAAGGGCGACACCATAGTACGCACCATCCGCGAGCCGGTGATAGACCGCACACTCTACCGCGGCGACTGGGAAATCAGCGGCAGCACTTGGCGCCTCAACACCCCCGAAGGCATCGCCACGGTCGTCAAAAACGGCACGGCAGCGCAGGGTGTCGCTGATGCCGGGCGGACGTTTACGCACTTGTGGTACGTGCGCGACCGCTTGGGCAGTGTGCGCACGGTCGTGGACGATGATGGCACGATACGGCAGTGTACGATGTACCCATCGGGGCTGCCGGTGCAGCTTCATCGAGCAGGGCATGACGCAGTGCGAGCGTCTTGTAATACTGGACCAAATTGCCATACATTAGACGAGTGCGTCGGGAAGCGGTGATAAAGACAAACCATTGAAATAATAGCCACAGAATTAAATGAAAAAAGTACTATTTCTCACCATCGGACTTATTCTCCCTCTGATTGTTAATGCCGAGATGCCCGAAAACGCAATACCGTTTATTTTGGATTCGCATGTGTATATACAGGGGACACTTGCCGACAGTGCGGCCGTTTCCTTGATATACGACACAGGCGCCGACCGTTTATATTTAGATAAGGACTATATGGCCTTATCCGATTTCGGCAAATCTCCGCTTCGCAAGGGGATGGCAAGAATGGGCGGCGCCGGCAATGGTGGGCCGCAGAAAATCCCTATCATAATAGATACGTTCAAATTGTCTTTGGGTGATATAGTGTATAATGAAACTATAACCCCAATCATAAATTTAAGAGAAATACTCGGACGCCATGCGGACGGCATGATTGGCAACAACGTGCTTTGGGACAAACCGCTCATTATAAACTACACCGATGGCTATCTGCTGTCGGCAAATACATTGACACCTGACAAGCTGGAGGGATATACAAAGCTTCCGGCATATTTCACTGACAATAGAATTGACATTGAATGTGAATTGACTGTCGATTCGACACAGATTGTCAAAGGGAAATTCCGCCTTGACTTAGGATGTGGCAGTACAATTATCCTTACCAACGCGGCACGCAAGAAATTGAATCTTGACAATAAGAACACAGCAATTAGCTATCATTCCAATATGGGTGTCGGTGGCGATGGTACGAACATTGATTTTCGAGCCGATTCGTTCAGGCTTCTTGACGAATTGGAAAACGTGGTTATTTCAGCCTCGTATAATACCGCAGGGGCACTCTCTGACCATGAACATATAGGAATTATCGGAAACGAAATATTGAGCCATTATGACCTAATCATTGATGCGCCCAATAAAGCCCTGTACGCCCGAAGAAATCAAAACACAAGCACCTCATATCAAGAAAGTTCAACCTGGCAGATGGGTTATACCGACCGAACCGACATTTGCGATGGTTGGATTGTAAGTAGTTTGTATGAAAATGGAATAGCGGCAAACGCCGGAATAAAGGCAGGTGATATGATTTTGGAGATTAATGGCCGACCGGTAAAAGACATCGATTGGGAGGAGCAACGAAAAGGTCTTGAATTAAAGGGCGCGACAATCTTCAAAGTCCGGCAGAAAGAAACGGGAGAAATCAAGGAATACACATTAGAGATCGACAACGGCATCATTTAAGCGATGACAGACTAAAGACAGACTAAAGTCAAAGCGACAACGCAATTTTTAGGCGTACTAATGCCGGGCTTTAACGAAAAATGTGTACATTTGCAGCCCGTTTCGCCTCGGCAAGGCGTGGCGGCGTGCAGACGGCCTCGGCAAGGCCGCATCCCGTACGCCGCAATCATTGTCTCGGCCGGGGTCAAAAACCTATCACAACCACCGTCTCTTCTCGACAGACACAATGAAAGACATCAGTATCACTGTCCCCGTAGTCTGCTACGGCTACGATGAATTGCCTGACGATGCCGTCCGCGCCCTCGTGGAAAAGGCCCGCCAATCCACCTATCATTCGTATGCACCTTACAGCCACTTCTGTGTCGGCGCCGCCATCCTGCTGGACAACGGCGAGACCATCACGGGTGCCAATCAGGAAAATGCCGCCTTCAGTGCCGGCACATGTGCCGAGCGCTCGGCCTGCTTCTATGCACACGCCAATTACCCGGAAGCACGCTTCGAGGCAATAGCAATTGCAGCACGCGCCGAAGACGGTGATTTTGTCGCCGACCCGGTGTCGCCCTGCGGCGTCTGCCGTCAGGCTTTATTAGAATATGAGGTCTTGGCCAAACATCCCGTACCGGTATGGCTGGCCGGACGCAACTGCGTATATCGTCTGCCGTCGGTGGCCTCGCTGCTGCCGCTGGCGTTCTCGGAATTTTAAGGCACGCGGCCGCCGAGTCAATCATATAATAAAAACACCGGACATCGGCCGAAGGTTGCATAACGGCCTGCAGCAATGCCCGGCGGCAGTTTCGTTTTTTTAGGTGGAACGGGGACGTCAATCCTTATCAATAAGGTCGCGCAAGGTCACATCCGGGTTGCGGAACTGACAATATCCGCCCTTGATATGTGCGTGTGTGATAGCGCTTTGAGGACAATTATGATAGCACGCGGTGCAGCGTATACATCCGCGATTCCATTCCGGATGCCCGTCCCCGTCGCGAGTGATGGCGCCCACCGGACATATACGGGCGCAGATGCCACAACCGTTGCAGCGCCCCGTGTCGCACCGATACTGACGATAAAAGCCCTTGAAGGATGGCATCGCTTTCATACATATTCCCATAAGACGATCTGCGACCGATGGCAGCGCAATATAATGACGTCGAGCGGCAATATCGGCAGCGATGGCAGCCGTGTGGCCGGGTATATCCTTGCCATCGGCTGTCTCGATTTGTCGGCGTACATCGTAGAGCATAAAGTTGTTGTCCACCATCTTGATACTATTGGCATATGCAACCTGCAGGCCGCGACGGCGTGCTTGACGGCAGGCAATGTTCACCCCGAGGCCCGGTGTCACCCCACAAGTATATACCACAAAGAGATAGTCGGTGCGAATATCCGCAGTCTCAAAAAATCGCTCGACCGGCGCCGGCATACGCCCCGTGTGCGTAGGCGTGACAACACCTATGGCATCATCCTCCCATACGGCAGACGGCGTCTCGAGCGCCTCTCTTATGCCTATGATGCGGCTATCAGCCTGAGTTCGAGCGATATGCCGCGCCACAGAAAGAGAATTGCCCGTTGCTGAAAAACAGAAGACTATCATATCGCAAAGGTAAGCATTCGACCGCTTTCAGCAAAAATAAATTTTATAATCCTAAAAACTGCTAAAAGAACAAGCCTCCAACTAAACATTAGGTCGCAACAGCGGTCTATTGGTCAGAAAACGACAAAAAGCAAAAAATGAAAACACGCCGCTCAGGACGTCTTGTAATGACGTCCATATTCCTACTGGCCGGCATATTGTATGCCTTGGCCTACAACATCTCGGGAGTCGTGACCGACACCGACGGCGATGCGCTGGTGGGCGCCTCGCTGCGACTGCTGCGCAGCAAAGACTCGACAGTGATCAAGGCCGCTGCCGCCGACGGCAACGGACGCTATGTGCTGCGCGACATCGCCGACGGGCGCTATGTACTCGAGGCCTCGTACGTAGGCCACAACCGACAGACAGTCAATGTCACCATGGCCGGACGAACACTGCGCGTGGACACTATGCGCCTCTCCGACGAAGCTTACACATTGGACGCCGTCACCATCTCCGGCATACGCACTCCCATCAAGGTGATGGAAGACACCATCGAGTTCAATGCCGACACCTATAAGGTGCAGCCCAACGCCGTAGTCGAGGACCTGCTCAAGCGTCTGCCAGGCGTCGAAGTGTCATCCGATGGTAAAATCACCTCCAACGGCAAGGAAGTCACCAAAATACTCGTGGACGGCAAGGAATTCTTCAGCGATGACCCCAAGGTGGCCTCCAAAAACCTACCCGTGAGCATGGTGGACAAACTTCAGGTCGTAGACCGAAAAAGCGATCTGGCTCGTATAACCGGCGTCGATGACGGCGAAGAAGAAACCGTCATCAACCTCACCGTCAAAAAAGGCATGAAAAACGGATGGTTCGGCAATGCCGAAGCCGGTGTCGGCACCGACAGCCGATACATGGGCTCGTTCAACGTCAACCGCTTTTGGAACGACAACCAAATCACGCTCTTAGGCGGCATCAACAACATCAATGAACCCGGATTTACGGACGGAGCCAGCGGCCGCTTCCGCCACTTCGGAGGCGACAACGGCATCACCACATCTCGCGCCCTGGGCCTCAACTTCAACGTAGGCAACAAGGAAATATTCCGCGTAGGCGGCAACGTAATGTACAGCAACACCGACGCCCGCACATACAGCACCACCGACCGCCAGTATCTCTTCGAAGACTCCACATCGTACGTCAATTCGGGCAAGTACGCGCACGACCGAGGACACAACTTCCGCGCCGACTTCCGCATACAATGGAACCCCGACAGCCTCAACACCCTGGAAATACGACCCCGCATAATGTACAATTCCAGCGATGGCCTTAGCGTCGATTCATCGCTGACACGCGCCGGCAATGCCGACCTCACACGCGTCACCCAAAGCCGCAACAACATCACCAGCGATGGCAACAGCTGGGAATTCGGCCTCTCAATGATATACAACCACAAATTTGCCTCGCGCCCGGGACGCTCGTTCAGCGTACACCTCAATGCCAATACCTCCAACGTACGCGAACACGAAGACTCATACTCCTGGAACCGCTTTTTCCTGCTTGACGACAAAACCGATGTGTACGACCAATACGCATCCAACCACACATGGAGCAAAACCTTATCGGCACGCCTAAGCTGGACCGAGCCACTGGGCAATGTCAAAAACGGCAACTTCCTGACCTTCGCTTACCGCCTGCGATACCGCTGGAACAACGCCGACCGCCTCACCTACGACCGCCCAGTATCGTGGCCCGGCGGATACGACCAAGACCCCGTCATCGGCGATGATTTGGTATGGAACAGCGACCTGAGCAACAGCTTCCGCAACAACTATATGAGCCAAGACATACGCGCCGGCTTCAAGCACGTCTCCAAGGTCTGGACCATCGATGCCGGCCTGTCACTGGTACCCCAAATGTCCAGTTCGCACGACCTCATAGACAACGCTCGCGACATACCCACGCGACACACCCTCAACATCGCCCCCTACCTGCGCTACCGCTGGAAACTGTCCAAGCAGCGCACCTTCAACCTCGACTATCGCGGACGCTCATCCCAACCCTCGATGTCGCAACTCCAACCCGTGGCCGACAAGTCCGACCCCCTGCGCATCATCGTCGGCAACCCCTCGCTGAACCCCACATTCACGCACAACATACGCATGCGCTACCAAAACTTCAATTCCGAGGCCCAACGTTCAATCATGGCCATGGCTTTTGCCAACATCACGCAAAACTCCATAGTCTCCAAGACCATCTACGACGCCACCACCGGCGGACAAACCACCACCTACGACAACGTCAACGGCGTATGGTCCGCAATGGCAATGGGCATATTCTCGCAACCGCTGCGCAACCGCGCATTCGTGTTCAATACCCATATAGGCACGCGCCTGAACCACAACGTCGGATTCAACAACGGCCTGCGCAACACTTCCATAGCCTTTGACGTGATGCTCTCGCCCTCGCTGGCATGGCGCCCCGACAACATCGAACTCGAGATACGCCCTCGCTACAACTTCCAGACATCTCGCAATACCGTCCAGTCAGGCAGCAACCGCGATGTACACGGCTACGGCTTCAGCTTCTACGGCACATATTACACACCTTTCGGGCTGGTACTCTCCACCGACCTCAGCTACGACGCAACCAACGGATACTCGGCCGGATACGACCGCAACGAATGGATGTGGAACGCCTCCATAGCCTACCAATTCCTGCGCGGCCGCAACGCCACCATCACCCTCAAGGCCTACGACCTGCTGCGCCAGAAAAACAACGTCAGCCGCACCGTCACAGCCAACTACATCGACGACAGCCGCTACAACTCGCTCACGCGATACTTCATGATCACCTTCAGCTACAAATTCAACACCTTCGGCAAAGGCAACCAACCCAAAGACCGCAACGCCGATGGCAGACGTCGCGGCCCGGGCGGCCCGCCTCCGGGACATCCCGGAGGACGTCCCCCAATGTGATATCCTCCGCGCCAACCATACGCCCCACCCTGCGCCTGAAAAGTACGATCTGCCGCACTTTTCAGGCGCAAACACATCTGACGACCTTCGGAAACATCCGCATCGACCGCCAAAAACAACGGCGGAAGACAGCGCAAATAAGGCCATCGTAAGCCGTTAGAGGCACAGCGGTTAAGGGTCGCGTATATGCGTGCGCTACGGCTCAGTATTAAAGTATTTTAACGGCGCATCGTAATTGCGAAAAAAATCGTACCTTTGCGCTGGATTATCCACAAGGTACAGTTTCGAAAAAACTGAAATACAACAACATAAACCACCAACAATGAGTAGAGAAAAGAAATTCGTAACATGCGACGGCAATCAAGCCGCTGCCCACGTGAGCTACATGTTCTCGGAAGTCGCTGCCATCTACCCGATCACCCCGTCTTCGACAATGGCCGAATATGTGGACGAATGGTCCGCAGCCGGCCGCCGCAATATCTTTGGCGAGACGGTGCTGGTACAGGAAATGCAAAGCGAAGGCGGCGCCGCCGGCGCCGTGCACGGGTCGCTGCAAGCCGGAGCGCTGACAACGACATACACAGCCTCGCAAGGACTGCTGCTGATGATTCCCAACATGTACAAGATTGCAGGCGAGCTGCTCCCGACAGTGTTCCACGTGTCGGCACGTACTTTGGCCAGCCACGCATTGAGCATATTCGGCGATCATCAGGACGTGATGTCTGTACGCCAGACCGGATTTGCTATGCTTGCCGAAGGTTCGGTACAGGAAGTTATGGACTTGGCCGGTGTGGCACATCTGGCCGCCATCAAGAGCAGCGTACCTTTCGTCAACTTCTTTGACGGTTTCCGCACCTCGCACGAAATCCAGAAAGTGGAAGAAATGCAACAGGAAGACCTCGAACCGCTGTTGGACCGCAAGGCACTCGCCGACTTCCGCGCACGTGCCCTCACACCCGAAGCACCCGTATCACGCGGTATGGCCGAAAACGGCGACGTGTTCTTCCAGCACCGCGAAGCCTGCAACCGACACTATAACGCCGTGCCCGACATCGTCGAAGGATACATGGCCGAAATCGCCAAAATCACCGGTCGCGAATACCACCTGTTCAGCTACTACGGGGCCAAGGATGCCGACCGCGTAATCATTGCAATGGGCAGCGTCACACAGGCCGCCAAAGAAGCCATAGACTACCTCACCGCCAAAGGCGAGAAAGTCGGCCTCGTAAGCGTACACCTGTTCCGCCCATTCTCAGTCAAGCACCTGCTGGCAGCCGTACCCGCCACAACCAAGCGCATAGCCGTACTCGACCGCACCAAGGAACCCGGAGCCAACGGCGAGCCTCTGCTCCTGGACGTCAAGGAAGCCTTTTACGGCCGCGAAAATGCCCCCATGATCATCGGCGGACGCTTCGGACTGGCCTCCAAAGACACCACACCCGCACAAATCGTCGGATTATACGAAAACCTCGCACTGCCCCAGCCCAAGGACCACTTCACTATGGGCATAGTCGATGACGTAACCTTCACATCGCTGCCTCCCGTCAAGGAAATGGCACTGGGCGACCCCTCGACTTTCGAAGCCAAGTTCTACGGACTGGGCGCCGATGGTACCGTAGGTGCAAACAAGAACTCCGTAAAAATCATCGGCGACAACACCGACAAATACTGCCAAGCATACTTCGCCTACGACTCCAAGAAGTCCGGCGGCTTCACCTGCTCGCACCTGCGCTTCGGCGACAAGCCCATACGCTCGACATACCTGGTGAACACGCCCAACTTCGTAGCATGCCACGTCCAGGCATACCTGCACATGTACGACGTTACACGCGGACTGCGCGACGGCGGCACATTCCTGCTCAACACCATCTGGGAAGGAGAGCAGCTGGCCAAACACCTGCCCAATAAGGTCAAGCGCTACTTCGCACAGCACAATATCACCGTATATTACATCGACGCAACACGCATCGCGCAGGAAATAGGCCTCGGCAACCGAACCAACACCATCCTGCAAAGCGCCTTCTTCCGCATCACCGAAGTGATACCCATAGACCTGGCAGTCGAACAGATGAAGAAATTCATCGTCAAATCCTACAGCAAGAAAGGACAAGATGTCGTCGACAAAAACTATGCAGCCGTAGACCGCGGCAATGAATACCACACTCTGGCCGTAGACCCCGCATGGGCACAACTCCCCGACGACGAAATAGTCGCAGACAACGCTCCCGCTTTTGTGCACGACATCGTACGACCCATCAACGCACAAGACGGCGACCTGCTCAAAGTGAGCGACTTCGAAGCCATACCCGACGGAACATGGCAAAACTCCACCGCCCGCTACGAAAAACGCGGCGTGGCTGCCTTCGTCCCCGAATGGAATCCCGAAAATTGTATCCAATGCAACAAATGCGCCTTTGTATGCCCACACGCCGCCATACGTCCCTTCGTGCTCGATGCCGACGAAATGCAAGCCGCACCCTTCGGCGAAGAACGCACACTTGCCACCATCGGCAAAACCATGGCCGGCACACGCTTCATCCAAGCCGTCGATGTCCTCGACTGCCTCGGCTGTGGCAACTGCGTAGACGTATGCCCCGGCAAGAAAGGCGTCAAGGCTCTGGAAATGAAACCACTGGAAAGCCAGCTCGACATTCAGCCCGAATGGGACTACTGCGCCGAAAAGGTCAGCTGCAAAGCCGACTTGGTAGACATCAAAGCCACCGTCAAGAACAGCCAATTTGCACAACCGCTCTTTGAGTTCTCGGGCGCATGCTCGGGCTGCGGCGAAACGCCATACGTAAAACTAATAAGCCAGCTCTTCGGCGACCACGAAATGGTAGCCAACGCCACCGGCTGCTCATCCATATACTCGGGCTCGGTACCCTCGACGCCATACACCGTCAACGCCGCCGGACACGGTCCCGCATGGGCCAACTCTCTCTTCGAAGACTTCGCCGAATTCGGCCTCGGCATGAACATCGCCACCGAAAAAATCCGTCAGCGCGTAGCCGACCTGATGCACAAAGCTCTGGAATGCGCCAAGTGTTCCGATCAAATCAAGGCTCTTGCCCAGCAATGGCTCGATGCACCCCACAACGCCGCTTCCACACGCGAAGTCGCTGACAAAATTGTGCCCTTGTGCCAAGCCTGCGGATGCGACACCTGCCGCGAAATTGTCGAACTCAAAGGCTTCATCGCCGCTCGTTCGCAATGGATTATCGCCGGTGACGGCGCCGCCTACGACATAGGCTTCGGCGGCCTGGACCACGTACTCGCTTCAGGCAAGAATGTCAACGTCCTCGTACTCGACACCGAGGTATACTCCAACACCGGTGGTCAGGCCTCCAAGGCTACACCCTTAGGTGCCATTGCCAAATTTGCCGCCTCCGGCAAACGCATACGCAAGAAAGACCTCGGACTTATCGCCTCGACATACGGCTACGTATACTGCGCACAGATAGCTATGGGCGCAGACCAAGCACAGACCCTCAAGGCACTGCGCGAAGCCGAAGCATACGACGGACCTTCGCTGGTAATCGCCTACTCGCCCTGTATCAACCACGGCATCAAAGCCGGCATGGGACACAGCCAGAACGAGGAACAGCGTGCCGTCGAATGTGGATACTGGCACCTATGGCGCTACAACCCCGCACTCGAAGAGCAAGGTCAGAACCCCTTCAGCCTCGACAGCAAAGAACCCCAATGGGACAATTTCGAAGACTTCCTCAAAGGCGAGGTTCGCTACGCTTCCGTAGTCAAAGCCTACCCCAACGAAGCCGCCGAACTTTTCGCTGCCGCCAAGGCCAACGCCCAATGGCGCTACAACAACTACCGCCGCCTCTCACAGCAACAGTGGGGCGTAGATCCTCTGGTCGAAAAAATCGAAGACAACAACAAATAACCACATAGGTTCCCGAACACAACAACAGCCCTCGCCAACCATCGACGAGGGCTGTTGTTATATCACACGATAAAATTCCGGAAACCTAATCGCATGAAATTGCCTCCCACCACCGTGATGCCATTATCCGGCAATCGATGAAATCACGGTGTCTACTTCCAATAATAATAACCACTAAAAACCTTTAAGTGCCTACTTTTTTGATCAGACATCTACACAAAAAACTCCGAAATATTCTCGAAAAACATGTTCGCACTCACCGAAAATTCGTAAATTTGCGTCTGTGATAACACCCGAAAAGGTACATATTTTTGGTCTCCAAACGTTAACGAAATTAAAAATATTGTTATAACAGTCTCGTTGACAGACACTTCCAAAAGTTGCTCTCCGAGACCATCCTCCACTAAAACAAGGATTAAGACCTTGTATGAGGGCCTCTTTAAGATTATCTTCCATTTCCCCGAGACCATCCTCCACTAAAACAAGGATTAAGACAGTTTATGAGGTGGTAGTTTGACATTTCAGAGAGACCCCGAGACCATCCTCCACTAAAACAAGGATTAAGACGTCTCATCTGTTAATTTATATTTTTTCATGTGCTCCCCGAGACCATCCTCCACTAAAACAAGGATTAAGACACCCCACTATTTTAAATTTGATGCCATTTTTTGTTACCCCGAGACCATCCTCCACTAAAACAAGGATTAAGACTTATAATAGCCTTGACTTCTGCTATGAAATCGTTATCTCCGAAACCATCTTAAAAAAAATTGCCGGGAGCCAAGAATTTGGATCTGTGTACCAAACCTTTAGCTCCAGGCAACATATTCTACTCTCCGTCTGCAGACTCATGTCCGTGCAGAGTGCACAAGTTTTTGTTTCCGAATACGCCCAAAAACATCCGAATGTATCATCCGAATTTTCACGAGATTATCGGACGAGTTACGAATTTTTATGCCCCCACGGGGTATAAAAAAAAGGGGATTACATCCAACGCATAAAGCGTTGTGCTGTAATCCCTTTCACTCAATGTGACCCCGGAGGGGCTCGAACCCTCGACCCGCTGATTAAGAGTCAGCTGCTCTACCAACTGAGCTACGGAGTCATACATCGAACAGGCATCTCTTTGCCCTCTTTGCGGATGCAAAGGTACAATCTTTCAGCGAACCGACCAAATATTTTTTTCAAAAAATTTTTCTCAACGAATTTTTTCGCTCGAAGGTAGAGTCCAAAGGCAAATGCAATATTACGAAAAATGAC
>ULTX01035867.1_pt1 | contig 15092 bp, 15 predicted proteins | sample 1958041 | NCBI WGS metagenome assembly ULTX01 (sample SAMEA4835747, study PRJEB28245) | human gut metagenome | biome: gut microbiome; material: fecal sample | place: Denmark | collected 2008
GCCGCCTGAGGAGCTACACTTTACTTGCGAAACTTAAGTTAATAATTTAAGCAATTCCCTGCGCAACATCTTCAAGGCTTCCTGATAATGGGATTTCACCGTATTCACCGACACATGCAAACGGTCGGCAATCTCCTGATTCGACATATCCCCACGCAACTTCATCAGGCAAATCTCCTTCTTTTGAGGCGGAAGCTTGCTTAATGCCCTGTAAAACAAAGACATCTGCTCGCGCTTTTCCAACTTTTCCACCAAGTCATCCTCATACGCTGGAACCTGCTGGGCAATCTCGTATGCCTTCTCCAGCGCGGCATTCTCATTCCGTATCAGATTCAGCACATGATTCTTCGCCATAGTAAACAGGAAGTTCTTCAAGCTGACCCCAATACGCAATTCCCTCCGGTATTCCCACAACTTGACAAAGACATACTGCACCACGTCTTCCGCCCGAGCCTTATCCAGCAAGTAACGGTATGCCAATACATAAATCAACTTATTATATCGCCCGTAGACTATCGTAAAGGCTTTTTCATCGCCTTTCTGAACACGAGCGAACAATTCATCATCTGCTATATAGCTATCGGTTAACTTAAACATGGCAGTATTACATTTGCCTGCAAATATACACATAATTATAATAACCTGCCATACCAAAATACGACTATCAAGCGGAATTCCGAACACATACGGCTGCATCAGCCAACGAAGCCTGCTGCATCGGGCTACGAAGCTATATGAATCAGCCAACGCACCCGTATACATTTATGTCAGCACCCGACTGACAAAAAGTCATCAATCGAATCAATGATGTCCAAACTCCTTTCTGAATGTAAAATACGAACTGTTTTAGTTATATTAACTATAAAGATTAGTTGAATAACTAAAACTTTTAGTTACTTTGCGGGAAAAGATTGGAAATGACATGAAGACGTTGACCGCAAAAGAAGAAGAAGTAATGGAACTTTTCTGGGAAAAAGGCCCGTTGTTCGTAAAACAACTCTTGGAGTTTTACGAAGAGCCGCGCCCGCACTTCAACACCTTGTCTACCGTGGTGCGGGGACTGGAGGAGAAAGGGTTCTTGGGGCATACCGCCTACGGGAATTCATACCAGTATTATCCTGTAGTGACGAAAGAAGATTTTAAGCGCAAGACGCTGAAAGGAGTCATCAGCAAGTACTTCAACAATTCCTACATGGGGGTGGTATCGTCGCTGGTAAAGGAAGAGGAGATTTCGATAGAAGAACTGAAGGAACTGATCCGGAAAGTGGAGGAAGGGAATTGATATGGGACTATTTTTCATTTACATACTGAAAGCATCGGTTTGCCTGGCTTTGTTCTACCTATTTTATAAGGTGTTGCTGAGCAAGGAAACGTTCCATCGGTTCAACCGGATGGCATTATTGGGCACCGTGGTCTTGTCGTTCTTTTTGCCCGCGATAAAGATTGCCGTGAGCGAACCTACGGCATTGAACCGCACGGTGTCCGACTTGGAAAGCCTGCTGATATTGGCTGAACTCCATGCGGAAGCGGGAACTACGGAAACGGTTTCGCGGGTCGGATGGCAAGAAGCGGCGGTAGGTATCTACCTGATAGGCATCGTCTTCTTCTGCCTCAAAAACCTTACCGGCATCGGGCGGATGCTTATCCTCATCGGGCGGAACCGGAAAGAGAGATTGGCGGACGGGAGCGTGTTGGTGCATTGTACGGAGAAAACCGCTCCGTTTAGCTGGATGAAGTATATCGTGATGTCGGAGAAAGACCTGCAAGAAGACTACACACCAATACTGACGCACGAGCAAGCGCACATCCGCCTCCGCCATTCGTGGGACATCCTGATAGCGCAGGCGTGCATCATCGTGCAATGGTTTAATCCGGCGGCATGGCTCGTAAAGCAAGAGCTTCAAGCCGTACACGAATACGAAGCCGATAGCGAGGTGCTCCGCCGGGGTGTAAACGCGAAGGAATATCAATTATTATTAATAAAGAAGGCCGTTGGCGCAAGGCTCTACTCTCTTGCCAACAGCCTGAATCACAGTTCACTTAAAAAACGTATCACTATGATGATGAGAAAAAAATCGAATCCGTGGGCACGCGCCAAGTACCTCTACGTACTTCCGCTGGCTGCAGTAGCTGTAGCCGCTTTTGCCCGTCCCGAAATCTCTGAACCATTGAATGAGATTTCACGTGTCAAAGTTACGGAATTTCCGGCAATATCCGATGCCGTAACGAGTGAAAGTATCGAAAAAGCCGATACTTTGCAAGGAAAACCAACAAAGATTGTCATTGTCGGGGATAAGGAGAATCCCGATAACAAGGAAGAACCCTACACAATGGTAGAACAAATGCCCCAATTTCCGGGCGGCATGAAAGCGTTGATGGAGTATATCAGCACCAACCTGCGCTATCCCGAAGAAGCTAAGCAAGAGAAGACAGAAGGAAGGGTCATCGCCCGTTTTACGGTGAAGGAAGACGGGAGCATCACGGACGTGAACATCGTGCGCGGCGTAAGCCCCAGCATCGATACCGAAGCCGTGCGGGTGCTTTCAGGCATGCCTAAATGGCAACCTGGTATGCAAAACGGAAAAGCCGTACCGACCCTCTATACGGTTCCGGTAGTGTTCAAGCTGACTAAGGAAGATTCAGCAATCGATAGCACGACAATTTCTTTTGAACCACAAGGTGTATTGATTCTCGTTGACGGAAAAGAATTCCCTACAAAAGATTTGTTTAAACTGGATCCCAATACGATTGAGAAAGTAGAAGTATTGAAAGACCCGTCGAAAACCGCTCCTTACGGCGAGAAAGGCAAATTTGGCGTAATGCTGATTACGACCAAGAAGAAGTAATCACTTTTGAACACAGAGACACAGAGGCACAGAGTTTTTATGTAATTGAGAATAAACAATTAAAAATATTCCTCTGTGACTTTGTGCCTCTGTGTTCAATTATAATAAAGCACACGACATTCTCACTTTTCCGCCTCAATCGACTTGAGCGACTTTCCGCGCTCGCGCTCTTCTTTGCTTCCGGCATAAAGCCCGTCGATGATGCCGTCGGCAAGACCGATGGTGGGGACGTAGATGTATTTTGAGCCTAAGATACCAGCTATAGTCAGGAAAATGTTGCCCGCAGGCACGATGACATCCGCACGGTCGGGCTTCAGGCTGAACTTGTCCATACGCTCTTCTACCGAGAGGACGCTTAACTCATCGTATAAACCCTGAAGCGTCTCTACCTCCATGCGTTGCAATTTCTTGTCCTTCTTCTCCGCCAAGCGGTAGAGCTTGTTGATGTTTCCGCCCGAACCGATAATGTTCGTGTCGGGGTATTGACGGGCAAGTTCCGCCATGTCCTCCTTCAGGCGCGTCCATTCGCTTTCCTTCACCGCCTTGTTGAGCAACCGCACGGTACCGATGTTGTACGAACGGCTGCACTTCAACTCGCCTTGCGAAAGGAGGTTGATTTCGGTAGAGCCTCCGCCCACGTCTACATACAGATAGTTTCCGGTGCGGTCTTTCATATACTCGATGTGGTTGTTGTACACGATTTGCGCTTCTTCCTGCCCGCCGATGATTTCGATGTGGATGCCCGTCTTCTTCTCGATTTCCTTGATGAGTTCCATGCCGTTCTTGGCATCGCGCATCGCCGAAGTGGCACACGCCCGGTACTTCTGCACATCGTAAATCTTCATCAGGTAGGCATACGATTTCATGAGGCGCATCATGTTCTTCCCTCTTTTCTCGGAAATCTTGCCTTTGCCGAACACATCGAATCCCAACCGGAGAGGCACACGCAAGAGCAATTCTTTCGTGAACTTCGTTCCCGTCTCGCTTTCTTCAATCCGTTTCACCAACAAACGGGCGGCATTCGAACCGATGTCGATAGCCGCATAATTCATCTCTGTCATTCTTCTTCCTCGTTTTTAGATACATAGTAGTCATACAATGCTTCTTGCGAACGGAAAGGTGTTTCATCATCAGCCAAGGCATGGAAATCATTATCTCCCGTACCGTCTACGATGCGTCCCTGCAAGGTATCTTTCAGCCCGTACTCTACCACGCGCTTCATTTCTTCCTTAATATCGGGGTCGTAGACCGGCGTGATGACCTCTACCCGATGGTCGAGATTCCAGGGCATCCAGTCCGCCGAGCCGATGAATACTTTTTCCGCTCCGCCCGCCGCGAATACAAAGATACGAGAATGTTCCAAATATCGGTCAATAATTGCGTTAATTCGTATATTTTCGCTCACATCGGGCACATCGGTGACCAAAGAGCAATTGCCTCGCACCACCAAATCGATATCCACGCCCGCCTGCGAAGCCTCGTAGAGCTTCTCTACCATGACGGGGTCGGTGATGTGATTAATCTTGATTTTGATATATGCCGGCTTGCCCGCCTTCTTGTTCTTGATTTCATCCCGAATCAAGGCACAGAACTTGTTTTTCATCTCATTGGGCGATACTAATAACTCCTTGAACTTAACAGGAGAATAAGGACGCTCGATAAAGTCGAACACGGCATTCACGTCCTTCACCAAGCGGGGCGAGGCGGTCATGAGCATGCAATCGGTGTACATGCGCGCATTGCCTTCGTGGAAGTTTCCGGTACTGATGCAAGCGATGTCCGGTCCGCTCTTCATCTCGATATGCGTAATCTTGGAGTGCACTTTCAAGCCTTCCACACCGAAGATGACACGTACTCCCGCATCCTGCATCTTCTTCGACCAGTTGACATTGGAAGCCTCATCGAAACGTGCCAACAATTCGATAACTACCGTCACCTTCTTCCCGTTGCGGGCTGCGGCTATCAACGCCTTCACCACCTTCGATTCCTTCGCCAAGCGGTAGAGGGTAATCTTGATTCCGGTGACGTGCTTGCTCACCGCCGCTTCTTGCAACACGCGGATAAACGAATCAAAACTATGGTAAGGCACATGGATGAAACGGTCTTTTTGCTGAATTTTCTGAAGCAGGCTCTCCGGTCCGTCCAGGCTCTTGCGCAAGATAGGGCGCCAAGCGGGATATTTCAAATCCGTACGGTCACAATCGGGGAAACCCATAAAATCTTTGTGGTTCTGATAACGCCCTCCAGCCATTACCGTATCGTTCTTGTCTACGTCCAGCTTGTTCAAGACCCGTTTCAACAAGTCTTTCGGCATGCTTGCATCGTAGAGCACACGCAACGGCTCGCCATGCTTCCGGCTTTTTACACCTTTCAATATCTTCTGCAACGTGCCGCTATTGGCATCGTTATCAATTTCCATTTCCGCATCGCGGGTAAACTTGTAGGTATAGGCTTCGAAATGAGAATACCCCAATCCCTCGAACACCAAAGGCAAACAACACCGGATGACATCGTCCAAATACATCAGATAACGCTTCTCGCCTTGGTTCGGCAAACGGATAAAACGCCCGCAAAGCCCTACGGGCAACTCCAAAAAGGCATAATCGAACGCACGCGGAGCATCACCCTTACCCACCTTTACCGCCAGGTAGATATTCTCATCGTTCCCGAAATCGAGCGACCTGACCGTAGAGAACCAAATAGGAATGACGGTCCCGCTCAGTTTCGCCCGGTAGAAAGAATAAATGAATTCTTTTTGTTCGGGAGATATTTCAGTATTCGAAAGCAGATAAATGTTTTCTTTCCGAAGCTCTTCGGTGATATTGGCGATAGCTTCCCCATATTCCTTTACATAGCGGGCATTCAAGCGGGAGATTTGCTTAATCAGCTTCTTGGCATGTTCGCTCTCTTTTGCCGCCGACTTGTCTCCATATTCGGCAATACGGCTTTGCGAAGCCACACGCACGCGGAAGAACTCATCGAGGTTATTCGAATAAATTCCCAAGAAAGACATACGTTCCAACAAAGGCACATGCGGACGGCACGCTTCTTGCAAAATACGCCGGTTAAAGAACATCCAACTGACATCCCGGTCCAAATAAGGGGTTTTCTTTTTCTTCTGTACCATAGCAACACATTTTTTTGCAAAGAAAAGCAATTGATGTTACATTTCGGTTGCAAATCCAGAAAAAGAATCGCTAAATAAATATAATCAAGGGGTCTATAGCACACAGATAACACAGAAAGGCACAGAGGTACACAGATTTTTAAAACACCTTACCAACTGAAAAGCCTCAATTTCCTATAACTCCTTGATATAAATTCTTATAACTCGCCTTATACGTATACTTTTCCAATTCGCTCAAGATGACGTGACGCGAAGAGCGTACCCATAGGGGGAAAGCCTGATTGGGCTGGAAATCCTTGGCGAATGCCAATAGCTTATCAAGGTTGAACCCCTCGTCCACAATTCCCGCACCGCTCAACATTGCGTCATACGCATTGCATTCCTGCTCGATATGCGCCGGAACCATCAGAATCGGCTTGCCCAAATACATGGCTTCGCAAATTGATTCGAATCCGGCGGTACTAGCGTATGCCTTGCATCCCGACATCTGACGCAAAAACTCACGGTCATCCAGCTGGTAGAACCATAACGTATCGTCCACCTTCTTGACAGGCTCTTCTTCCCAATGGTCCCAAAAGAAACGCAAAGGCACTTCGGGATGTTCCCCGTGCCAGCGGCACACGTATTCCGAGAAACCCGAATTGACCATATAGCCGTGGATATAATCCCCTTCTAACGGTTCTTGCTCGAACACCTCCTGACGCAACAAAGGCGGGATGATGCTCAATTTATGCCCGTCATCGTCTTTCATCTCACGGAACGAAAGCGCAAGCCTGCGCGAAGCTCCCAACGAAGTGAAACGAGTAAACATGTTCATCAGGAACGAGCTGCACCGGTTCTTGTCCGGCATCCGGAACTCTTTATGCAAGAACAGATATTGGTGTCCGATGCATACCATAGGGACCGAAGGACGGAAAAAGAAATACGTCAACCCGGTCAGCAATTCATAGAAATTGATGACCAAGTCCGCTCCCGTTTCCCGGATGCGCCGCCTGATATAGCACATGCTCTCAATGTATTCGGGAGATTTCCATACATTATACAAGACGCTCCGACTCAGATTAGCACGCCGATTGGCACGTGTAGGCAAGAAGTTAGGACTTATAATATGCTTGATAGGCGCTTGAATACTCCGGATAAAGAACCCCGGAAGCCTGCGTGATTCACTCTTTCCAACCAATACTTCCACAACTTCGTGACCATTTCCACGCAGCAGTTTCTCCATTGATATGGCTTGGGTCAGATGACCTCTCCCTTCTCCTTGAACTACAAACAATACTCTCATGACGCAACAGGTATAATTGATAATACTGATTCTTTTTCTTTCTTTAATTTCATTGCTTCGGTATAATACACTACCCTCCAACGGCCTTCTCCGTCTTCGGTAAGGGCAGAAAGCGTTTCCACCCAATCGCCCGAATTTAAATAATGAATGCCGTCTACCGTCCGGTCTTCCGGATGATGAATATGCCCGCATATTACGCCTTCGCATTTCCGGCTACGTGCAAATTCTACCAATACGGCTTCAAAATCGGAGATATACGATACGGCTTGTTTTACCTTCTGCTTGATAGCCTGCGACAAAGAATAATACGGCTTACCTTGTTTCAGACGGTATTTATTATAAATGCTGTTCATCTCCAGCAATAAAGTATAACCGATATCGCCCAGCTTCGCCAGCCATTTCATGCCCGATGTGACCTTATCAAACACATCCCCATGGGTTACGAAATAATGCTTTCCGTTGCTTTCCAAAATATAATCCTTCACAATGTGCAAATTAGCGAATTGCAACGGAATCAAGCTATCCAAAAAGTCATCATGATTTCCCCGCACATAGATAATCTCCGTCCCACATTTCTCCATCATCTTCATCAATATCTTAAAGAAGCGAGTATGTTCGGGCTTCCACTTACGCACGCCGGACTTCTTCAAACTCCAGCCGTCAATAATATCACCGTTCAATATCAGCCGGTCACAATCTACAGCACTCAGAAAATCGCTCACTTGATCCACTTTCGAATGAGAAGTCCCCAAATGGATATCCGAAAGCACCACCGTACGGTAATGCGGTCTCATGTTCATCATATCTGCCGATTTAATTCATTACAAAGAAAAACACATTTTTATTATTATGCAACATAATGCAAGAATATTTTCTCAACTGGCGTCATCTATCCTATACAATAAGGCTATTTCATTGAAATATTCTTCAGCCACATCCTGAAGATTCGCCAAAGCGTCATCTTCTGTCTCCCCATAAGCACAACACTGCTCATAACCAGACAAATAAGCATAATACCCGCCGTCGGCAGTACACTCTAATACATAATTTTCTGAAAAAGGAATCGTTACATTCATATCTTTTATGTTTTTAAGACTTCCCAAAAGTCCGCATTCCATGTTACAACATGATGTATAACGTATTACTTTTCTGTAAATAAATCGAATATAAAATCGTATCTTTGCAAACGTAAATACAAACTTGACACACAAAATGAAAAAACTGGTTATATTCGATTTAGACGGAACCCTCATCAACACCATCGCCGACCTTGCCGGAGCCACCAACTATGCGCTCAAGGCTTGCGGATATCCCCTGCACGATACCGATGCCTACCGCTTCTTCGTAGGAAACGGAATCAACAAACTATTCGAACGCGCCTTGCCCGAAAGCGAACGAAGCGAAGAAAACATCCGGAAGATACGCTCGCTTTTCATACCTTATTATAATATGCACAACGCCGACCTGAGCCGCCCTTATCCGGGAATCACCCATGTGCTCGAATCCCTTCAAGCCGAAGGCGTATCGCTTGCCGTAGCCTCGAACAAGTATCAGGAAGCCACCGAAAAGCTTATCAAGCACTATTTCCCGCAAATCGGTTTCATCCGCATCTTCGGACAACGGGAGAACGTACCCGTCAAACCCGCTCCCGACGTAGTGTTTGAAATCATGCAAGCCGCAGGGGCACAACCCGAAGAAACCGCTTACATCGGAGATTCAGGCGTAGACATGCAGACGGGCATCAATGCCAAAGTGGAAACCATCGGCGCCGCCTGGGGATTCCGCCCGCGCACCGAACTGGAAGCCTATCACCCCGCATTCATCGCCGATACACCCGAAGCATTGCTGGATTACCTTATTGGATGAAATAAAAACGCAGAGACGCAAAAACGCAAAGATTTTATTTATTTACAATTTACTATTTGACATAAAATCGTATTTTGCAAACCGGAAAATAGTAAAACTCTGCACCTTTGCGTCTCTGCGTTTTGATTATATCAAATCGAAAGCTCATCGAGTACCTGAATCAGCGACTTGTCGAGCGGTTTGTCTTTCTTAATGGCTTCACTGAAAGGCACATACACCACCTTATCGTTGCGGATGCCGATCATCACGTTCCGCTGGTCCTCGAGCAACGCCTCGATGGCGCCCACTCCCAAGCGGCTTGCCAAGATACGGTCGTACGCACTTGGAGAACCGCCCCGTTGCAAATGCCCTAAGATGGTGACACGCACGTCGTATTGAGGGTATTCCTTCTTCACACGCTCGGCGTAATGCATCGCCCCTCCATCCTTCGGCGACTCGGACACAATCACTATACTGCTGTTCTTCGACTTGCGGAAGCCACGCCCAATGAATTGCTCTAACTGGTCTACGTCGGTTTGGTCTTCGGGAATGATAGCCGCCTCTGCACCCGAAGCTATCGCGCTGTTCTGAGCCAAGAACCCGGCATCGCGCCCCATCACTTCCACGAAGAAAATACGGTCGTGCGAAGTGGCGGTATCACGTATCTTGTCCACACATTCCACAATGGTGTTCAGTGCCGTATCATAGCCGATGGTCGAGTCCGTCCCGTACAGGTCATTGTCAATCGTACCCGGCAAACCGATACAGGGCACGTTAAATTCCTGAGCAAAAGTAAGCGCGCCCGTGAGCGAGCCGTTCCCGCCGATAATCACTAACGCGTCGATGCCTGCCGCTACCATATTATCATACGCCACCTTGCGCCCCTCCGGCGTCATGAAGTCCTTCGAACGGGCGGTTTTCAATATCGTACCCCCGCGCTGGATGATGCTGCTCACGTCCTGCGTGGTAAAGTCCCTGATTTCATTCCGGATCAATCCCTCATAGCCGCGATAGATTCCCTTCACGGAATAGCCATGGAAAATGGCACTCCGAGTCACCGCACGGATAGCGGCGTTCATCCCCGAAGCATCGCCGCCCGATGTCAGGATTCCGATACACTTAATCTGTTTCATACGTCTTATCTTTAGTTAGTTAAATCTTATGCGCCCTCTTGGGAAACGCACCCCAAAAGTAAGACATTCACGGCGAAACGTGTAATCCGTAAGTATAAAATATATAAAATGCCGTAATTTTTCCCCCTCTGCCCAAGCGCATCTTTGAGCCTTCCGTAATTTTCGTTATCTTCGCCTGACAAATTATTTCAATCAAACGCAGAGGCGCAAAAGCGCAAAGATTTACTATTTTTCGATTTACGAAGTACGATTTTATGTCAAATAGTAAATTGTAAACAAATAAAAAATCTCCGCGCTTTTGCGCCTCCGCGTTCAAATTTATTTTTATGAAAACCGAAAAAGAAAAGATGCTGGCGGGCGAACTTTACGACCCCGCCGACCCGGAACTTGCCGGAATACGCGCTAAAGCCCACAAGCTCTCGCAAGACTATAACGCCACGTATGACACCGACGAGGAAAAACGCCAACGGATTATCGACAAGCTTCTTCCACACCATGCGGACGGATGCTACCTGCAAGGGCCGATATACTTCGACTATGGCGCGTTCACGAAAACGGGCAAGAACTTCTATGCCAATTTCAACCTGACCGTACTCGACTCGTGCCCCGTAACGATAGGCAACAACGTCTTCATCGGACCCAATTGCACCATTGCCACTCCCGTACATCCCTTCATAGCAGACGAACGGCGCATGTACCCCGATGCGGAAGGCAAGATGCACGACCGGGAATACGCCCGTCCCATCACCATCGGGAACGACTGCTGGATAGCGAGCAACGTAGTCATCTGCGGAGGCGTGACCATAGGCGACCGTGTGGTGATAGGCGCCGGAAGCGTAGTCACCCGCGACATCCCTTCGGACACCCTGGCGGCTGGAAACCCGTGCCGTCCCCTGCGCCCCATTACAGAGAAAGACCGAATCATCCATCACGCCAAAGAACAATGAGCCGCTCACGCATCGAACAAGAAAAGCGTGTCGTAGCGCAAATGATTGCCCTCTATTGCCGGCACAAAGAAGGCAACGGCACGCTTTGCCCCCATTGCAAAGCCCTGTTAGAGTATGCTCACGCACGCCTTTCGCATTGCCGGTACGGCGAAGGGAAACCCACCTGCAAGCAATGCCCCGTCCATTGCTACAGCCCCCGTATGCGCGAACAGATACGTACCGTCATGCGCTACGCCGGTCCCCGCATGTTGCTCTATCACCCTTGGTCTGCCCTGAAGCACCTTTTAATTGAAAATAGAAAATTGAGAATTGAAAAGGATAATTTAGAGTAAACAAATAATGCATTAATAATGAAACTTTGATTTCAAACCCGATTCAAATTCTACTCAAACTGTACATGCGGACATAAAAAAAGGAGTACCGCTGTACTCCAACCTTTGTTAACCTTAAATCTAATACTATGAAAAACACATTGCAAAGGTAATTATTTATTTTATTCCTGCAATAGAAACATTCCTAAAAGCCATGTATTATAACTCTTTTTAAGAACACACTCTATAAATATACACTTTTTAATAAAAGAAATTCAATCTAAACACCAAAGATGCTTCACTTTAATCTGCAATATCAGAAGTTACATAAATGATTCTCCACAACCTATCGCCACTTTCACTTTTTCTTTTTTCTGTATTTTTGCCTTATATAAGCATACCCAAAATGCATACGGCTTCGATGGCTTTCGAAGCCGTATGCATCAGCCAACGAAGCAGGCTTCATCAGCCATCGAACCCTGCTTCGTTTATTTATCTACATAACCGAGTTTTTTTACGAGCAATTATACCACACACGTTACACTCCTTTTTTCTAAAAGTCGAAAGGCGGAGCCATAAATGCAGGAGCTGGAAGATGCATACCTGCCAATGTCAATCCGTTTTCTTTAGCATATTGCAAAAATTGCGTACGCGACTGGATTGCTTCTTCTTGATTCATGTCAAAAGACGCACAAATCTCAGGATGCCTCAATTGGAGCGCAGCACCATGAATCAAATCACCTATAATCAAGAGCTTGCCTGCTTGATAAACTGTATGTCCCGGAGTATGCCCCACCGCCTTCAAGGCAACCACTTTACCCGGAAGCGTATCGCCAAACTCAAAGAAATGCAAACGATTCTTGTATGCCTCCGCCAATTTCTCCACTTCGGCTTTCTTATCGGCATCCATCGCCATCCAACCATCGTATTCGGCTTTCGAAGCATATACCTCGGCATTTGCAAACACAGCACTATCACCATTCAGCATTCCACCGATATGGTCGTGATGAAAATGGGTAAGATACACGTATTTCACATCTTCCGGAGCAACGCCTATCGAATCAAGTCCTGCTAACAAATGACCAGCAGTTCCTCCATTTCCCGCATCAAACAGCACTTGTATGCCATTGGTCTCCACCCAAAACGTACTGACGGAAGAAGGTATTCCGGATTCCAGCGAAAGGCTTTTAATCAAGCTATCCGAAGCCAAAGCGAACAAAGAAGCGGGCATTAATTTATCTTCCGCATTGTCTTTCAACCAAGTCACTCTCACTTCTTCCACCTGACGGGTCTGCACGATGTCCACTTCGGAAGAATCGTTTGACGCTTGTCCCGAATCTTGCTTGGACGCATTGCCTCCACAACTTCCAAGCATCCATGCGCCAGCCAAAACCAGCCACGCGCAATTCCATTTTCCCATTGCTTTCATATAATCAGATTGTTTTTAAAATGTGTCTTCCCTATAGCAAGAACAAAGATAGTCATTCTTTTTGAAAAAACAAACAGGCATAAAGCGCATGCTCCCCACGAATCACTTCGCAGGGAGCACCCAACTAATAACTAACTTTTTACTTTTGTGGTTTACGTAATTTCTATGACTAACGCTGCAAAGATAGCGGGTTTCCTCTTTCCGCACAATACCTATATGTAGGTATTATTATAACTTCATCTTCACTTCGCTCAACTCTACCAATTTATTCACTATGGCATAAATGGTCAGACCGGCGGCAGAATGAATTTGCAGCTTGCGCGTTATGTTCCGGCGATGCGTAATCACCGTATGTACTGAGATGTACAGCTTTTCGGCTATTTCCTTGTTGGTCATGCCCCTCACTACACAACAGATTATTTCTTTTTCACGCTGGCTCAAAGCGTCCTGATCGGCATCCTCGTCTTCCGAGAAGTTCATCAAGACCGCAATCTTTTTCTCCAACGATTCGATGTCATCGTAAAGGCTTATCGTATCGTCATATCCCTTCAAGCGGTTGGCATCCACAAAAGCACAGAGCAATGCTACGACTTTTATTTCCGCTTGCGGATAATGCTCACGCCAAGCGTCCACTTCAAACCAACCTTCGAATTGCGGGTTTATTATCAAAATATGCAGGCTATGCGCCTCCATGCAATGCTGTAGCCCTTCTTTCGAGGTAATCTCCACCGTCTGAATATCTAAATCGGGCAACCGCTTCAAGACCGAAACCAGACCGCTCCGCACGATGATCGAAGTTTCGGCTATGGCTACCGATATAACTTCCTGTGATTTCATTTTACCTCCTTTTCCAGCTCCATAATGGCAGGAACGAACAAGTAATCTTCCACCCTGTTGTGTGATGCCAAATCTTCCTCACAACTGAATATATCGAATAGCGTTGCGTTCAGCAATTGATTATCACCCGTTGCGGGATAATATTTAATGATGATGTTCTTCAGTTCGGTCAGTTTGATATTTATCTGATCGTGATGACGGGCAAAGACCCCGATGCTATAGCCTTCGGGCTTCTCTCCTTTCAGGAGGGCACGCACGTAGGTAAAGACTTTCTCGTTCTCGTATTCCATGTGCTTCCTCACCTCTCCCACATAATCATCGAAGAACTGAAGAATCAGGTAAGCCACTTTGTCGGCTAACGAAAAATCAATAGCTTCCATCAACTTCTTCCGGATACCGGGAAGCTGGAAATCAAGGAAATAAGAATGTGCCCGTTGCAAATAGTCCATCAATGCCGGAACCGAAAGCCCCGTAATATGGTCTTGCATCCGGTTGTTTTCCTCAATCAGAAAATTGACTACAATCAGAAAGGTGGAACAGTCCACATGATTCATATCGCAAACCTCTTGGACCGACTTATCGCCGAAACCCAAGGGGACGCCAAACCGGCTTAAAACCTGAAGCAAGGCATAATTGTCGCAAATCAAGTCGCTCATCTTGTCGGTCGGCCTATATGATTTAGGTTTACACATAGCAAAAAATGAATTCATATTATTTCTGTTTGCAAAGTAAAACAATCCGTTCCATACGGGCAATCCCCATTTGTAGGTAATTTTTCGTTTACCATTCTACAAACTTGCCTCTTGCGCGGCGTTCTTCCAGCAATTCGGCAAGATGCTTATTTTTAGAAGAAGCGATGTATTTACGCCCGAAGATGTTCGGGATAGCTACACCTACCGATATACACAAAATAATGAGACCTGAATTGACTCCGCTTTCGATGGCTTTCATCAACGGCGTCACCCCGTCGGGATTTTGTACATTCATATTAATGATGCCGAAAAGCATACGGTACATCAAAACCCCCGGAATCATCGGAATGACCGAAGGAATGGTAAGCACGTGATTGGGCACGTGGAACCAATGAACCGCCTTTACCGCTATCAGGCTTACCAAAAGCGCACCAGAGAACGAACCTACCACCAATCCCATATCCAAACCGATGTTGTCCGTGCTCGGACCTAAATTCACAAAATTACGAGTACATACCGCCAAGATACCTCCTATCGCTACCACCCATAACAAACGACGCTGGATGTTGAATATCATCGAGAAACCCATTGCCGAGATAGCGGCGGCAAGCGCATATTCCCAATAAGAATGATGAGGAAT
>ULTX01028969.1_pt1 | contig 15062 bp, 12 predicted proteins | sample 1958041 | NCBI WGS metagenome assembly ULTX01 (sample SAMEA4835747, study PRJEB28245) | human gut metagenome | biome: gut microbiome; material: fecal sample | place: Denmark | collected 2008
GTTTCGGCTACAGTCTCGGCCTTCTTCAGCCAATAGACAATCTTTTCGAGTGCCTGTCCGTAAAGACCGCCGACCTTCCATACTTTCTCCTGAATTTTTCCATTCTCCTTCACTAAGCGGCTGTTCAATCCGTAAGAGATAGGCGTTTCGTCCTTCGGATCCTTCATGGCATTATAAAAGTCTTCGGCTTCCTTCTGCGTCACTCCCTCATAATAGTTGCAGGCGGAAGTAAGCACCAGATCCTCGCCATCGGCCTGATTGACACGCTTAGGCATTACGGTAGGATCGAAAATCACCGGAAATATCTCATCACAAAACTGATCCAATGTCTGCCCTTCGGCCAAAGGCAGTTCGGAAGCATCGACACTGGCCAGAGCCTGCTTGAAGAATTCCGGAGTAAAGCCCGGCACAAACTTTTCGCATCCGTAATGATGATGGATGCCGTTGGAGAACCACACCCGTTTCAGATACACTTCCATAGCCTTGAAATCGGCAGAGTTCTTGTCGCCTTTATAGCCGGTATAAACAGCTTCGAGTGCACGGCGAATGCGAAGATTGTATTTACCATTCTGGTCGAACAGAATATCGCGGCCCTGCAAAGCCGCTTCAGTCAGGTAATACACCAGTTCCTTTTGCTTGAGGGACAAGTCTTCGAAGCCCGGTACCCGATAACGTAAAATCTGTAAATCTGCAAATTGTTCCACTGTATAATCAAATTTATCTGCTTCGGCAGTTGTTTTAGGATTGGAGCCACACGCTGCGAATAAAGATACAGCCGCAGCCATCGACAATAATTGCTTTTTCATAATAGATAAGGGGGATTTTGACAAGATATTTATATAAAGGAAACTTCATAGAACCGGCTCACAACAAGCTCTGCAGCCGGTACGTTGTCTTTCTTACCACAGCCCTTTAAACATGAAAAGGAAGTATTTTGGGACGAGACATCCCAAAATATTTCCTTTTATCACGCGCTTTTATACAAAACGGGGGTTATTTCTTATTCTTCTCGGCATGTCTCTTACGATATCCGTTCGGAGTCTCACCCATGTTCTTATAAAATGCGGCATAGAACGACTGACGGTTGGCAAAACCTACCATCGTGCTGATTTCCTCCACATTCTTATCCGCATATCTTTTATCAGTCAACAGATGCAAAGCATCCTTAATTCTATATTCATTCAACAAACAAGAATAGTTCATTCCAAAGCGGGAATTAACTACAGCAGACAAATAGCGGGTATTCGTCTGTAATTCCTTTGCCAAATCTTTTGCGGAATAATCCGGATCTCTGTACTTTTTCTGCACGACGATAATGTTCAATATTTTGTCGTACAACTCGTCTGCCAGTTCTGGACGGATCAAAGAACGATAGGCAGCATTCTTTTCTTTCTTCTCGCGCAGGTTGTAAGGACGCTTCTTTGAGGTTTCCTCCTGCACTTTGTTTTCTACATCACTCATTTTACTTAACTGGTTAGGGGTTTATTCATTTCAAGAAAATCTCAACAATTTCCTTTTAGACTTTACAAAAGTCTGACATTTTTTTTTCATATGCAACTTTTTCCGTACATATTTTTAGTGCATAAACATACGGAATCCGCTGATAAAGCGTCTGAAGCGGGGTTCATAAGATTATTTAACATATCAAAGCTTTTTCATTTCACAAATTTAATATTCAACAACTACTCAAACGATTGCATACATTCTTAATAAATGATGTAATTTTGCCGCGAAAATAAAGACTTAGTTATGCTTCAAACCCTCAAGACATATTTCGGCTACGACAGTTTCCGTCCCCAACAGGAAGAAATCATCCGGCATCTGCTACAAAAGAAAGACGCACTGGTATTAATGCCAACCGGAGGAGGAAAATCCATTTGCTACCAGGTGCCCGCACTGCTCTGCGAAGGAACAGCCATCGTAGTGTCACCGCTCATCTCGCTGATGAAAGACCAGGTAGAAAGTCTGTGCACCAACGGAATAGCCGCAGCAGCACTAAACAGCAACAACGATGAAACCGAAAACATGCGTATCCGCAGAGCTTGCATGGAGGGAAAACTGAAGCTGCTCTACATCTCGCCCGAAAGACTGTTGACCGAAACCAACTATCTGCTACGCGACATTCAAATATCCTTCTTCGCCATCGACGAAGCTCATTGCATCTCACAGTGGGGACATGATTTCCGCCCCGAATACACACAACTGGGCATCCTACGCGACATGTTTCCCCGAACACCCATCATTGCCCTGACAGCTACGGCCGACAAGCTGACACGCCAGGACATCGTAAAACAGATGCGCCTGAGGGATCCGCGCATCTTTATTTCCTCGTTCGACCGTCCCAACCTGAGCCTGACCGTCAAACGGGGATATCAACAAAAAGAAAAGAGCAAAGCCATCCTCGACTTTATTGGAAAGCACCGTGGAGAAAGCGGTATCATCTATTGCATGAGTCGGAACAAAACGGAAACAGTAGCCCAGATGTTACAAAAAAACGGCATACGGGCAGCGATCTATCATGCAGGACTGGAACCGGAAAAGCGCAATCAGGCACAAGAAGATTTCATCAACGACCGAGTGCAAGTGGTATGTGCCACCGTCGCATTCGGGATGGGCATCGACAAAAGCAATGTGCGATGGGTCATACATTACAACCTCCCCAAAAGCATCGAAAGTTTCTATCAGGAGATAGGACGTGCCGGACGCGACGGACTCCCCAGTGACACTCTGCTGTTCTACTCGATGGCCGATCTTATCCTGCTTACTAAATTTGCCACCGAAAGCGGACAAAGCGAAATCAACTTAGAGAAACTGCACCGGATGCAACAATATGCCGAAGCCGACATCTGCCGACGCCGTATTCTATTAAACTATTTTGGCGAACAACGGACACACGATTGTGGCAACTGCGACGTCTGTAAGAATTCACCCGAGCATTTCGACGGCACCATCATCGTACAGAAAGCCCTTAGCGCCATCGCACGCACCAACCAACAGATCGGTACGCAAATGCTGATAGACATACTTCGGGGCAATCTGAACGCCGAACTGAAAGAAAAAGGCTACCACTTACTGAAAACGTATGGCGCCGGCCGTGACGTTCCTGCCCGCGACTGGCAGGACTATCTGATGCAAATGCTTCAGCTCGGATATTTCGAAATAGCCTATAATGAGAACAACCACCTGAAAATTACGCCCGCCGGAAGCGATGTTCTCTTTGGAAGAGAAACGGCACGGTTAGTAGTCATCAAACGAGAAGAAACCGCAACAAAAGGGAAGAAAAAACAAAAGGCAGCCGCCTTAACACGCGAACTACCCTTTGACATGGAAAACAAAGAAAGCGATCAGCTTTTCGAAGCACTGAAAGCCTTACGCAAACAACTGGCCGACGAAGAAGTTCTTCCAGCCTACATCGTTCTATCCGATAAAGTGCTGCACCTGTTAGTGGTACAACGCCCCACCACCATTGAAGCATTTGGCAACATCAACGGGATAGGCGAATACAAAAAACGGAAGTACGGGAAAGCCTTTGTTGAACTCATCCGCCGTTTTGTGTAAGGCAGATCCCATCGAACTACTTGCATTGACGCATCAGAGCACGCACTTCACTCTGAGGAATTCCCAGCGAAACAGCTTTTTCCAGGTCGCGTTTGGCCATCGATTTTTTCTTCTGTAGCAGATAAACCTGTCCACGCATCAGATAAGCTTCCGCCTGCTCAGGGTCAAGACGAATGGCCTCGTCCAAATCCATTAATGCAAGGTCCGTTTTCTTCATATCCAGTTCTACACTGGCTCGTGCCACATAAATGACAGCCAGTTCAGCAGACGAATAAGCCGTCGTCCCCCCTTTGTCAGCCAACATTTCATCCAGTACCTTCAAAGCATCGACATGCCTGGACTCGCGTTGGCAAAGTGTTGCCAAGCCCAACCTACCGGTATAGCTTTGAGGATCAACCTTCAGCAACGTGTCATAATCCTGACGGGCTTCCTTATAATTGCGCTGCTGCATATATATATAGGCACGCATCAGCAAGGCTTCGCGGTTATGAGGTTCGAATTCAAGCACCTGCGAATAATCGGCACGCGCTTTGTCGTCATGCCCCATCTCCAACGAAAGAGAAGCATGATTCATCAGAATTGGAATAGACATGGGAGCAATGTTCAGCGCCATCTGGTAAGACTCCATCGCAAACTCATAACGATGCTGCCTGCGCTGAATGGTTCCTAAATTAGAAAACAGCAATGCATTATGCGGATTGGATGGTTCTAATTTCAAAGCTTGACGAATATACTCCTCTGCCTGCTGGAGGCTGTCCTGCCCGGTGGCAACTACTGCCCGTTCACACAATTCATTATAAGTTTGTGACAAAACCGGAAGTGCAAAAAAGACAGCCAAAAAGGAAGATACGATAACTCTTTTCATATATCACACGATAAAAAGGATGAAAGCTTGTCTCAATACAATCCTGCCGACATATAACGTTCACCGGTGTCAGGCAGAAGCACCACAATGCACTTGTCCTGCATATCGGGGCGACAAGCCAACACCCTGGCCGCATGAAGTGCAGCACCGGCAGAGATTCCGGCTAACAGTCCTTCGGTAGCAGCCAATTCACGCGCTGCACAAAACGCATCTTCATCACTGACAGGAATGACTTCATCCACCACCGAAGCATCGTAATTACCGGGTACAAAGTTGGCACCGATACCTTGCAAACGATGTGGGCCTGGCTTTCCGCCTTCGAGTACTGGCGACGAAGCCGGTTCGACAGCCACTATCCGGACATCTGCGCAATGTTTCTTCAACGAACGGGCAACACCACTGACCGTTCCTCCTGTCCCGACTCCGGCGACAAAGGCACCAACCTGTCCATCTGTATCCATCCAGATCTCTTCACCGGTAGTACGCTCATGAACAGCAGCATTCGACGGATTGTCAAACTGCTGAAGAATCACCGATCCGGGAGTGGCATCGCGCAAAGCCTCAGCTTTAGCAATCGATCCTGCCATTCCTTCCGATCCGGGCGTCAACACGATCTCAGCACCAAGGGCCTTCAACAGGTTACGACGTTCCAGGCTCATGGTCTCGGGCATGGTAAGTATCAGATGGTAACCCTTGATGGTAGCCACCATTGCCAGTCCGATTCCGGTGTTTCCACTGGTAGGTTCGATAAGGGTGGCACCTTGCTTCAAGACTCCACGCGCCTCGGCATCTTCAATCATAGCCAATGCTGTACGCGCCTTGACACTACCAGAGGGATTAAACATTTCAAGCTTCGCCACAAGAGGACGAGGTAAACCATGCAAACGGCTGTAGGCCGACAACTCCATCAACGGAGTGTGGCCTACAAGGTCTATAAGATTACGAGCTATCATAAATCAAGCCTTTTTCAAATAATCTACTAACCAAGCACCAACTTCCTTGGTACCATACTTGGCACCACCCTCGACTTGGATTTCAGGGGTACGAACATTGGCATCAAGCGAAGCGTCAACGGCACGACGGATCAGAGCACCTTCCTCTTTCAGGTCAAAATACTCGAAGAGCATAGCTACAGACAGAACTTGAGCCAACGGGTTAGCAATGTTCAAGCCTTTAGCCTGTGGCCACGAACCGTGAATGGGTTCGAATACGGGTGTGCTTTCTCCCGTCGAAGCAGAGGGCAACAAGCCCATGGAGCCACTAATAACAGATCCTTCATCGGTCAGAATATCACCAAATGTATTCTCGGTCACCATCACGTCGAAGAAACGCGGTTCCTGAATCATCTTCATGGCTGCATTATCCACAAACATATAATCTGTAGTCACTTCGGGATACTGCGGAGCCATTTCCTGGGCTATTTGGCGCCAAAGACGGGAAGAAGCCAAAACGTTGGCCTTATCGACTACAGTGAGATGCTTACGGCGTTTCATGGCATAATCGAACCCAACACGGAGGATACGTTCAATCTCGGGACGGGTGTAATAGTTCGTGTCCCATGCCTTATCGTTATCCTGATACTTCTCGCCAAAATACATACCTCCCGTCAACTCGCGGATGCAAAGGAAATCGGCTCCTTCAACCAGTTCGGCACGCAGGGGCGACTTGTGAAGCAGACATTTGAAGGTCTGTACAGGACGGATATTGGCAAAGAGTCCCAACTTCTTACGCATGGCCAGCAAGCCCTGTTCGGGACGAACTTTAGCCGTAGGATCGTTGTCAAACTTCGGATCGCCTACAGCCGAAAAAAGTACGGCATCAGCGTTCTTACATACATTATAAGTTTCTTCGGGAAAAGGATCACCTACTTCGTCGATGGCATGTGCACCACAGATGGCGTATTCATATGTTACCTTGTGACCAAACTTCTCACATACGGCGGTCATTACATCCACTCCTACGGCGGATATTTCGGGGCCGATACCGTCTCCGGCCAATACTGCTACTTTCAGTTCCATATTGTTTTTTGTTATTTTTCAGTAAATCTTCTACTTTATCTTTGTATTTTTTGTTCTTACGGCGCTGACGGTCGCCTATCATAAAACCACACGTCAGCAGAGCTGACACCGCAAGATTCACCAGCAAATTGCCGTCTTTCCATTCCTTGTCGAAGCTCATCCAACGCAAACCGACATTGACTCCGAACAATACGACGAATGTCAACGCATAAAGCTGCCAAGGTTTTAATTCTACTTTTTTCATAACTTCATTCGATTTTTACCACCGATAGAGTCTGTACAGAAGTCAAAGATAATAAAGTCCCGACAAGGTAGAATAGTTTGCAACGCTAATTTTTGTTTTCGTATTCGTCTTCTATCATGTTCAGCATCTTCATCGTCGCCTTGATGGCTGCTTCTGTCTGGTCGGCATCGAGGCCGCGGGTACGGAACACTTTGTCGTCAAAACTCCACGTAATAACGGTCTGCACGAAAGCGTCAGTGCGCCCACCGGGCGGAATGCTGACGGCATAATTGGTCAGCATGGGGAAACGTCGGCCCAATGTACCTTTATAAACTTTGCGCAGCGCACGTACAAAGGCGTCATACTGACCGTCTCCACTGCTGTTTTCCTCGTATTCCTTTCCGTTGATTTCTACCTTAATGGTGGCCATTGGCTTCAGTCCATAAGCTAAGTTGACAATGTAGCTTTTCAGCTTGACCCGCTCGGTACGAACGTCGTGTTTCAGCACGTCGGAAACAATGTATGGCAGGTCTTCTTGTGTAACAAGCTCTTTCTTATCGCCCAATTCAATGATGCGTTCGGTAACCTTGCGCATGGATTCTTCATCCAGTTGCAATCCCAAATCTTCCAGGTTTTTACGGATATTGGCCTTACCCGAGTTTTTACCCAAAGCATACTCACGACGGCGGCCAAAACGCTCGGGTAATAGATCATTATAGTAGAGGTTACGCTTGTTATCTCCGTCAGCATGTACACCTGCGACCTGTGTGAAGACATTCTCACCAACAATAGGCTTATTGGCAGGAATAGCAATGCCTGAGTAGGACTCCACCACACGGCTCACTTCGTTCAGACGGCTTTCATCGATGCCTGTCACGGCATTGAAATGATCCTTCAGAATGGCCTGCACACTGGCCAGCGGAGCATTACCGGCGCGTTCACCCAACCCGTTGATAGTGGTGTGCAATCCGCAACAGCCACTCAACACAGCAGCCAGGACGTTGGACACAGCCAGGTCATAATCATTGTGCGCATGAAAATCAAAGTGAGCAGTAGGATAGCGTTTCTTCATCTTTCGCATGTACTCAATGACTTGCAACGGATTGAGAATCCCCAGTGTATCGGGCAGCATGAAACGACGAATACCGGTGCCACATAAAGCATCCATCAGCTGATACACATATTCAGGTGAATCTTTCATACCGTTGCTCCAGTCCTCAAGATAAACATTGACTTCCATATCGAGCGATTCGGCATAATCCACCACTTCCTTGATGTCGGCAATGTGTTCTTCGGGAGTCTTCTTCAACTGATACATGCAATGCTTAAGCGATCCTTTACACAGCAGGTTGATGACACGGCATCCGGCAGCATGTATCCAGTCCACTGATACATGACCATCAACAAACCCCAATACTTCAACGCGCTGCAACATGCCACGACGTGCAGCCCAGTCACATATCATACGCACTGCATCTGCCTCTCCGTCGGAGACACGGGCCGAGGCTATTTCCACCCTATCTACTTTCAACTCCTCCAACAGCAGACGGGCAATCATCAACTTTTCGTGAGGAACAAAAGACACCCCGCTGGTCTGTTCGCCATCGCGCAGCGTGGTGTCCATGATTTCTATTCTTGGATGGTTCATAATTTGTCAGTTATTATAGCACACAGATGGTACAGCTAAAAAAGCTGTAACCATCTCGTACAATCTATGTTATTTGTGTGCCATCAATTCATACTCTTCTATCTTCCCCTTGTTCTCTACAAGGAAGTCGATGTCGTCCAGACCGTTCATCAGACAATGCTTCTTGTAAGCATTGATTTCAAAAGTTTCGCAACGTCCCGTCGCTTTATTGGTGACTGTTTGAGCCGGCAAATTTACCTCTACTTCGGTTTTCGGGTCATTAGCTATGCTTTCGAACAATTCTTTCAGAAATGCTTCGCTCACCACTACGGGCAGCACAAAATTATTCAGCTCGTTGTTTTTGTGAATATCGGCAAAGAAGCTGGAGATGACTACCCGGAAACCATATCCGGCGATGGCCCAGGCTGCATGTTCGCGACTGGACCCCGAACCAAAGTTCTTTCCGGCCACAAGGATGCATCCGCTATACGTAGGATTGTTCAGCACAAAATCCTTGTTTAGAGTACCATCGGCATTATAACGCCAGTCACGGAAAAGGTTGTCGCCAAAAAACTTCTCCTCGCGGGTCGTCGCCTTGAGAAAGCGAGCGGGGATAATCTGGTCAGTATCTACATTCTCCAACGGAAGGGGAACGCAGGTAGAAGTTATGATGTTGAATTTCTGTTTCATCTTGATGAATGAAAAATTAAGAATGAATAATTAAGAATTTTCAGGAATGAAGAACCAAGAACAAAGAACAAACATCCGCTATATGCTGCACACAGAGGAAATTCTTCATTCTTAATTCTTCATTCTTCATTTATAAGAGTTCTCGCGGATCAGTGATTACACCCGTCACAGCAGCAGCGGCAGCAGTCAATGGACTGGCCAGCAGGGTGCGAGAACCGGGTCCCTGACGTCCTTCGAAATTTCGGTTCGAAGTCGAAACAGCATACTTACCTGCAGGCACCTTGTCATCGTTCATTGCCAGACAGGCCGAACAGCCGGGTTGACGAATTTCGAAACCGGCTTCGGCAAGCACCTGGTCCAGCCCCTCTTCGCGTATCTGAGCATCGACCATCCACGAACCGGGCACCAGCCATGCCACCACATGCGGGGCCTTTTTCCGTCCTTTCACAATGGAGGCAAAAGCACGGAAGTCCTCGATACGACCATTCGTGCAAGCACCCAAAAACACGTAATCAATCTTTTTACCCAGCAGCTGTTCGCCAGGTTGGAAACCCATATAATCGAGCGATTTCTTGAACGAGGCCTGTGCCGCCGCGCCCATACCTTCCGTAGTAGGTATATGTTGGGTAATACCCATTCCCATGCCTGGATTGGTTCCGTAAGTAATCATCGGTTCAATATCGGCTGCATCGAAGCGTACTTCTTTGTCGAATACGGCGTTTTCATCACTTTTCAATGTTTTCCAGTAGGCCACAGCCTTGTCCCAGTCTTCGCCTTTCGGTGCATATTCCCTACCTTTAATATAGGCAAATGTAACTTCGTCGGGAGCTACCATACCACCACGTGCTCCCATTTCGATGGAAAGATTGCACAGCGTCAACCGTCCTTCCATCGTCAGGCTGCGTACAGCCTCACCGGCATATTCTACAAAATAGCCAGTAGCGCCACTGGTTGTCATTTTCGACATCATGTAGAGTGCAAGGTCTTTGGCTGTTACACCCTTGCCTAACTTACCATCCACGGTAATACGCATCGTCTTGGGCCGTGTCTGAAGTATGCACTGCGATGCCAATACCATTTCTACCTCACTGGTTCCAATACCAAATGCCACCGCTCCCATCGCTCCATGAGTTGAGGTATGCGAATCACCACAGACAATCGTCATCCCCGGCAATGTCAGTCCACGTTCGGGGCCAACCACATGTATAATACCATTCTTAGGATTCATCATGCCGAAATGTGTCAATCCGAACTCTTCGGCATTGCGAGCCAGCGTATCTACTTGCTTACGCGAAACCGGATCTTCGATAGGTTTGTCCTGATCGTGTGTCGGCGTATTATGGTCGGGCATACAGAATATCTTTTCAGGACGGAAACAACGGAGTCCACGCGCACGCAGTCCTTCGAAGGCCTGCGGACTGGTCACTTCGTGACAATAAAGACGGTCAATATAGAGTTGTGTCGGGCCGTCCTCTACCTTCTGTACTACGTGGGCGTCCCAGATTTTATCAAACAGTGTATTCATTTTCTAAAACAGTTATTTATACAAATCAGTTGCTTACGAGAAAGCTATACAAATATATAAGGTATAAATCAATCCAGCTTGAATTTATTGATACAGTCGATGTAGGCCTCGACAGATGCAGCAATAATATCGGTATTGGCTCCAAAACCGTAATACACACGATTATCATATTCCACCTGCATGTGCACCTTACCCATATCATCGCTACCCTTACTGATGGCCTGAATAGTGAATTCCTTCAATGTCATCTGTCGGTCAATAATCTTCTTCAATGCCTTAATGGCAGCATCTACCGGACCGTTTCCACTGGCAGCAGCTTCAAACTTCTCTCCCGAAATGTTCAGGCCAATACTGGCTACCGAACGTACACCCACTCCACTGGTTACTTGCAGATACTCCAACTTGATGCGATGGTTGTGAGAACGGTCGGCACCTGCCAGAACCAGAATATCATCATCGTTGATATCCTTTTTCTTATCGGCCAGTTTCAAGAAATCTTCATAAACCTTATCCAGCTTTTCCTGATCAAGTTTTACGCCCAATACCTCCAGACGGTTTTTCAATGCAGCACGTCCGCTGCGCGCTGTCAGCACAATCGAATTATCATCAATACCCACATCGTGCGGATCTATTATCTCATAGGTCTGTACATTCTTCAGCACGCCATCCTGATGAATACCCGACGAATGAGCAAAAGCATTCCGACCTACGATAGCCTTATTCGGCTGCACAGGCATATTCATCAGGCTCGATACCATACGACTGGTAGAATATATCTTCTGCGTATTGATGTTCGTTTCGATATCTATATCTTTATGGCACTTGATTATCATAGCAATCTCTTCCAACGATGTATTTCCGGCACGTTCACCAATTCCATTGATAGTAACCTCCGCCTGACGGGCACCGTTCAGAACTCCTGCCATGGTATTGGCTGTAGCCATTCCCAGGTCATTGTGGCAGTGAGTCGAAATAATTGCATTATGAATGCCGTCCACATGTTCCATCAGGTATTTGATTTTGGCTCCATACTCGGACGGCAAACAATATCCCGTGGTATCGGGTATGTTCACAACCGTAGCTCCTGCCTTAATAACAGCTTCAATCACACGAGCCAAGTACTCATTTTCCGTACGACCTGCATCCTCTGCATAAAATTCCACATCGTCCACATATCGACGGGCATACTTCACAGCTGCCACTGCCCGCTCGATAATCTCTTCACGATTGGAATTGAATTTATATTTGATATGCGAATCTGAAGTTCCGATACCCGTATGAATACGTTTATGTTTGGCATATTTCAAAGCTTCAGCAGCCACGTCGATATCCTTTTGTACGGCACGTGTCAAAGCACAAATGGTAGGCCATGTCACAGCCTTGGATATCTCAATCACCGAATTAAAGTCACCCGGACTCGAAATCGGGAAGCCAGCCTCAATCACATCCACTCCGAGCAATTCCAGTTGCTTGGCTACCTGAATTTTTTCTACCGTATTCAACTGACATCCAGGCACCTGCTCACCATCGCGAAGCGTTGTGTCGAAAATAAATAATCTGTCACTCATCTTGTTTATTGTATTTATAAGTTTTATGTACAAGAAAAAAGCCTTTCACACCAGGAAGTGAGAAAGGCTTCATATATCATTCAACTTACATATAATCATGCACGACACTCACTTCCACTAAACTTTCCTAGCAGAATAATAATGCCACACAGCAGAATATATGTAAAGTTCTGAATCATCTTATCTTCATTTTGATTTTAAACGCTGCAAAGGTATAGAATATTTCGCAGTAAACAAACAAATCAGTTACTTTTTTCAATCGAAAAGCGATATTTTATAACCTATTGACTTTATAAAATAGTAATATAACACAAAGAAGGCTTTATCCATCAGAAGATGTACAAATGTGCTACTATTCTAAGACAAACCCTGAATAAAAAACAGCCTTTAATATGATCGATTAACTATGTCGGTTTTCAGCCCAGTAAGCATGAAACATGAGTAGAAAAGCACTAACATAGTGTCATTAACCACACTAAAAGCCACTTCTTACGATATCTACCAAGATTTTATTCAAGCAACACGATGCACCTCAAAAAAGATACAGCCCTCTTTGGTTATTCGCTACAATTCCTATCTGTCCTCACCACAGCTATTTCCACATGTCTTCTGGGGACAGTTTGTTTTCTCACAATCTCCAGCACATGTACTTTTACACTCTTCATTACATGTACTATCACACGCATTACAAGAAACACCAGATGCATTGCAAACAGAATCGCACACTTGTTCCGTTGAATCAGCAGTCGTCCCTGCATTTTTCTTATTACCACAAGAAATAACAGTTAACGAAAAAGCCAAAGCAACAGTCAAAAACAGTTTAGTCTTCATAAATTTACTCTCTTTCTAAATTAACAATTTCTAAATACATTCGCAAATATACAATAAAAGCGCAGAATAACAAAGAGTTCCAACTTTTTCAGAGGCCCAGTTATCCCAAGTTAGTGCACCAGTTAGTGCACTCACAGTGCAACAGTCAGTGCACTCTTAGTGCAGCAGTATAACCATCCGAAATCCGCCGTGTTTCATACGAAGTTACAAGGCAGTAACTTTGCAAGTTCTTCTTCCGTGTTTTCTGTTTTTAGATTGGTGAGTGCGTATTCCAACCATTTGGCCGGATTCGCCCCTACGATTTCACAACTTCCCAGAAGGGAGTATATGACTGCATTGTCTTCAGCTCCCTCATTGGTCTTGCTGAAGAGAAAGTTCTTCCGCCCCATAACGGTGGGCCTCTGCCCCCGTTCCACAGGATTATTGTCAAGCAGGTACCTTCCGTCATCGGCATACCTTCTGATTCTCGGCCAAAGTTTGTAGGCATACTCCAGTGCCCTGCCCAACGGGTCATCCGGTGTGCACTGGTTCTGTATGCTTACCATCCAGGCCTCCATCACATCCAGCACAGGTAGTGCTTTCTCACGTCGCTGCACACGGATCTCTTCCTCAGAAGCCCCACGGCTTCTGAGGTTCTCTTCCAGCATGTACAATGTCGCAATGTCTTCGAGCGCTTTCGCGGCGTGTTGGGGATGACTCTTCTGTGCTTCAATGAACTTTCGCCTGATATGTGCCATACAGGCTAAAGTCACAATGCCGGGAACGGATTCGAAATAATCGTACACTTTGTAACCGTCAGTCTGAACGGCTCCCTTGAAATACCTCAGCTGCGCCCTGGGGATCTCACCGGCCCGGCTCCCTTTCAGATAATAAAAGTAGGTGCCGTGGCTTCGCGGGCGGGCGTCCCTGAACTGCCAGGCATATCCGTGACGGCAGCTTTGCCCCGGGCGGTCGGCTATGCGCCAGGGGACCTCATCCACCTGCAGGTAATCACTTTGCAGGATGTCGTCTATGAGTGTTTCATACAGCGGATAAAGCTTGTTGGCAGTCTTGTGCACCCAGTCGTTGAGCGTGGAAGTGGAAAGCTTCACGCCTGCATCCGCGTACATCTTCACCTGACGGTATTCGGGGATGTGATAAACGAACTTGTCGGCAAGCACTCCGGTAAGGAAGTCTGCAGCCACATGCCCCCCGCCAAGTACGGGAACGGGAGCCGGAGCCTGGAGGATGGTGGGAGAAGGGATATCCTTCTCGCCTTTCTTTCTCAGGACGGGGCGTTCCACACACTCCACCCATACACGGGCGGGAGTACGGTGAAGGATACGTTCCACATCCTTGCCGATGATGTCGTATTCCGCAAGATTCACGTCCTTCGGATATTCTGTCCGCCATTCTTCGGGCAGTCCGGCATACAGGTAACGTTCAGGACGTTCCGGTTTCTTTTTTCCGGCGGCGCGGCGTTTCTCCGCTTCCTTCCTGATTTCCTGAACCGTTTCTGCGATAGCGGCCTCCTTGGCTTCCGCAGCCTCGTTGAAGAGCTCGTCAAACAAAGTCGGTCCCTGTGCGACACGTTTGTCCCGCTTGCCACCCCAAAGCAGGCGTTCAAGGTAGGCGACACGTTCGGTCAAACGCTGGACTTTGACCTGCAACTCTTCATATGTGGGCTGTTCTTTCATACACGAAAGATACTCATTTTCATCGGAACAACCAACTGTTTATGCGAGTATTTTGAGCTTCCGGGGAACTTTTTTCAACCCCGTTTGAAGAAGAAAGAGAGGCAGTTTGAAGCCTTTTCCTACGCGCTGCTTGCGGTGAAATACCTTCCATCAGAAGTACGAGTTCATCCCAGCGCATGGAGCGGAATCCGACACCTTCGCGCAGGAAAATCTTAGGATGGAAACGGCCGGTGGCCAAACGTTTATAGTATAATGTATAACCACCACGCTCCCAATGGAGGAGTTTCAGTACGGTACGGTTGCGGTTAGAAAAGACATAGACATCTCCGTTCAAGGGATCCAGACGGCAGGAACGGATTGAGCCGCACAGACTGTCAACACCTTTACGAAGGTCAATGGGATTGCGGCTCATCACAAAACGGTTACTTTCATTCAAGTTAAACATGGCTTTTTTGAAGCAAAGCTCGGAATTTGTTCAAAT
>ULTX01042475.1_pt1 | contig 15029 bp, 16 predicted proteins | sample 1958041 | NCBI WGS metagenome assembly ULTX01 (sample SAMEA4835747, study PRJEB28245) | human gut metagenome | biome: gut microbiome; material: fecal sample | place: Denmark | collected 2008
CAAGAACTTCAGGTATCATGTGTCGTTGAACCAGTTGGTGCCGAAATTGGCTTCTGTTCCTGTTATTCCTGTATTCAAGGGAGGTCCTGTGGATCGGGATACGATTTTCTTTCTGCACGTGTTGAGTAATTTGGATGGAGCCCTTAATCTAGGCAACGGACTTTATCTGAACGGTGACTTTACGGCGGTCCAGCAATACATATTGAACGGGAATCCGATTGACGGATATATCCGTTTCTTTGCCGGATATGCCGGTTGGGAACATAATCAGCTGGAAAAGGAAATTGAAGATGACTCTTGGATGGTAGGCGAGACCAATAAACAGCATTTGCTGGACGAGAACTACCGAGACCTTTGGTTTAATAGTATGAATGAGTTAGGGAATCCTTACCGTCTGTGGGCTACTTATCCTCAATACCCGTCTTGCAATTGACGGGCATTGCGTATCTTTTGTGCGATGCAAATGTCTTTGTACCCTTTGCCTGTATATATCCAGTCTTTCAGCGTGGCGCTAAAAGTATATCCTAGTTTCGTGAATAAGTGCAGGCAAGGGGCATTGTCTGTCCGGATGTAGGCATAAAGCTGGTGGATGCCTAACAGCTGGAAACAATGACGTTCCAGCAAGCATAAAGCGTCACGAGCTATGCCTTGCCGGCGGAATTCCTTTTTGATGACGATGCCGATTTCTGCCCGTTGGTGACGGGCATCGAAAGAGAATACATCAACGATGCCGGCTATCTTCCCGGATACATGTTCAATCATGAAGCGGAGCTGTCCGTCGGCAAAGAGGTTGTTTTGGTTTTCGGCAATGTATTTTTTCAGTTGGTAGCGGGAATAAGGACCTGTTGCGCAACTGTTTTCCCATAAATCTTCGTCGTTTTCATAGAAGAGCATTTCATCAATATCTTCCGGTTCGGGAGCCCGGAGGCGGATTGTTTCTGTATGTAAAGATGCCGGTTTATTCATCGGGATTCGAAATGTCTGATAAATGAAGTTCGTTCAATAGCCGTTCTTTGCTTGGTATGCAGAAGAGGGAAGCGATAATGACCATTCCGGCACATAATAATCCGGTTGTGTCCATGGTCCAATAGTAGGCTGAGAGGTTTATCAGGGATGCGGTCAGCAATAAGGCGATACGGACTTCGCTCCAGCGGCGGTAGCTTTTCAGAGCCTTTGGAAGGGGAAGACCGGTGACATAGCGGGTCAGCGAGAGGCTGAATATGCGTAATGATAAAGGAATCAGGCAGACGGTGAGCAGGATGCTTGCCACTTGCATGATGTATTCTGCCTGGGCATTTCCGGCAAGAAGGCCTTGCGGCAAAATCTCGCATTCATACAGTCCTGCCAATAATAGGGTGAGTATCCACAACAGCGCATATTCTCCTTTTAAAATCCGTACCAAGCGTTTCAGTTCTTTTTCCATAAGCGAAAATTGTAAGTTGTTAAATTGTAAATGAAAATCATATCGTGGTCCCTGTAAATACAATCCGGTTGGCGATAGACCTTCCTAGGGTTATTTCATCGGTATATTCCAGTTCGTCGCCGATAGAAATGCCTCGGGCAATAATGGTCAGCTTCACATTGTAGGGAGCCAGTTTGCGGAAAATATAGAAGTTGGTCGTATCTCCTTCCATTGTAGAACTGAGTGCCAGAATCACTTCTGATATTGTTCCCGTCTTGACCCGTTCCACCAGGCTTTCTATTTGCAGGTCGGAAGGCCCGATGCCGTCCATGGGCGAAATGACTCCTCCTAATACGTGATACAAACCCCGGTATTGTTGGGTGTTTTCAATCGCCATAACATCGCGTATGTTTTCTACAACGCAAATGGTAGAAGCGTCGCGCGAGGAATTGGAACAAATCTGACATACGTCTGTATCCGAAATGTTGTGGCATACTTTGCAATATTTCACTTCATGTTTCAGTCGGATAAGGGCATTGCCGAACGATTCTACCGCTTGTGTGTCTTGCCTTAACAGGTAGAGCACCAGCCTCATAGCGGTTTTTCTGCCTATGCCGGGCAGCTTGGCGAATTCGTCTACCGCCTTTTCCAATAAAACGGACGGATATTGTTGGTTCATGTCTTTTTTATTCTTATCTGTTTTTTCCAAGCCGCAAATGTACGAAAATCCGGTTTCACAAACTAGTGTCTGGGGAAAAACTTTTTAATGCAGCCAGCCGTTCTGCTAATTAAAGTGTCAGTCCTACTAGGGAAGGACTGGAGTTTTTCCCTGGTCAGTACTGCTGTTTTACTAGGGTAGGATTGCAGTCCTACCCTAGTAGGATTAGAGAAGGACTAGCATGAAACAAGTGGTGTATACGGCTGGAGCGGGCGGGGCAGGCGGGAAAGTCAGCCGGGAGTTATTCGTTTTTTTCGGTCAGGAACTTCCAGTAGCGGACGGGCATGTCTTTTTTGTGTTTCACGGGATTGAGCCGTTCGCGGATGCAAATGGAGTCAAAATAATTTTTCCATAAAGCCTGGTAGAGCTTTTCGTTTTTGTCCAGCAGGTTTTCGTCTACTTTCCCTGTGATTAATGCGCGTTGAGCGGTATTGGTGAAAGTGATTTCGTTCACTTGCGTACCATTATAAAAATATCCGTATTTGCGCTTGGCGTCGTAGATAATCCAAGGCTGGTCGGCGAAACGGTCTTGGAAGTGTCCGATAGTAAGCGGAATGACATCGTAAAGCGGCTCCATGATTCCGAAATAAGTGCCGTCTGCCAGTTTTTGGAAACGCATGAATTGAAGGATGCGGTACCGTTCTCCGCTTACTTTCCTGCCCAGTTGGGTTACGGCGAGAATTACGGGGTCGGCAAAATCGGTATTAATTGGAGTGGGTGAGTCAATCACTTTTTTCATATACCGCAACAAGAGCATCGGGGCTTCGGGCGATTCGGAGAGCCAGCAGTAGGTAAGTAGGGTAGAATTGCGATGCGGAAGTTTCCGGCAGAGTGCTTTCCATACCCGTTCGGATTTGCTAAGGTCGGTCACGACATGATGCGCTTCGTCATAGAACAAGGGCAAAGGCTCTGTTTCATGCAACAAGTTGTCGGGGAATGTTCTCCGTGCATACGCATCAAACAGAGCCGTAAGCAATCCTTCGAATGTCCGGTCGTAGGTGAAAATAATCATTCTTCGGAGGCTTATTCAACGTCTTCCAATATGATGGAATAGCTGGCTTCGAAACTCTTGTCAGGCTGGAGCGATTGCATCCATTGGCGGTCTTTGAATTCCCCGTGATAACCTACGGTGTCACACCGTCCGTACCAAGGTTCGATACAGACGAAGGGGACATCAGGATGGGCTGCGCTGGGCGACCATACCGCAACGAGCGGACTATCGAATTCCAGGCTGAGGTAAGGAGTCTTCGATTTGTCCATAAGGGTGATTTTCTTCAGTTGGCTGTTGTCGAAGATATACGTGTCGCATTGGAACGTGGCGGGAGTCAGTTCCAACAAACCTTCATTCAGCGTAAGGGTCTCCCGTTTATTCGATGTGCATCCTTTCTCTGTAGGCGATGTATATTCCAATGTTTTCTTGTCTTTGCCGAAGTCGAGGAATCCTCTTTCGCTTGTTGCCGGGTCTAAATCACGGTAATAAAATGCCGGATGTGCCCCGATTTGGAAATACATGGTCTTGTTTCCGGTATTCTGTACGCTCCACATCACTTCGATGCGGTTTCCTTTCAGGCGGTATCCTATTTCAAGAACGAACGGGAACGGGTATTTTTGCAGGGTTTCCTCATTGCTTTCTAAACTATAAATCAGTGCATTCTCTTCTTCATACGAAAGCTGGAAGTCCATGTCACGGGCAAATCCGTGTTGTCCTAATTCATATTTTTTCCCTTTGCAGTGGTAGACATTATTCCATACTCTGCCCACAATGGGAAAGAGTACAGGCGAATGGCGTCCCCAATATTTCGGGTCGGCTTGCCATAAGTATTCGGTTTCATTGGCTACGATGCTGGTCAATTCAGCTCCATGGTCGGCAATCTGGATGCTGATTTTGTCGTTTGAAAGTGTTTTCATGTGTTTGTTTTTTATGTCGTTTTCTTTTCGATTGGTTGTATTTTTGTTTCAAAAGTAATAATTTTCTTCGCTTGTCGGTATAAAATATTGAAGTTATTTTTGCAGTGTATACAATTTTTACATACATTTGTGATAGCCAATAAAAGAAACCAATGTATCGGAAAATTATAATAAGTGGATTTGTTTGCCTTTTAGGGGTTTTGATAGGAGGGTGTGCCAGGCAAAAAGACGTAGGAGATGAAATGATTTCTTACCAGTCTTTGTTCGGACAATTGACGGACACTTTGAGCAATGATCCGGCATACGTTTGTATGCAAGTTGATAGCCTGCTTCCTCATGTGAAGGATAGCATTGTGTATTATCAGGCATTCGTGTTGAAGTCGAAAGCGAAGATGTTTATGTCCGAGATTGATTCGGCGGAATATCTGTTGGATGCTATCGGGCGTTTCTGCTCATCCCGTTCGGTGCCAGAGGAGGCCTTGTGGGGTTTATCGGCAGATGTGGCTAATATGAAAGGCAATCTGTATGCCCGTACAGCTGCTTATGATTCGGCAAGGAAGGCTTTTACCGATGCTTATCATTTTTGTGAGAAAACCGGAAATCGGAATGATTTGTTCAATATCTCATTGAATTTGGCAGATGCGCATGTTTTCGAAGGCCAGTACGACAAAGGGGCATTCTGGTATCGTAAAGCGTTAAGGCTTGCCGATTCCTTGAATTTGTCTGATGAATATCGTTTCCCTGTGTATTATGGCTTGGCTCAGGTCAATATGAATTTGCGTGATTTCGGGATGTGTGATTATTATTTTGACCTGGCAGGGAAATACTACGGGCAGATGAAGCCTTACGAAAAGCATATTTATCTGAACAACCGTGGAAATTCGTATTATTATCGGGAAGATTATCCGTCTGCTTTGTCTTATTTCCGGCGTTTGCTGGCTTTCTTGAGCCAGTATCCTGAAATGAAGTTTGAACGTAATCTGACAATGGTCAATTTGGGGGAGGTTTTTCTCTTGATGAACGAAACTGACTCTGCTACCTATTACTTGAACCAGTGTTATCCTTATTTTCAAGAGATAGGAAACATTTCGGCGTTGTATTATATTGATACGCAATTGATAGAGTTGGCTTTGAAAAAGAACAATCTGCCTTTGGCTAGGAAACGTTTGCGGGATGCGGTAAAGCCTGATGTTGTAGACCCGAATATGCTTCACATTCGGAACCGCTATTTGCAGCATTATTTTGAGGAAAGTGGAGATTTCAGGCAGGCGTATGTTTATTTAAAGGAAAATAACCGCATTGACGATTCGATACGGAACGAACGTATTAAGATGCGTGCGGCGATGATTGCTCTCCAGTACCGTCAAGACAGTACTTTGATGAATAAAGAGATGCTTATCCAGCAAAATAAGAATAAAGTGTTGCGCTTGAACCAATGGCTCTATGGAGGTGCGTTGGTCGTGCTTCTTGCGGCGATGTTCGGATTGTTTTTCTTCCTTTACCGGAAGAAAAAACGCCTTGAGGCAGAGCGGGATTTGAAGATGTCTATCAACTCGTTGCGTTTGGCTAACATCCGAAACCGCATTTCGCCTCATTTTATCTTTAACGTATTGAATCGGGAAATGTCTTTGAAGCGGGAGCCGGAAGGGGAGACTTACATGAAAGGATTGGTGAAACTGATTCGGCGTAACTTGGAATTGGCGGATAGTCTTGCGGTGACGTTACGTGACGAACTGGATTTTGTACAGACTTATATTGATTTGGAAAGCGAGACGTTGAAGCCCGATTTTGTTTATACATTGGATGTTGATTCTTCCATTGATTTGTCAGGTATACAGATTCCGGCAATGTTGTTGCAGATTCCGGTAGAGAATGCAATCAAACACGGTTTGCGGGGAAAATCGGGCGCCAAGCGTTTGAATATCCGGATAAGGAAAGGAGAAAAGGATATCGAAATAGTCATTTGGGACAATGGGGGAGGCTGCCGGAGTACAGGAAGCCATGCATCTGCTTCGGCAGGTACAGGCACAGGGATGAAAGTGATTACCCGTACATTGCAATTGCTGAACGCATATAACCGTTCTCCGATTGTAATGAAGATAAATAATGTGATGATAAAGGATGAGGCAGGATGTGAAGTTTATTTTAAATTGCCCTTAGATTATTCGTATGAATTGAGAAAACAAAAAAAGTCTTTTTATGGAACAACTGATTAGGACGGTCATTATAGACGATGAAGAAAGTGCAATCGATAATTTGTGCTTCGAACTGCGGCGTTATGCTAATATTACGGTAAAAGGTACCGCACGGACTGGAGTCATGGGAGTCAAGTTGATAGAAAAGGTCAAGCCTGACTTGTTGTTTTTAGATGTGGAATTGCCGGATATGTCGGGAATGGATGTTGTGGCGAAGTTGCGTGACCACATATCGTGGAACATGCGGGTCATTTTTTATACGGCGTATAATAAATATGTAATAGAAGCCTTGCGTAGTGCCGCGTTTGATTTCTTGCAAAAACCGATTGATTCGAACGAGCTTCAGACGATTATGTCACGTTTATGCGAACAGGGAAGGAGCGGGGATGTAGGGAATATCAATGCTTTGTTTGCCGAACGCCCTTTTATGGTCGTGACACCTACGGGAGATTTACGTTTCCTCCATTCGTCTGAAATAGGTTTCTTCCGGTATTTGTCGAATCGTAAAATATGGGAAGCGGCTTTGGCAGACGGTACGTTTTTGCCTTTACGGCGCAATACGACGGCAGAGCAATTATGTGCATACGATTCGTCTTTCGTACAAATACATCAGTCGTTTATCATTAATATGCATTATCTGATGATGGTGCAGGATAACCGTTGCATCATGTATCCGCCATTTAATACTGTAGACGAGCTGATGGTGTCGAAAAAATATAAGAAGCAGATGGTGGAACGTTTCTATCAATTGTAAGTTTTAACCGTATAGTCGCTAAATTAGAACATTTGGTTCGTAAAACTAATGCTTTAGTAATAAACATCCGTCTTAGTCATGTGTGTGATATTTAGGAATTGGTTATATTTGTATCAATAATTAACGGTGAACATAAATGGAAAGTTTTTGGAATAAAAAGGTATTCGTGATTGTGTGTGCTGTTTTTTTAGGAACAGTTGCACATGCTCAGTATCTCCGTACTTCTTATTTTATGGAGGGAACAAGTTCGAGTTTGCAGTTAAATCCAGGATTACAACCGACAAGAGGATATTTTAATGTTCCTGTGTTGGGAGGATTGAATGGAAGCGTATCTTCGAATGTATTAGGCTTTTCTGATATTATTGATGTATTGGATTCGGGCGAGGACCTTTTTGCGAATGATGATTTATATGGGCGTTTGAAAGGGAATAACCGTTTGAATCTGACAGGGAATACAGAAATCTTGTCCTTTGGTTGGTATGCCGGCAAAGGTTTTTGGAGTGTCAATGTAGGTCTTCGGGCAGATGTGGGTGCTTCCATTCCGAAGTCGATGTTTGAGTACATGCGTGATGCTAATGGATTTTCTTTGGCAACCGGAATTCAAAATTATACTATAGGTAATGAGAGCTTTCATGTTAATGCCTATGGCGAAATAGGTTTAGGGTATTCTCGTCAGATAACCGACAAATTGTCTGTAGGTGGGCGTGCAAAGGTTTTGTTAGGTTTGGCTCATGCTGAAATGGAAATCGAGCGGTTTGATGTGGATATGGATATTCCGGCAGCCAGTGCAGAATACATTAGTCCGGAAGATTGGTATGGCAGGCATTACGGCTATGATGTGCAGGCTCATGTGACCACTTCATTTAAAGGAGGAGGTTTGGATTTTGATGAAAATGGAAATATCAGTGGATTTGATTTCGATGGCGGATTTGGCATTTCTGGTATGGGCTTCGGCATTGACTTAGGTGCAAGTTATAAATTATTGGACAATGTAACGTTATCGGCTGCTGTATTGGATTTGGGATTTATTAAATGGAAAAGTGGTTCTACCCGTGTGGCTTCGGTTGAAGAGTCTAATAATGTAGTGATTGACGCTGATAATTACGACCAATATCTGAATGATGATTTCTTGAGCCTGGAGCGTTTTAATTTGAAAGAAAATCCGGAGGCTGCTGGTTCAGAAACTACGAAATTGTCATCTACTCTTTTATTGGCAGGTGAATACGCTTTGTTGGATAATAAATTAAGTCTCGGCGCCATGTATACGGTACGTTTTGTTCAGCCTAAGGCATTGAATGAGTTGACTCTTTCGGCAACATATCGTCCGAAGAATTGGTTTAACATTGCCGGCAGTTATTCTCTCCTATTCAGGCAGGCGGAAAGTCGTTTGGTGTTGCTTTGAAGTTGGGACCTTTGTTCTTAGGTACAGATTATATGTTTTTCGGAAACAGTTCGAAGGCTGTAAATGCTTTCCTTGGTTTATCTATTCCATTAGGTAAAAGCAGAAGTACGGATATTTGATTCACATAGGATAAATATCAAGTTTTAGTAAGTTTTAAAATAGGAAAGACTCACTTAAAATAGCAACGTTATGTCTTGTCTGTCTTATATTTTATAGTTGCTTTTTTTAAGTGTAGTCTTTCTTTTTTTATGTCAATTGTATGGATTTCAACAATGTCCCATTTAGTTGATATATGGAAATGTTTTTATTTTCGTAAGTGGCAAAAGTAGGGGGATTGCCTCCTTTGGGAAAGGTGATAGAACCGGTATTGCAAAGGGACATTTCCTGTTTTTCCAGTTTCCATAAATGGGTATGTCCGTAAAAGAAAGCATCAAATTTTCCTTTAGGCAGGTTGTTTTCATTATAGATATGTCCGTGGGTAAGGAACAATGTTTTTCCGTTGTCTGCAATCAAAGCATAATCAGCTATTATTGGAAAATCCAGCAGCATTTGATCTACTTCAGAATCGCAATTCCCGCGGACTGCAATGATAGGGTCGGTAAAGTGGTTTAGGAGTTCTGCTATGCCTTTGGGATTTAACCCGTCCGGTAAACCGTTGCGCGGACCGTAGTTCAGAATGTCGCCTAAGATGCAAAGCATGTTGCATTGTGCTTTCTCGTAAAAATCTAAAACCTGCTGTAGGCGTGGCAAAGAGCCATGAATGTCGGATATAATTAAATATTTCATTACATAGGAAGTACTAAAGTGTTTGTTTTCTTGCAAAATAGAAAGATTTAAAGATTTTCTTCTTCTAAATTCTGGATTTGTTCCTTGATGTCGTTGATAAAGTCATCCGCTTGTTCCATTAAGTCATTGAATTGTTCTTTTAGCTCATCGTGGTTAAATTCGGCAGCTTTGTCTCCCATTTCTTCCGCGAGTTTCTCTAATTCTTTCTTTTGGTCCTCGGTCATTTTCTCCAATACCTTTTTCCCTTTTTGGTTGATTTTACGGTATTCTTCGCCTACTCGTTTCCAGTCTTCTTCCGTGTAGGTTGAGGCATTCTGAAGGGTTTCTTCAGTCAGATTTTTCATGTCGTTCACGTAGTCCTGTGTGCTGTAGCTGGAGCAGGCACTTAGGCACATTCCAGTAAATCCGACTGCAATAGCGAGTTGTGTTAGCTTTTTCATATAGTTGATGTTTTTGAAGTGAATGATTCCTTTCTGATTTCCCAGTCGGTCAGCGTATGCTTCTCGCTGTCGAAGTTGATGCCTACCTTTACTATCGGAAGCTCGCAGAGCGCAAAGCGTTCGGGATATTGTTTTAAGTCGATTTGCCGGATGGCTTCATCGGCATTCTTGTTAAGCTTCAGTTCGATAATATATAAGGTAGAATGTGTGCGCATTACTACATCGACTCTGCCTTGTGGGGTACGCACTTCCACGTCTGTAAAGTTTCCTAACAGCGTAAAAATCAGGTAAATCATTTGCTGGTAGTGCCCTTCGTAGCGGGTGTTTTCGCAATAGGGTACGGTAGACAGTACAGTCTGCATCAGCCGGAGTGCCCCGTCCATATCATCGAAATGGATGCATTCCGCCATTTCGCCCACTAACGTGTTCAATTGGGCGGGACGTTGCACATAGTTGATGAGCAGGCTTTTCATCAGCCCGATGCGTACTTCCTTATTGGGAATATCCAGTTGGTATAATCCGGAGAAAGCGGAATAATTCTTGATGGTCAGGTATCCGCTTTGATAGAATAGTGGGGTGATGTCGGTCATTCGTTCGGTAGGTGCATCAAAATCCGCTGCTTCACACTTCCGTCCGCCTATCTCCTGCGGGATTACCTTGTATTTGTTCAGCATTTCTATCAGGTAGGTCGGTGTTCCGCTTCCGAACCAGAATGATTCTATTTTCCCTTTGCTTAGTGCAGCCATCAGGCTGAACGGGTTATATATGTCGGGCGATGGCCAGGCGAAATGATATCCGTCATAATACGATTTCAATTGTTGCAAGGCATCTTCCTTTGTAGTCTCCAATCTGTCGGCGAACAATGCGATGTCGGCATCCATCTGCGTTCGCATTTCTTCTTCCGTGATGCCGCAAATGGCAGCATAGTTTGCGTCCATGCTGATGTTTTCGATGTTATTCAGTTCGCTGAAGATGCTGAGTTGCGAGAACTTGGTGATACCGGTCAGGAAGACGTAACGCAGGTATTTGCCGCACGCTTTGAGCGGGCTGTAGAAGTTGCGCATCACGTTGCGCAGGACAGGCAAATCTTCTTCTTCGTGCATCACGTCCAACAATGGTGCATCGTATTCGTCAATTAGGACTACGACTTCACAATTGTACTTCGCATACGCGTTCATTATCAAGTCCGTAAGCCGGATATTGGGGTCCGTAGTATTTTGCGGATTGATTCCTAAACTTTCCTCATTTATTTGAAGAAGATGGTGAAGGTACCGGATTAAGGCATCCTTGTCCAAATGCTTACCCAAACTCATATCGAAGTGCAACACAGGATAGGCAGTCCATTCCGTTTCCAACTTTTCGATGGCAAGCCCTTCGAAGAGTTCTTTCCGTCCTTCGAAATAGCATTGCAAGGTATCGGTAAGCAATGACTTGCCGAAACGGCGCGGACGGTTCAGGAACATGTATTTATTGTCGGAATGCGTCATGCGGTAGACGTATTCAGTTTTGTCGACATACATATAGTTTTCCCGGCGGATAATCGAGAATACCTGGATGCCATACGGGTATTTTCTTCGTTCGAGTGGTTTCATACGCATGATTTATATTGATACTTTACAAAGGTAGGTTATTTTTTCCAGTTGTACAATAATTATGATTGAAGTTACGTTGTTGAGAGTTTTTCTAACTTATGTCAGATTAGTCTTTTGACGCATCCTGTTATCCGCAATAAGATATATAATGCTATTCTGCACGATAAAACAATAGTCATAGAACCAATATAAACCTTCTCCCAAGATGTGAATTTTCTTTTCGGTTGACCTAATACTTTTCTCAAATGTTCCATTGTATTCAAAATTTAAGTTAGGGGCAGAGATTGTCAATACGGCATTCCTTTTGCAGGAATACCAAGACAAAGACACAGGTAAAGCCAAAGTCCAAGACCGGATGTTTTTATAGCTGCAAACATCCGCCGTTTGTTAATTAGACATCCTTATTCCAATTCCTGTTAAATAAGAACGACAACCTCTGCCCCATCAAAGCCGTGATTAGCATCCATTGAGATGCAAGTTCACGACACCTTTTTTATTCTTCAAGTCGGCTTAATTGCTCATAAGTGCTTTGTAAGGCTTCCGGTACATTGATTTTCAGTTTAGAGATGCGTTCCTGCTCTTTCAGTTGCCATTCTTTGTATTGAGTGAAAAGCGTCATGTGGCATTGTTTTTCACTTTCCAGTTCCTGCTTGAACCGATGCGTATTTTCTAAAGTCTGTTTCTCAGCTTGTTTCTTGATGGCAAACTTCATTTTATTCAGCTCCCGTTCATTCTGACGATGCCATTTTTGGAGTTCGAAAAACACATCTTCTACTTTTTGCGGGTCAACGGAAGGAACATGAGCGTAAATCAGCGTGTCTTTTCCATTGCCATCGGTGCTGTATGGCTTCATGATTCCGTTTTGGAGTTCTTCACGAGCAGAAGAAAATTGGCCTCCGGGATGGATGTATTTTCCAATAGTAGCAGCTACGGCTTCCAATTGTAGATAACGGTTACGCTCCTTGATATTCATTTGAGCAATGATATCCGTTTCCGTCGTTTCCTTCGGATAGGATGGACTGGAGGGTATTTCGACTCCTTGACGCGTACACCATTCTTCAAACGTAAAGTTTGCTACTTGTTTCAATTCCCTATCTTTAGCCTTGACTGCTTCCCTCATCCAAGCGCAAAAAGCGTTCATTGCAGCTATGTTTTCCAAAAGAGGACGCACCTGGTCCAGCATATTCCCGTCATAACCGACACAGATGGTTTTCCCCGATTCGGAAGCCGAACCTACAATATCGACTTTTGTGGTCACAAAAGTCATGTTTTTCAACTTCGTTTCATTCCCGGCTATAACCTCCTGTGCCAAATCAGCCAAGTGCGAAGCCGAGGTGGAAGTTAGTCCATGTTCACTGAAGAATACTTCATTTATTTTTTCCATAATAACCATTAATTGCATTTGGTAAAAATGTCTATCCGAAAAATGCCTGTCGGCATGGTTGGAACGTCAAACATCGTCCATTTTATCTGAGTGCTTTCCTGTTTCATCTCTATACAATCATGGAAAACATTTAAAAGTTCACGGACAGGGTCATTATCATCATCGTCAACCTTCCTGTTATAATAAAGAGCAAAGATTAAATTAGAAACATCCTCTAATGAAACATATTTTGCCGGAAGGAATTTTCGTATATTTTTTAATTCAGCCTTCAAATAATCAACGCTTCCTGATAATGTAAAGTAGTCAATAAACTTTGTACAAGAATGATAACCCAAGAAACTTCTCACATCATTAAGGTCAAAACAAATTATACTGGGATTTACTATCAGACTGAAAAACGAGTTCGCGATATTAGCGACTCTTTTGTCTGCTTCTTCAAACAGTTCAGAAAACGTATGGCAAGGCAACGCATCATAATCCACAACGAAAATTCCGTCAGCAATTTTTTCCAATTCACCAAGCAACTTTACAGCATTCCTTCTCTTTTCCATACCCTCAGACGAATACGGCAAAGTGGCAACTGCCAGTTTTACCTTAATTTTCAAATCAACGGCTTTCTGAAGAAAATGTTTGATACATCCTTCTCCTGTTCCTCCGCCCAAGCATACAATAAAAATAGACACAAGTTTGTCTGCAAGTATTTGCTCTAAACACTGCAACGATTTCTTACATTCTGCCTCTGCCAAACTCTGTCCTTTCCACTTCCTAATCCGTCAGTGCCAATAAGATACTTATGAGCGAGAGATAATTCTCTCATTTCCTTTTTGTTCATGCCAAACACGTATAAATCCGTATCCGGCAGTTCACACTTCTGCATTTTTTCTACAATTCTTCCTGCTCCGCCCCCTATTCCGATTATTGAGAAGGAACAAGTTTTGGGTTGAAAGTCAAAAAAGTCAAACACAGGCTTAGTTGAATCATTCTCTTTCATATAAGCAACAATTTATTATAATAAGTTAGTTAGTCAAAGTCTTTTCGATGTATCCATTACTGCCCCTTGATATTGGAATATCCTTTTCCGATTTTCTTCCGCCATCTCTTCCGTCCCGCCAAAGTAAGTGATTTCCCACAGCAAACCTGCGACAAGCTCTTGCGGCGTAATCACGATGTCTTTCTCTACCACCACTTCCATGCCAGCTATTTCCGACCACGAAGGATAGCAGGCCATAGGACAGTTAAGGTGATTGTCCGCTTTGTCGTATACAGAGCAATTCATATCTATCATCGGGCTACAGGTTTCCCAACGCCATCCCAAACGGATGTAATATGGGGATGGTTTCACCTCCAATGCTTGCACTTTCTGATAAATTCTTTCCCACTTGTCCAAATCAAGTTGTTCCACCAACTTCGGTTCGTTGGTCTTCCATAAATTCAGGAATGCCGGTCTGATTTCGGCAAAACCGAATTGCGAAAATAATTCCTTGAATGTCATAATGTCTATCTTTAGAGTAATAAATTCCCTCAACCCACCCTCGTTCTTCTATTAAGACAATCGGCACAAGGTAATGCACAATAATCTTCCCCCAAGGGTCGTGTACGCTATGCGTTTGTACGTTGTGCCGGAGATGCGCGATAATAACCATGCTTCTACCAGCTGCCACCTTGGTTTGTTGCCCATGTCATGCGACAAGGAAGTGCCGCCATTGTCTGATACAAAGAAAGACTACACCTTTTATATTAAATTAAGTCTACCGCCCAGTTCAAGCTTTGCAGCCTCATATCCAAGTTCCGAAGCTGTTTGGAATAGTTGTCCGTGGTTTTCCTCAGTTCTCCTACGTCCACCGTGCGGACATATTTTATCTCCAGTCGTGCGTAACGCTCGTTCTCGACTACATGTTTCAAGAGGTCGCGCATAACCGACAGGCGCAACTTCAGCGCATCCTTACGGGCAATCATTTGAGTGAGGGTTTCACCATCGTGCAAGGTTTGCATGTTGGTGCGGTTAATTCGATAGACTATTTCCTCGAATTGCGAAAGGCATTCATCCAGTTCTTTATACAATTCGTTTACGTTCTCAGAAGGTTGGTCACCTTCCTGTACTTTCGCGCTGTACTTCAACCGACTCTTCAATTGGTCGATTCTGTTTTGCAAATCGGCGCGGATGCTTAATGCTTCTGCCAGTTTCATTCTATTCCTCCTATTTGGTTTGATGGTGCAAAGATTCGTCATGAAAGTGCCAAATCGCAGCACAAGGCGGAGATATTTTTATTTCTATTATAATTTTTCGAACCACATGTAGAGTAATGCAAACGAAAGCAGACGAAAAAATAATCAGCCTATGCTCCGATTCGGCGCATCGAAAGGTTTCCTTTGCCGCAAAATAAATATCGTCTTATGAAATATCGTCTTATGAAATTTCCATGAGATAAAAAAATCACGCCAAAGAGA